>Ga0307990_1002999_pt1 | contig 13136 bp, 17 predicted proteins | sample EllFjometagen129_FD_203168 | JGI IMG/M metagenome (GOLD analysis project Ga0307990, IMG submission 203168) | Marine microbial communities from Ellis Fjord, Antarctic Ocean - #129 | ecosystem: Environmental > Aquatic > Marine > Unclassified | place: Southern Ocean | collected 2014-10-08
CCCTCGGCAAGGGCACCAAAATCCACCTGCCCGCCCAGCGGAAAAACAACCAGGCTCCGCTGGAGTATCCGCATGAGCAGCAAATGGCCACCCGCCGCCAGAAACAACAACACGAACGACATCTCTATGAGTATCGTGATCGCCGCCTTCTGACCACCCATGGACGGATCGACTATGCCGGCGTCACCATGACCCATCTGCATCGCCATTATGCTCCCCGCCTGCTGGACGGCCAGGAAAACAAACTGCACCGCAAGGCCCAGCCCCACCCCGCAGGCAATCTCCCTGACGACCAGCAAACCTATCCCCAGCGAAGTGACAGACGATAGTTCCACAAGCTCAACCCTGCCGACTCCCGCCATCGCGAAGAACAACGTCATCGTCATCGCCATACCCGCCCTGACAACCATCGGCAACGACTTCCAGCCGAATACCGGCAGCACGGTCAGAAACGCCGACACCCGCGCCAGAAGCAACAGGTACGGCAAAATCAGTTGTAAAAGCGGGTCCATGTTCATTGTGTGATGTTCTTCATGTGACCAAAAATCTCGTACGTCAGGTTCATCACCAGTTGAATCATCCAGTTGCCGCAGACCAGCAGTGTGATCGCCACGGCCGCCAGCTTGAGCACCAGCGCGATGGTCATGTCTCTGATACTCGTGACCGCCTGGAGAATCGAAACCACAAAGCCCACCACCAGCGTAACGACGAGCACCGGCATCGAGACCATCAGCCCGACCTCCAGCGTTCGCTTGCCGATATATAAAACCAGGGCGCTATCCATGGCAGTCCTCAGTGAAAACTCATCACGAGCGTCTTGGCCAGCAACTGCCAGCCATCCACCAGTACGAACAGGATTATCTTGAAAGGCAAGGAGACTATCGCCGGCGGCAACATCATCATGCCCGCGCTGAGCAGAATGCTGGATATGACCAGATCCACCAGCAAGAACGGGATGAACAGCAGACATCCCATCTCGAACGCGGTGCGGAACTCGCTCATCGCGAACGCAGGCACGACCACGTGCGTGGGAATATCCTGGAGATTCTCCGGAACAGGTATCTCAGCCATCCCGGCGAACAGCCCCATGTCGGAAGCGCGAGTCTGGCGGACCATGAAGCCCTTGAGATGGTCCATGGTCTGGCTGCACGCCTGGTCGAACTCCACCTCCCCTGCCAGGTACGGCTGAATCGCATCCCGGTCCACAAGCGCGAACGTTGGCGACATCGTGAAGATGGTAAGGAACAGCGACAGCCCGATCAGGGCAACGGTCGGCGGAATGTTCTGGGTGGTCAGCGCCCGGCGGACAAACGCCAGGACGATCACGATCCGGGTGAACGAGGTCATCATCACCAGCAGGCTCGGCAGCAGGGCCAACGCGGCGAAGACAATGGCCATCTTGATCGGCGCAGACCAGCCGCTGGGGTCCTCGCCCGGGGTCGGTGATGTGGCGCGGTCGATCAGGTTGACCACGTCGCCCACCCCTGGCGGCCCGGCCGGCGAAGGCGCGGTCGTCGGCTGGGTTGTCGAAGTAGTGGTCGCCGGAGCGGTCGTCGGCGCGGTCGTTGGCTGGGCCGCGGCGACGGCAGCTAACGCCAAGCATACAATCGCTATAAACGCGGCCCGGGCCATCACCGTATGCCCTCCCGCGCGATGGTTTCCTCGAACGATTCTCCGACGGCCCCCGTAACATCGGCCAGCATCGACACGTGCTCGCGAGTGCTGGATACCAGCAGTTCCCTCTTGCCGACGCGAAGCAGGTGAACGTTCTTGTTGGGGCCAAGACAGGCGGTTTCCAACACCGAGATATGCCGGCCTCGACGCTGCTGAATACGCGGACCATACCTGCGGACCATCCAAAGCCCGACCACGCCCAGAACGGCAATGACCACTACGATACCGATCATCTGCCAGAGCGGGCCGCCCAGGCCGCCATCATCGAACGCGCCCGTCTGCTGGCTGAACTTGCCCCAACTCGACGGCTTGCTCGCAGCCTTAACACCACCAGCCGAGGCAGGCTGCGACGTCGTGGCAGCAGAACCACCAGACGGAACCGCCGCCAAACCCGCTGGCGGCGAGCCGACGCCCAGTTGAACGCATACCGTCAGCAGGAATAATACTCCCACCAACAGTACCAGGCCCCAGCGCCGGCCGCGCATTGCGTATGCCAGAGAAGAACTCATGCCCTAACGCATGCATATATCATGCCAAACCGGGATTCAGCCAATCCAAGGGGGTTCTGGCCCGACATAAGGCCAGCGCGCGTGGAAAAATTAGACGCCTTGTAGCAAAAGCATACACATAACCGTCGGAGGGCCTTGGCCGGGACTGTTAGACGCCGCCTCCATCCTCCGCTTCCGGGTCGGTGGCCAGGATTTCCTTTATCCGCACGCCAAGGTGATCGCCTACCACCACCAGATGCCCGGTGGCGAAGCGCACTCCACGCAGGAAGAGATCGATCGGCTCGCCCACCTGGCGGTCCAGCTTCAGTACGGAGCCCGGCCCCATCTCCAGCAGATCGCGAACGGCCGGACGGGCCTGGCCGAGACATACGGTCACGGACATCGGACTGTCCAGCAGAATGTCTATCTGCCCTCCGCCCGGCGTCTGACAGGTATCCCGAACCTCTGGGAGGTCCGCCTCCTGAACCAGTGGGCCAGTCCCGGCGGGCTCGGCGGGCTCGGCGGGCTCGGCGGGCTCGGTGGGCTCGGTGGGCTCGGCTGACTCGGCGGGGTCGGCAGCTTCGCTGGGCTGGGCAGCCTCCGTGGGCTCGGGCGTATCTTCTGCTGTGGTTTCGGATTCGGTCTGGCTCATCGGTACCGTCCTTGGTGTCCTGATGTCGGATTCATGTTTGCGGTTTCTACTTCTCTTGCTGCATGGGGCAGAACTCGGCGAACTGAAGGGCGAATTGCCCATCCTGCCTGGCTGGATGGCCGCGAAGTACGAGCTTGCCGTCTACGTCCAGGTCGAGAGGTTCGTCTATTGACTGGTTCAGCACGACCACGTCGCCCGGCGCAAGTGCCATTACCTCCCGAACCGACAGCGTGGCTGAGAGCATTGCCTGGGCTTCGACGGGCATCTGATCGACGTGACCTCGCAAGGCGGCGCTTGCCTCGGCGCGGTTCGCACGGGGTGCCGGCTCGCCAGCCAGCAGCGCCGCGGTCGGCCCCGTCAGCAAAATGGCTAGATCGCCCTGGCCGGGTTCCTTGGCGGCAAGCTCCAGCAGGCAGTATTCTGCGGCGTCCTGTGGGTCGAGCACTTCGGCAAAGGTTTCCAGCTTACGCGTCGCCTGAAACGCCGCGCCACCGAAGCTCCCAGCCGCGGTCCGCAAGGCCTCGACGAAACCAGCGGCAATATCCAGCAAAAGGTCTCGCTCCAGGGCGGACAGTTCCCTTGCCTCACCGTCGCCATCGTCGTCGGCCTCGCTCGGGCCGCAACCGCCCAACAGCTTGGCCAGCCATTGCGCAGCCGTCGCATCCGACAGGCCTATCATGCCGACGACGGCGTCGCCGGCCTCGACGGATATGGGCACGACGTAACGGAAGTTCTCTGCAGAGGCCTGCCGCAACTCGCCTGCATAGTGCTGCTCCCACGACGCCGGCAGGAAGTCCACCGACGTCTGAAGCATCTGCTGGGCCTTCAGGCCAGCGCAGTGGGCTATCTGCCCAGCGAACTCGTCCAGTCTCTCCAATTGGCCACGGGTAAAGCGGTTGGGCTTGTCGAATGGATAATCCACCGCCTCGGCCTGCGGGGTTCGCACGGGCCGACTTCTGGCAGCGCTGGTCAACCGTTCGACAAGGTCTTTGGTTATGTCCCGAGGCGAGGAGATCATTGCACCGCGAACTCCTTGAATAGCACGTGGTGAATGCGTGGAGGCTGTTGGGGCCAAATCTGCTCGTTGAACGCCTCGCAGATTTCCCGGCGGACGCGATTGAGGCTCTGAGCGCCGCGGACCTCATCCAGCGTTCGCCCGGCCAGGTATACCGCCAGCCAGTTCTTGAGCTCCGGCATACGCTGCTCGACCTGCTTGCTCACCTCCAACTCCTGCTTGGCGTCGAAGGCCAAAGTGATCGTAGCCCGAACGTATCGGGCCAGCCGGGGCTCGTCCAGGTTGATGGTGATCGGTTCGATGTCAAGATATTGGTACGCACCACCCGCGCTGGAAGGCGCCCCGGCCAGGGCCGGGTCGGATCCGGGCCCCGTCTGAGGATCGGAGGCATTGGCGGTCTTAATGGCATTGCCGGCGTAGATGCCGCCGGCAGCACACAGCGCTACCGTCAAGACCAGCAGCACCAGCCAGACGATACTGTTACCGCCTCCGCCAGGGCTCGACTTCTTCTTGGTCCCGCCAATGAGCGCATCGGCGGCGTTGGTTTGTTCTTGTTCAGCCACGTTTTTCACCATTACCCATTATCGCAAGGATGATCGAGTCGACCGGCTTTGCCAAACCCACTCGCTTGCACCACTGACTTCCTTCTCCAGCGCCCCAGGACATCACCTCAAGACTGCCCGCTTGTATGTCCGAGGCCAACTCCTGACGAAGATACTCCGACGCACGCCTGGCACGCCTGGCCGACAGAACCCACCGCTGCTTGTCCGTGCCCGCATGAGCAACAACGGCTATCACGCAGAGTTTTGCCTTTCGGCCAGCCAAGCCCTGTCGCAGCTCGGCCGTCAGTTGACTGAGGGCGCTGCGGCCTGACGCATCCAGTTCCACCCCTTCGAGAGGGTACTTCACATCCAATCGCCGCAATCCAAGCAGGTTACCGCTAGCATCTTCGCCACGGGTCTCCATCGCCTCGGTCATCTCGGCGAACGCCTGGCGGATCTGATCTTCCTGATCGTCAATGATGCGTTCCCGATTCTCGTCGTCTTTGGTATCGTCATTGGGGGTGGGGTACTTGATCTTGCGGTAGTCGAACTCGGCCCCTTTGGGTTTTCCGAACAACCAGTCCGGCAGGCCGCACTGCGAGACAGCCCGGCGATATGAACCCATGCCGGCGTTGAAAAGGGTCTTGTCCTGAGTGGTCGCGAACGCCTGCATCATCACAAAGCATGCCAGCAGGTTCGTTATCATGTCGCCGAAGGAAACCACCCAGCCCGGAATGCTGTTGGGTTCGAGTTCCTTCTTGGCGCTGCGACGACTCATCGGATTACCTCCTTGCGAAGAAGAAGAATCTCAATAACCGGCGAACGAACGCCCTTGCCGGTCTGATCGTCGGTTATGCAAAATCGGTCCCGAGCCACATGGGCGTCCTCGCTGATACAAGAGACCACCGCCCACGCCCGCTTGAGCTCCAAATCCTTCGCCCCGCCTTCGGCAGTTCCCTTCTGACGCACAATCGCCCGGACAGGCAGCAGTCGCATGTACGAGCCGATGAACTTGAGGTTCGTTCGGCCGGCCGGGGTCAACAGTTCACCGGAACCCCAGAACAACTTGCTGGCCGGGATGCGTATCGTAACCTGGTCGTGGAACGCCTTGACGTTCGGGACGGCGTCGTGGTGGGTCTTGCGGAGCGGCTCGGGAGGCGCATCAGACGGTTTTTCGGCCCCCTCGACCGTCGGGTCGAACGGTCTCTGCTGGGGCGGGACCACCGAATCGGTAGGATCGGTGGTTCGGTCCGATAACCCCGACGCGGTCATCGAAGTGAACGCGCCCTGGATTCTGCCCTGGGCGCCCGGATCGAAAGACGAGAAGCTCACCAGCAGCACGAAGAAGCATAACATATTCGTCATGCAATCCGTGAAGCTGATGACCCACGCATTGCCGGGGGGACCCGGTTCGGGAGGCGGACTGTTATCCTTTTTGGCCATTGACTATACGTTCGGACGAACTTCCTCGCGGTGCTTTACCGATATGAACGATTGGAGTCGTTCGCGAATGGCCGTGGGACTCTCGCCCCGCGAAATGCCCATCGCGCCTTCGACCATCATCTGCCTGAGGCGAGCTTCCTTCTTGGATCGCGTGCCCAGCTTGCCGGCCAGCGGCAGGAATACCAGGTTTGCCAGGAACGCGCCGTAAAACGTCGTTATCAGTGCGGTAGCCATGCCGCTGCCGATCTTGCTGGGATCGTCGAGGGCGCCGAGCATCTGGATCAGGCCGATGAGCGTGCCGATCATTCCCCAAGCCGGGGCCGAGGCACCCATAAACTCCATCAGATTCTTGCCGTCGGAGTGACGCTCCTGGAGGTACTGGATCTCGATACCCAACTGGTCCTCGATCACCTCGGGGGTCTGGCCGTCGATAACCAGGCGCATCGCCTTGACCAAAAAAGAGTCGCCGGCGTCTGGCAAATGTTTCTCCAACGCAAGCGCCCCGTCGCGCCGGCAGATCGCGCTAAAATTGATCATCTTCTGGATAAGGTCCGCCTCGACCGGCACGCGACAGAACATGGTCTTCTTCACTACCGAACCAACTGACAGCACCTGCTTGACCGAGAAATGTATGAACGTGGCCGCAATCATCCCTCCGACTACGATGGCCATCGCGGACGCGTTGATGAACACAATCCCCCCGGGCGCCGATGAGATCGACCAGACCACACAGGCCAGTCCAAACAAGAGACCGAATGCCGTTGCGATGTCCACTTGTAATTCCTCTCTGCTGCTCTACTGCACTTGCTCGTGTACGAGTTTGATCTTGTCGCACAAACGTGCGGCGAGTTTCTTGTCTTCCAAGGCCTCGATAGTCTTGGCGGCGCCACGCTCGGACATGTAGTAAAGGATCCGTACTACCGACTCCTCGTTGTTCTGAAGACACATGTCGGCCATGATTTTCCCGCCGGCGACCGCGTCCATTTTTTCGTAGATGGCGGCAGTCTTTTTGAGGTTCACGCGGTTCTCCGCGGCGATCTTCACCCTCTCGGACTGCATCGCCTCCTTCTCCTGGCGAAGTGTCGCCAGCGCCGCGGCAGCCTTGACGCGAAGGTCCTCCAGCTCCTGGGCCTGGCTGGCAAGTTGGTCCTGGACGATGCGAATCTGCTTCTCACGTTCGTTTAACTGCTGGGTCTGGGCCCGGTAGTCGACGATACGATGGCGAAGGTTGCGGACGAGTTCATCGAGGTCACGCTCCTGAAGGCTGAGCTTGACCGGAGCGAGCAGGTTGGGGTCCGTGTCCGCCGAAGCCGCCCGCTTCGTGGAAGGCCCCTGCGCCCCGCCGCCGGGCCACAGGAACGAAGAACCCGTCGCCAACGCGAAACTGACAACCGCCAAACCCGCCACGATGATTATCTTTTTCTTGTTCATGCCGTCATGCTCCTGCAATCCGCCTGCTTGACTGTGGAATTGCGGACGAAGGCCACCTGCGATATCTCGTCATGATGTTTCTGCTCTGCCACCGCCACTTGGCGAAGGTAATCGGCGAGGGCTTCCTCGCGAAGTTTCTCCAGTGTCTTGCGGCGTGCGCGAATGTCCTTCAGCCTTGCGAGCAATTCCTTGTGCAACGTCTCGATCCGGGCCAGTTCTTTCCCTAGCGACTGCATTGCCAGACGCTCGGCGCCAAAGCATTCCGCCGCAATATGTTGCCTCGGAAGGCGGGATTCCACCGGCTCGGCTGACAAACCCATGAGCATCGCATCGAGCGCATCTTGGCGACGCTTGATCTTCCGCCGCACGCCCGATGCCTTCCGGGCCTCGGCGAGTACCTCGGCTCGCAATGCGGCTTCTCGCTGGTTGACCACGTCCAGGTATCGCTGCAATGACCAGTCAAACCTTTTCATACAGCCACCTCGTCATTGGACTGAAGCAACTGGTTGTCGCCCAGGAACTCCCACGGAGCGGCGATTTCCAGGAGTTGCTTACGCGTCTGTTCGAAGCTGGATCTCGTGCCGGAAGACTGGCAGAGGAAAGCGTTGATACGGTCGATCATCGCTATGGCCTTGTCGATCTTCGGATTGCTGCCCGGGGCATACGCGCCAATGTTGATAAGATCCTCAGCCATGCGGTACGTCGAACACGCCGCCCGCAACCGCCGGGCCGCCAGTGCGTGTTCGGGCGTAACGATCGAGTCCATGAGACGACTGACGCTCTGGAGTATATCCACGGCTGGGTAATGACCCATCTCCGCCAGCTTCCGCGAGAGCACGACGTGCCCGTCCAGCAGGCTCCGCACGCTGTCGGCAACGGGGTCGGACATGTCGTCACCCTCGACGAGGATGGTGTAAATACCCGTGATGCTGCCGCGATCGGAGCAGCCGAGGCGTTCGGTGAGTTTTGGCAGAAGCGTGAAAACGCTTGGACAATAGCCCTTCGTGGCAGGCGGCTCGCCCGCGGCCAGGCCAATCTCTCGTTGGGCCTGGGCAAAGCGAGTCAGCGAGTCCATCATGAACAGAACGTTTCTCCCGCGGTCGCGAAAGTATTCAGCGATGGTTGTCGCGGTAAACGCAACCCGCACCCGCTGAATGGCCGAGGCGTCGGAGGTAGCAACCGCAACCACGCTGCGAGCCAGACCCTTGGGACCAAGCGATTCTTCCAGGAACGCCCGTACCTCGCGCCCACGCTCGCCGACCAGCGCCAGTACGTTGACGTCGGCCTCGCTGGAACGAGCTATCTCGCCCAGCAGAGTGCTCTTGCCAACGCCGCTGCCGGCGAAAATACCCAACCGCTGGCCTCGCCCGCAGGTAATGAGCCCATCGAACGACCGAACGCCGAACGCAAGCGGTTCGGTTATCCGAGGCCGACTCAGCGGCGGCGGCGATGGGTTGCTCAACGGACATCGGTCCGGGCCGGTTACGGGGCCGCGCCCGTCGATTGGCCTGCCAAGGCCATCGATGACCCGACCTAGAATGTCTGGACCCAGCATCATATGGCCAGGCGATGGGTGACGAGTCACCGAATCGCCGGGGGCTATCCCATCAATGCTCTCAAGCGGGAGCAGAACGCGGTTCTCGCCGTTGAACGCCACGACCTCGGCTGGCACTCGCCGACCATCTGTAAGGCGTATTTCGCACAACTGCCCTATGCCGACCGGCGGACCCTTGGACTCGATCGCGATACCCGCAACCTTGACCACTGACCCGCGGCAGGGCAGCAGGTTCATCCGGCCCAGGCGGGTTCGGTATTTTGTCAGGTCCAAAGCCATGACACGACTACTCCGGTTCTCTAAGCGCCGCGGCGATCTCGCCGAGGTGCTCCTCAATGGCAGACTGCACGATTCCCTTGGGTGTCTCAAGCAGACACTCGGCAAGCCTGACCGACGGGTCGGCAACGAAACGAACTCCTGACGAAGAATCGCCGTTTTCGCAATTGCCGGCCTGGGCACAACGCCCGAAGTCGTCGGGATTAAGATGCACCACTACATCCTGCCACCCTGACACCTGCCCAAGGGCGGCCTGGACGATCGGGTCTATTTCGTACCGCCCGGCCTGTATTTCCTGCATGAGCACCTTCCGGGCGACGTCGATTGCAAGTTGAACTATCTCCTGCTCGGCGGAACTGACTACGGATTCCCTCAGCTCCGCGGTTTGCTGAATCGCACTGAGCAGAGAGGCCTTTGTGCTGGCAAGGGCCTCGCGGTCGGCCTGAAGTGCCCGCCGGGCCTGATCGTTCGCGGCCGAGCCCGGCGCCTGCGCGGCACCACCATCGGCCGGGGAACAACCCGCGCCTTGGTTTCCCGGCGAATCGATCAGCCTCACCGAGGCGATCGGGGCGTCGACCTGGACCGTCGCGTCGACCATGCTAATCCTGCTCCTCGAATTCCAGTTGACCCGAGGCGTTGAGTTCGCGCATCGCCTTCAGTACCTCGTCGCGAGCCTTGGTAACATCTTCGGCCTTGGGGTTGGGCATCAACGATGTCTCTTCCTCGACTAGCGCCCGCGCCCGCTCGGAGATGTTGGCGTTAATCTTCGCCGCGATGGCTGCGTCCGCCTCGTAAAGCGCCAGCGCCATGTTCTTGGCGTCTATCAGCCGCAGGATGTTCTGGAGCGACCGGTCCACCACAGAGGCGACGTCATCCCAGACCACCATGAGGTCTCTCACGCCCTTGCCGGCTTCGGGATCGCTGGCGTCGATCGCCTTGAGCAACGCCTCGCGAGTAGCCGCATCCAGTCCGCGAAGCAGCATCGCGACCTTGCGAAGCTTATCGCTCTGTTCGGGGCTTACGGCGACAGTGGTTGTGCTCACCACGCGCATGCGTTCGAGCAGTTGCTCAGCCACCCGCACCCGCACGGCAGGAGACGCGCCCTCGCCGCTTGTCATACCGCGAACGGCCTCGGCGCGAACTCGCTCATCCAGCAGAGGCATCAATCGTCCTGCCTTGGAAGATTTCAACTCGCTCAGGACCATTGCGGCAACCTGCCCGGACTCGCCCTGAAGCACCCGGGCGAGGTCGTCTACGTCCGCCAACCTGATTTCCAGAAACGGGTCGCGCTGCCGCACCGCGGCCTGGGCTCGCACGAGGACCTCCTTTGCCTGGTCGGACCCGATGGCCTTTTCCAGAAGCATCGGAAGCTTGGACGAACCCGCCGCCCTGGCCTTGCGCCCGCGCAGCAGTGTGAAGAATTCCTTGGCGGGCTCTACTCTCTCTGCCTTGGTGCCATGGCCGGCGGCCTCAATGTGCGCCATCTCGACGGCAATGTCGCTGACGACCGCCCGGGGCGCGTTTCGCAGCAGTTCAGCCGCACTGCCCGAGTCCAGGCTCATAAGGAGAAGCGCCGCCTTTCTTGCTCCGCAGGCAACCATTACAACCTCTCCTTCTCGCTGTCTACCCAAGCCAGGAACAGCCGCTTGACCTCGTCAGGATTATCCCGCAGCGCCCGGGTTATGTGTGCCCGCAGGCGGTCGGGATCCGCATCCGCGCGGTCGCTGGCAAGCAGGTTGCCCGCGCCGTCACCGCCCGCCAGTGCAGCCTGGGCGGCCTCGGGCTTGACCCGAGGCCGGGAGAATATCCGAAGCATCACCAACACCCCGATAACGAGAATACCCAACGATCCGCGACGGGCGATCTCCAGCAGGAAGTCCTTGGTGAAGAACCCCTCGGGCGCCACCTCGGCCTGCGCGGCGACGGGCGGATGGAACGGAACGTCCACAACCGTGAGCGTGTCCTGCTCGCCGAGGCCTACGGCGCTGCGGATCATGTCCTCGACGTCTTTAACTGTGAGCTTCGTCGGGGCGGCGCCAGCCTCGCCTTCTTTGTCCGGTGCGGAAAGGTCCACGAACGCCGCGACCGAGATCGACTTGATGTCGCCCGGAAGATCCGTCGTTTCCTCCACGGTCTTGCTGACCATGTAGGTGGACTCGATCTCTTCTTCCTTCGTACCCGTCGTCCCGCCATCCGGTGCCGGGCTGCTGTGGCTTCGGGTCTTCTCTTTCGAAATCGCGCGAACGCTCGGGTCGTAGGTCTCCTTGGTGGAACTGAGCCTATTCGTCTCGAGAACGGCGTCTACCTCGACGGAGACTTTCTCCGGACCCAGCACCTTCGTCAGCATCCCCACTACCTTCTGCGAGAGGTACTGCTCCACGCTGGCCTTGTAATCCAGAATGTTTTCCACGCCGCCGGCAAGCTCGCTGTCATTGCCGCTCAGCAAATTGCCCTGGGCGTCGACGACAACAACCTTGTCAGGCGAGAGCCCCTCAACGCTGCCGGCAAGAAGGTGAACAATGGCTGCGACGCTGGTTCCCGAAAGCCGCCTGCCTGCCTTTACCCGCAGCACGACCGTGGCGGAGGCCTGCTGCTTGGCGGCGGCGAAAATCGAACCCTCCGGCTTGGCTACGTGGACGCGGGCGCTGATCACGTCCTCGATAACCTGGATGCTCTTGGCAATCTCCCCCTCGACGGCGCGGATGTAGTTGACATGCTGAGTGAACGGGCTGGCACCGATCTTCTCGTCGTCCAGGATTCGGTATCCCGCCTGCTCACCCGCCGGCAGGCCCTCCGAGGCCATGTTCAAGCGAAGGGAGTATATTTTGTCGTCATCGGCATAGATGGTCGTCCCGCCATCCTTGAGTTCGTAGGCCACGCCAGCATCGCGGAGTTTCTCGACGATCTGCGAAGCCTCCTCAGGCGAAAGCCGGCAGTAGAGCATGGCCAGCGAGGGCTGGCGTGCCCAGTCCACGACAAAATACGCCGCGCCCAAACCGCCCATCAGGATACCCAGCAGCAGCGCTCGCTGAACCAAACCGGTTCGCTGCCAGAGATCGCCCATGTTTTTAGATATACTCGCCATTACGCGGTCTTATTCGAATAGCTAGATCTGCATGTTCATTGTCTGGCGGTAGGCCTCGATGACCTTGTTCCGCACGCCCATTAACAGTTTGAAGCTCATGTCCGCCTTCGCAACGGCAGCCACAACCGGCACCACGTCCTCGGTCCGGCCTGACAGGAGGTCCTGGACCGCCTGGGCGGAGGCCTGCTGGTCTCCGTCGGCCTGCTCGACGCAACGGCGCAGCGTCGAGGCAAAATCGATCCCATCGTCGCTCGCCGGCACCGCAGGTTTGGCGACGGGCGTGTTTACCGGCTGAATGTTCGGAGATATCGGATTGATAGGCGGCATTGTCGCACCTCGCTACTTAAGCAGTTCCACGGTAAGGTCCACCATCTCCAGGTAGCGTTTCATAACGGCGACGTTGGCCTGGTAGGAGCGGCTTGCCTCAGTGAGGCTTATCATCTCGACGGGCAATTGCACGTTGGGCATCTCGACGTATCCATCCTCGGCGGCGTCCGGGTTGCCGGGCTCGTATACCTTCTGAAGCGGAGTGGCGAGATCGCTCGCAACGCCGTGAATCGTCACCCCGCCGCCGGGATCGGTTGAAAGCTGCACCATCTGCCGACGGTACGGCTTGCCGTCCGGACCGCGCGTTGTGGCCGAGTTGGCGATGTTGGTCGAGATCACCTTCATCCGCCTGTTCTCGGCCCGCATGCCCGAGATCGCTATGTTTATCGGGGATGTTCCCTGTATTGACGCCATGGTCAGACTCCCGGGTTATTGCACGGTCATGGCAAGTTCCATCTGCCGGTAAACCTTACTTAGCATTCGAAGGTAGGTCTTGTAGGCCGAGCTGTTCTTGACGAGCTCGCCGACCTCCATTTCGATATCCACGTTGTTGCCCGTTTCGTCGACCGGCGTCGTGTTGGGCATCATGATCTTTGTTTGCAGCGACGTCGGAACTTCGCCACTTGCCATTGCCCTTGCCAAAGCCTG
>Ga0307990_1003000_pt1 | contig 13130 bp, 10 predicted proteins | sample EllFjometagen129_FD_203168 | JGI IMG/M metagenome (GOLD analysis project Ga0307990, IMG submission 203168) | Marine microbial communities from Ellis Fjord, Antarctic Ocean - #129 | ecosystem: Environmental > Aquatic > Marine > Unclassified | place: Southern Ocean | collected 2014-10-08
GCTGAATCGTTTAATGCTAAACTCAAATCTTTTAGATCAACTTTAAGAGGTGTTAATGATACTAAGTTCTTTCTATACAGAGTAAGTAAAATTTATGCCTAATCCACCCTAATGTTATTATGATCCCAATAAACCTTATTGTTGATGTTTTAGTGGCGACTTTGAGTCTTTCTAATAAGGAATCTAATTCTTTTAGCTAAATCAAAAAATGAATTGTTCTTGTTACAGAGCTATTTTTAAAATGTATAGGAAGTAATTGATGAATAGGAATTAGTTTTTAGTACTTTTGTAAGAATAAAGCAGTTTGAAATATGAAAATTATTGTATTGAATTATGTCTGCTATTCACTTAGGTCTTCAATCCAAAATTTCTCTGGATTGAAGTCTCCCAACCTTTCACTCATGTGTAAGATGCACAGTTTTTTAAATATAATCAATGTTAATTTATTCCACTAAAAATCCTTTTCCATCTAACAGAGCTCCTTTCATCAGAATTGTCTATACTAAACCAGATAAATGAGGCAATTCCAATTATGTGATTCTCTGGCAAAAATCCCCAAAAACGTGAATCTTTAGCATTATCGCGATTATCGTCAACAACAAAATAATAATTGTTTTTAAATGTATAAGAATTAGTTTCTATACCGTTAATAATTATTTTATCGCCATCAATAAAAAGTTTGTTGTTTTCATAAACTTCAATAATTCTTTTATAAAGAGCAATGTTACGGGTATTTATCTGAACTGTTTTTTCTTTTTGGGGAATAATAAGAGGTCCGTAATAATCTTTATTCCAATTATAATAATTGTTTTGAGGAAAATACGACCATGTATTCTCGGAAGGAAATTCTTTTAAGATCCTAACATTATTTACAAAGGGCAAATTTAAAATACTGTCTGCAATATTGGGCGAAATAAAAAAATCGAAAATACCCATATCGGCAACTATACCACCATCGGTTATATGGTATCTATTTAAAATAGAATCGGTAAAATGGGTGCCGTCTGTTACAATTCTATATTTATATTTTAAATTATATAATGTATCATACGATTTATTATTTATGTATAATATTTTATCATCAATTTTTAATGTATCACCGGGTAAACCAATTAATCGCTTTATATATCGTACTCTTTTATCAATTGGTGGATCGCTTTCAACAGGATAATTAAAAACAATAATATCACCATGTTTTAATGAACCAAATGCAGGTAATCGCCAGTATGGAATTTGTATCCAATCTGCATAAATATTATTTGTAAAAGGTAAGGACAAGATAGTAACCGGAAAACGTGCTCCAAATTTTAATTTATTTACAAAAATATAATCGCCCGCATACAGGCTGTTTTCCATCTGAACTGATGTAACAGTAAAAGATTGAATTATAAACGTTCTGATAAAAATTGCAATTAAAACAGCAATTATTACAGCTTTAATCCATTCTTTAATGTGAGATTTTTTGGATATTTTCTTTTTTTTCCAAAACATTAACCCAAACTGTTAACAAGTTTGAACATTCTGTTCCATCTTATTTTACCCTCAAACCAACCTTTATCTTTATCTAATGAAAGCCAAATAAATACTGCTTTACCAACAACATGGTCATCGGGTACAAATCCCCAAAAGCGCGAATCTGCCGAACCGTGCCTGTTGTCTCCCATTAACCAGTAATAATCCATTTTAAATGTATATTCATCTGCTTTTTCGCCATTAATAAAAATATCATTGCCTTTAATCTCAAGTTTATTCTTTTCATAATAACCAATAATTCTTTCGTATAAAGGAATATTAAATGTATTTATTTTTATTGTTAATCCTTTTTCAGGAACCAACATCGGTCCAAACCAGTCTTCGTTCCATGAGTAATTATCGCTATGAGGAAATATTCTAAAATTTTTGGCTCCCTTAGGGTCAACTAACTTTATAACTTTTTTAACATTAGCATACCCGCTAATTTTTTTAGCATTTTCATCAGTTAAGGGATACTGATATATATCATTAATATCTGTTTGTAACAGAGTAGAATCAGATTGTATCAAATTTATTGCATTAATATCATACATAAAATTCTTTGTGTTTTGATCTTCATCATCAGATATGCCAAGTTTTCTTATAGATTTTGGATTTATTCTTGTTCCATTTGTAAAAACGAGATAATTATATTGTCTTCCTTTAAAATGTTTTTGTTTTTCTCCATTTATTAATAATTGACCTGCCTGAATTTCCAGAGTATCACCAGGTAAACCCACACATCGTTTAATATAATTGTCTGTCTTATCAGTTGGTCTTATAATAATATCATATTGATTCCATATTTGTTTTCTTGCATTTTTTAGATACAAATCCCATGTTTTTGAAGAGTCTCCATGCATATTGTCTTGTTGTTTCAATTCCATGGCACGAATTCTAATAATATCGTAATATCCCTGATTAGACCTGCCAACAACAACAGTATCTCCTGTAGGGAAATTAAATACAAGACCGTCATATCTTTCTACTTCACCGAGTCCCGCAATACGTTTGTAAGGCATTTTTATCCATTCAAGATATGAAGGCGTGCTTTCAGTTGTTGGCATAGTATGATGTACAAAGGGAAATGATAATGGAGTATTTGGTAGTCTAGGACCGTAACTAACTTTACTTACAAATAAATAATCACCTACCAACAAAGATTTTTCCATTGAAGATGTTGGAATTGTAAAAGCCTCAATAAAAAATGTTCTTATAAGCGTTGCTGCAATAATTGCAAAAACAAGTGCATCAACCCATTCAACAACTTTGCCTTTTTTGCGTTTTTTACCTTCTTTAACTCGTTTTTTCCAAAATGCCCAGTTTACTTTTTTACTGATATAAATATCGTAGAAAATTGGGATTCCAAAAAACAACCAGTAATTACCTGCCCAAATACACCATAATATAAATATTACTAGTGCAAAAATTAATTTCCACCATTTATTTTTTGTAAATGCAAATATTCTATTGAATTGATATTTAGTATTTTCCTGTGTTGCAAAAACCACAATTGAGCCTGATGCAAGATCATGAATTGCTCTTTTATTTTCATTAAAACTAACCGTAAGAAAAGACAACCAACCTAAAAAATATTTAACTAAAAACCTTAAAATAGCTAATAAAATATTGATTCTTTTTGTATGAACGTTATTTCTCTTAACTCTCAAATTCACTATAAATTGACCTGCCGTACAACTAAATAATGAAATAAAAATAGGTTCATATAACATGGTCATTCCAAAATATATAATAATCTTGATAGTCTCATTATTAGAGTCTGTTAAATGAAAAATATAACTTGACAGATAAAATATAAAAACTAAAATGACTACGTCAATAAACATTGCGCTAACTCTTTTTGAAAGAGTAGGAAGTTCAATCTTATTATTTTTCTCTAAGTTGTTCATTTATTTAAAAATTTAAAAAGTTTAAAAATTTAATAAATCATTCATACCAAAAAAACCATTTTTCCCATTAACATATTCGGCTGATAGAACTGCTCCCAAAGCAAAGCCTTTTCTGCTTTTTGCACTATGATTTATTAATAAGGTATCAACGTCTGATTCATATTTTATTGTATGTATTCCGGGTATTTTAACTTTTCTTAACGATTTTATTGCTAAATCACTTTCAATTGTTTCGTTCTCTTTTGTCCACTTTTCTTTTCTGTCAATATTATTTATTATGTCGTTGGCAAGATTTATTGCTGTTCCACTTGGAGCATCAAGTTTTTCTGTATGATGTATTTCTTCAATTTCAATATTGTAATTATCAAATTGATTCATAATTCGGGCTAATTGTTTGTTTATTTCAAACAGTATATTTACACCTAAACTAAAATTTGAAGCATAAAAAAAAGTCTTTTTATTGTTGATACAATATTTTTTTAATTCATTAAATCTATCGAGCCATCCGGTTGAACCGGATACAACAGGAACATTGGCGGCAAAACATTTCAAATAATTATCATAAGCTGTTTCTGGAGTAGTAAATTCTATTGCAACATCAATCTCTTCCAAATTCTTATCGTTTAATTCCAATAAGTTGTGTTTGTCTATTATCAGACGGATTTTATGACCTCTCTGAATGGCAAGTGTTTCAATTTCTTTGCCCATTTTCCCATAACCAATTATTGCAATATTCATGATTGTAAAGATAAAAAAAGGGAAACAATATGTTTCCCTTTAAATCTGAAATTTTGTTAAAAGTTTATTTTTTAACTGCTTTCACAACAGCTTCAAATGCATTTGGATGATTCATTGCAAGGTCTGCAAGAGTTTTACGACTAAGTTGAATTTCCTTTTTACTCAATTTTCCCATAAATTCAGAGTAAGACATATCATAATTTCTCACTGCTGCATTAATTCTTTGAATCCATAATGCTCTAAAATTACGTTTTTTAGTTTTCCTGTCGCGATATGCATATTGCATTGCTTTTTCATTAGCATTTTTTGCAACAGTCCATACATTCTTTCTTCTACCAAAATAACCCTTGGTTTCTTTAAGAATCTTTTTTCTTTTTTTTCTTGATGCTACAGCATTTACTGATCTTGGCATAACTTTTCAATTTTTTGAATGGTTAGCGTCCGCCTCAGGCGGATCTTACAGCTAATTCACTCTGATTAATTACTAAATTTATTTCAAAGAATTAATTACTTTAAATTCAACAAAAGCTTAATATTTTTTTCATCAGCTTTATTTACTGTTGTAAAATAAGTAAGATTTCTTTTTCTCTTTTTTGATTTTTTAGTTAAAATATGACTTTTAAAAGCATGTTTTCTTTTTATCTTCCCCGAACCGGTTAAAGTAAATCTTTTCTTTGCTCCGGAATTTGTCTTCATTTTAGGCATTTATACAATATATTTGATTATAAATATTAAATAACAATTTATTTTTTTGATACTTTAATAGGAGAAAAAAACATTATCATTCGTTTTCCTTCCAATTTTGGCATCTGGTCAACTTTTCCGTATTCTTCAAGGTCTCGGGCTAAGCGAAGTAAAATTACTTGTCCTTGTTCCTTAAATAATATTGATCTTCCTTTAAAAAATACGTATGCTTTTAATTTTGCACCATCTTGTAAAAAATTTATAGCATGTTTTAATTTAAAATTATAGTCATGGTCATCTGTTTGTGGTCCAAAACGAATTTCTTTCACAACAATTTTCGTCGATTTTGCTTTTATTTCTTTCTTCTTTTTTTTCTCTTGATATAAAAACTTTTGATAATCTATAACCTTACAAACAGGCGGATTAGCTTTTGGGGATATTTCTACCAGATCAAGCCCTAATCCTTCTGCAATTTCTAATGCCTGATATATTGAATATATATCTGTTTCAACATTATCTCCAACTAAACGAACTTCTCTTGCATTAATGCGATCATTAATTTTATGAAGTGGCTCAGTTCTTCTTCGTCCTCTAAAATTTTTTTTGTAGTGCTTAGCTATAACTTTATTCCTCCAATAATTTAATTAATTAATTATTCAATTTCTTTTCTTACTTCATTATTAACAAATTGAGCAAATTCCTCAATTTTCATTATACCTTTATCTCCATCTCCTTGTTTTCTAACGGCAACAATTCCCTCTCCCTGTTCTTTTTCACCAACTATTAACAGATAAGGTATTCTTTTTAACTCGCTATCTCTTATCTTCTTACCAACCTTTTCGTTTCTGTCGTCAATTATGGTGCGAATATCGGAAATTTTTAACAATTCCAAAACTTTTTTTGCATATTCGTTATATTTTTCACTTACAGGGATAATTACAGCTTGTTCGGGTGTTAACCATAATGGAAATTTACCTGCTGTATGTTCAATAAGAACAGCTACAAATCTCTCCATAGAACCAAATGGAGCTCTATGTATCATTATTGGTCTATACATTTCATTATCACTTCCTTTATATTCAAGTTCAAATCGGTCAGGTAAATTATAATCTACCTGTATTGTTCCAAGCTGCCATTTTCTACCTAAAGCATCTTTTACCATAAAATCCATCTTTGGACCATAAAATGCTGCTTCTCCTTTTTCAATGTAATATTCTATTCCTTTTTCGTCTGCTGCTTCAATAATTGCCTTTTCTGCTTTTTTCCAATTTTCATCAGAACCTATATATTTTTCTTTGTCTTCAAAATCACGTAAAGAAACTTGTGTAGTAAAGTTTTCAAAACTAAGTGTTTTAAATATATACAATACTATATCTATTACTTTAATAAATTCTTTTTTAAGCTGGTCAGGTCTGCAAAAAATATGTGCATCGTCTTGTGTAAATCCTCTAACACGTGTTAGTCCATGCAGTTCACCGTGTTGTTCATAACGATAAACTGTTCCAAATTCCGAATATCGTATTGGCAAATCTTTATATGAACGAGGCTTGTGTTTGTATATTTCGCAATGATGCGGGCAGTTCATGGGTTTTAGCATAAATTCCTCTCCCTCTTGTGGAGTTTTGATAGGCTGAAAAGAATCTTTGCCATATTTTTCATAATGCCCTGATGTTACATAAAGGTCTTTATTCCCGATATGAGGACACATAACCGGTTCATATCCGTATTTTACCTGAACTTTTTTCAAAAAATTCTCAAGTCTTTCTCTTAACATTGCTCCTTTAGGTAACCATAACGGCAAACCCATCCCTACTTTTTGAGAAAAAGTAAATAATTCAAGTTCTTTCCCAATTTTTCTATGGTCTCGTTTTTTTGCTTCTTCAAGTTTTACAAGATACTCTTCAAGCATTTTTTGTTTTGGAAATGATATACCGTAAACTCTTGTTAATTGTTTATTTTTTTCATCACCCCTCCAATAAGCTCCTGCAATATTCAATAACTTTACAGCTTTTATTGATCCTGTATCGGGCAAGTGTGGTCCACGACAAAGGTCTGTAAAATTGTTTTGAGTATATAATGTTATGGTTCCGTCTTCAAGCTCGCTTATTAATTCAATTTTATATTCATTATTCTTTTCTGCATAAAAAGCTAAGGCTTCTTTTTTTGAAATATTTTTCCTGATAAACGGATGTTTTTCCCTTGCTATTTCAAGCATTTTTTTCTCAATTTTTGGGAAATCATGCTCCGAAATTATTTTACCTTCAGGCAGGTCAACATCGTAATAAAAACCATTTTCAATTGTTGGTCCAATTCCAAGTTTAATTCCTGGATATAATAATTCCAAAGTTTCTGCCATTAAATGTGCAGATGAATGCCAAAATGCATGTTTGCCTTCTTCATCATCAAATTTATGAAGCTTAATAGTACAATCTGTATTTATTGGACGTGCAGCATCCCAAACCTCATCATTTACACTTACTGCAACAACTTCTTTTGCAAGACTGTTACTGATACTTTTTGCAATATCAATTCCGCTAACTCCTTCTTCGTATTCCCTAAATTTTCCGTCGGGAAATGTAACTTTTATCATAATTTCTTTTTTTGGGCTTGCAAAGTTAATAATTATAATATAAAGAACGAATAAGCATAAAAACAATTTTATATTTTCAATTTAAATAATGAAAAATACTATTGTTTTTGTATATTTGCATAATCTCAAAATTTATAAAAATCTTAATCAAATGAAAACAAAAAAAATAATTATTGCAATTTTTAGTTTTTATTGTCTTTTTTCAACAATCCTAAATGCTCAGTGTGATATTACAATTGAAAGCACATCTCAACAAATATGCCTTGGTGATTGCTTCTCTCTTTCTTATTTAGGAGGATGCCAAGGCTCAAGCACAAACATAATGGATACTGATTTTAATAATGGAACAATTGGAATAGGATGGGCTTCAGGTTCTCCATGTCCCTCATTTGCTAATCCATGTGGCAATGACAATGATGGAACTCCTCATGCCTGGGTTGGTAACACCTCTAGTTTTCCCAGAGAGTTCTTGACTATACCTTATTCTGTTACAACTGCATGCCAAATATGTTTTGATTTAAAATTTGCAACACAAGGTAATAATTCTCCATGTGAAGGACCTGACGAAATGGATGAAGGTGTTTCTCTTCAATGGTCAACTAATGGTGGTATTACATGGACTGATATAATTTACTTCAGCCCTGATGGTTGCTTATATTCATCAAATATATGGGTAGGTCAGGGAACTTCTGTAAGTCAAAATTACAGTTCTGATTTTGTTGTATGGAATAATTATTGTTTTAATATTCCTGCAGCAGCAGCAGGGCCTGCAACACAATTTCAATGGTATCAGGGACAAGTAACAGATTACAATTGTGACCATTGGGGTTTAGATAATGTACAAATTAGCTGCATAGATTCGTCAGTAACTACTCTTTGGGAAAATAATCATGGATTTAGTTATAGTGGTCATTTTCCGCCATTACAGTGTCCACCTGATACAGGAACATACATATATACTTTAACTATTAATGATAGTATTTATTCTGATACTGATACTATTGAAATAACATCTCTTGCGATTCCTGATGCAAATGCAGGTTATGGAGGAAGCGTATGTGATTATGGTTTTACCTTAAATGCAAATACTATATGTGTAATTTATGATAGTGCAAATTGGACAAGTGAAGTACCAGGTGTTATTATAAGTAATCCTACAAATGAAATAACACCTGTTAACATATCTAACATTGTTCCCGGGGTTTATGGCTCATCTTGTTTGGCTCCAATTCATTTTTACTGGACACTTTATGATACAGCAGGATGCTCTAATTCTGATACGGTATTGATTAGTTTTTATCAAACAGCAATTGCTTATGCAGGACAAGATGACAGTATTAATAACTTGTCATACTCTTTATCTGCAATTCCCAGTATTAATTGTTCTTACGGTGAATGGAGCGTTATTAGTAAGCCAACAGGGGCAGGCATTGAAAATTTTGTTGATTTTACTAATCCTCAAACAACTGTAAATGTTCCAATAGATGGCAATTGGTGTTTTCTGTGGGAAGAATCTAATGAATATAATTCAATCTGTATGAGCAGAGATACTGTTTGTATATTTTTTGATGATTCTGCAAACTTTATTTCCAACAATATTTCAATTAAAAACGAAATAAATATTTATCCTAACCCCAGTAATGATTTTATTTATATCAACATTAGTAATGAAGATGAATTACAAGTTGAAATATTTGATATAAATGGGAAATCTCTCTTTAATAAAAACATATTTGATAAAAACAAAAAAATTGATGTTTCAGGATTCTCCAAAGGAGTCTATATACTAAGGATTATAGACAATAATGAAATTTTTCATGAAAAACTTATTATTGATTAAATTACAAATATTTCCAATCAAATAAATTATCTTTGTTTCAAACAAATTGGTTTAAATGATTTTAGGTGTTTTATTTAGAGAGAACTTAAAAATTGCAATAAAGTCGATAAGATCCAACACATTAAGAACTGTGTTAACAGTATTGATTATTTCTTTTGGAATTATGGCTTTGGTTGGAATACTTACTGCAATTGACTCAATAAAAGGTTCTCTTACTTCACAGTTCTCCAGTATGGGAGCAAATACTTTTACAATACAAAACTACGGGATAATGCTTCACCGTGGTGGCGGAAGATCTATTGACTATAAGGATATTACATATCGCAATGCTAAACAATTTAAAGAAGATTACAGCTATTTTCCTGCAATAGTATCAATTTCTGTTCATGCTTCGGGTATGTCAACTATAAAATATCAATCTGAAAAAACTAATCCAAATATACCTGTTTATGGTATTGATGAAAACTACTTAAGTACTTCAGGTTACGAAATTGGTTTTGGAAGAAATTTCAATGAACAGGAAATACACATGAACAGGAATTATGTAATAATTGGAAACGAACTTCGTAATAATCTTTTTAAAATCAATGAAGACCCTATTGATAAAATTGTATCAATAGGAAACGGGAAATATAAAGTTATTGGTGTTCTTAAAGAAAAAGGTTCAAGCATGGGTGGAAACGCTGATAAAATGTGTTTTCTACCAATGACAAATGTTAGAATGTATTTTTCAAGACCCAATATGTCCTTTACTATTAGTGTTATGCCAAACAGCAGTGAAATGCTTGATGTTGCAATTGGCGAAGCTGAAGGAGTTTTTAGAAGAATTAGAAAAATTGACTTGGAAGAAGAAAATAACTTTGAAATAGTAAAAAGCGATAATCTTGCAAATATGCTTTTCGAAAACATAAAATATGTTACTATTGCAGCAACGCTAATTGGCGTTATAACTCTAATTGGTGCTGCTATTGGTTTAATGAATATTATGTTTGTTTCTGTTTCGGAACGTACACGCGAAATCGGGACACGCAAAGCAATTGGTGCTACATCAAAAATTATTAAACAACAATTTTTATTCGAAGCAATATTTATTGGTCAACTTGGCGGAATGCTTGGAATTATTTTAGGAATTATAATAGGAAATCTGATATCTCTACTTACAGGTGGAGTATTTATTATTCCCTGGATGTGGATCATTGGTGGCTTTATAATTTGCTTTGTTGTAGGGATAATTTCCGGAATTACTCCGGCAATAAAAGCTTCTAAACTTGACCCTATTGATGCGTTGCGTTATGAATAGTTTATTATAATAAGCCTTTAAATGATGTATTTGTTTTTCATTCTACATTCATTATTGAATATTCTACATTCTACATTTTTCAAATATTTGGTATTCAAGAGAAATATTGAATTTAAAATTATGAATGTAAAATGTAGAATTAATACGGATACTCATTAAACAAAGCCTACTTTTGAAATATGAAATTAATTGATATATTTGTAGTTAAACAATGTATAAGTTTGCATATATGTTGCCACCCATTTGAAGAAAACAAATAAATAGAATAAAAACAAAACATTATGAATTTACAAAAACTAACAATTCTAACAATAATCATACTCCTTCTCCTTGCAGGAGTTCCGATAATTATTGGAAGTGGTGAGGTCATAGCACAACAAAACCCAATAGACAGCCTAAAACAAGTAATTGCAACAGCAAAAGAAGACACCAACAAAGTAAAAACCTTAAATGTTCTTACCAAAAAATACCAAAGAATAAATTTAGATACCTCTTTAATTTATGCAAAGCAAACATTAGAATTAGCAAAAAAACTATCATATAAAAAAGGAATGTTGTGGGCATATAATAATATTGGAATAATCCATTATTATCATAGTGATTTTTCATTAGCCCTTGAAAATTGGAATAAAGAATTAAAAATTAAAGAAGAACTAAAAGATAAAACAGGAATGTCAGATTGTTACAACAATATCGGAATTGTTCACAGGAATCAGGGTAATTATGACAAGGCAATTGAGTTTTATAAAAAATCATTAAAAATAGACGAAGAACTAAAAAATAAAACAGGAATGTCATCCTGTTACAACAATATCGGACTTGTTCACTCAGATCAGGGACTTTATGACAAGGCAATTGAATTTTATTTGAGAGCATTAAAAATTAAAGAAGAAATAAAAGATAAAAATGGAATGTCAAACTGTTACAACAATATCGGAATTGTTCACTATGAACAGGGTAGTTATGACAAGGCAATTGAATTTTATAAAAAATCATTAAAAATAGATGAAGAACTAAAAAATAAAAATGGAATGGCAAGCTGTTACAACAATATCGGAAATATTCACAAAAGACAGGGGCTTTATGACAAGGTTCACCCCGTGAAACGCGATAGTTTGTTTAACAAGGCAATTGAGTTTTATTTAAAGGCTTTACGGTTAAATGAAGAAACCGGTAATAAATACTGGATGTCAAATAATTACATCTGTATCGGACTTGTTCACGATGAACAGGGGCTTTATGACAAGGCAATTGAGTTTTATTTGAGAGCATTAAAAATTAAAGAAAAACTGGGAGATAAAAAAGGAATAGCAAGCACCTATGGCAATATAGCGAGCCTTCATATTTCACTTGCAGACTCCTTAGTATCCATTGCTCACATCGATAGTGCTTTGCAGTATGCTAATAAATCACTAAAAATTGCTCAAGAAATTAATGCAAAACGACAGATAATGTACGCTAATAGTCATTTATCAAAAACCTACTGGGGTTTAAAACAAAATAAAAAAGCTGCAGAAAATTTTAATGCTTTAATAGAACTTGATAATAAAAATATTTTAATGAATTTCTCTTTTATTTCAGAAAAAGAAAAAGAAAACTTTTTTGCAACTATAAACCAAGATTATTGGCAGTATAATTCTTTTGCTTTAGAGTATAAAAACACACAGCCTGATATTACAGGGGTAGTTTATAATAATACTGTAAAAAACAAGGGCTTGTTACTGAAATCAAATACTGCAATGCGTAATGCTGTGCAAAGCTCAAAAGATACTTTGCTTATAAAAAAATACAAAGAATGGATTTTGCTTAAAAAACAAATTGCAAAAAAATACAGCAAAGGAGAAAACACAAAAGAAATAGAAACACAGGCAAACGAACTGGAAGGCTACCTTGTTAAAAACTCAAACGAATTTTCTGATTTTAAAAAAGTGCAAAACATTAGCTGGGAACAAGTGCAGACAGGTTTAAAAGAAAACGAAGCAGCCATAGAGTTTTTACATTTTCCCTTATTAATTCCCGATAGTAGCTTAACAGATTTTACAAATCAAACACAATACACTGCTTTAATAGTAACAAAAGAAAGCAAATACCCTGAAATGCTCCCACTTTTCGAAGAAAAACAATTAGAAAACATAATTGGTAAGTTTGGAGGTAATAATTACTCTTATATAAATGGTATTTATGGCAAAAACACAGAAGTAAATGCCGAGCTTTATAATTTGATTTGGGCACCAATTGATAGTTTTCTAAACAAAAGTGTCGGCGTGTTTTCAAGACACACCGACACTAAACCAAGTATTTATGTTTCTCCAAGTGGATTGTTGCATAAGATTAGTTTTTCAGCCATAGCCAAAGAACAAAATGTTTATTTGTGTGATGCTTATGATATTGAGATGAAATCTACCACAGGGAAAATAGTAACGAGCGAAGGCTTCGCTCAAACCTAAAATCCGCATGTTGTACTAACTAATTATAAGAGTTAGAAAAATTGTCCAATTTTTATTCTTGGGAACTTATTTAATTATAGGTTCCCATTTGTTTTTAGAAAATATGTTA
>Ga0307990_1003002_pt1 | contig 13129 bp, 11 predicted proteins | sample EllFjometagen129_FD_203168 | JGI IMG/M metagenome (GOLD analysis project Ga0307990, IMG submission 203168) | Marine microbial communities from Ellis Fjord, Antarctic Ocean - #129 | ecosystem: Environmental > Aquatic > Marine > Unclassified | place: Southern Ocean | collected 2014-10-08
AAACAAGTTTTTTAAATCCATTCAAAGCAATAAAGTATCTTTTTGAAAAACCAGTAACATTGAGATATCCGTTTGAGACCAAAGAAATTGCTGATAGATACAGAGGATTTCACAATAATAACTGGGATAAATGTACTGGATGCGGCAATTGCGCAGATATCTGCCCTAATAAAGCAATTGAAATGATCAAAATTGATGAGTTAACATCAAGACCTGAAGAAGGCATGAAAGATGAAAGACCGCAAATAGATTACGGAAGATGCTGTTTCTGCGGTTTATGCGTTGATATCTGTCCTCCAGGCTCATTAACGCTTACCAAGGATTTCTTTCACATTCATTTTGATACTGATACTTTTACATTCATTCCGAAAGATGAAAAAACTGATAAAGAAACATATAAATCGGAAAAAAATTATTCTATTTTCAACGCAAGCCTTACACATAGAAAAGAGAATTATCAAGGATTTTCACCGGAGATGCAATATGCTTTATTTGAACCTGATAGAATAAAAATGCCGGAGATAGAACCGGACGAACGCAAACTCTCCTTTGTTGAACAGGTAATCGGGTATAGTAAAGAGCAGGCTAGAGAGGAAGCAGGACGTTGCCTGGAATGTAAGCTTTGTGAAGCAGCTTGTCCTGCTCATCTCAAAATTTCAGATTATATTGATGCCATATATAGAAATGAACCTGAAGAATCTCTTCAAAAGATATTTGAAGATAATCCAATTCCTTCGATTTGCGGAAGAATATGTATGGCACATTGTGAGGATGCCTGTTCATTACATATAAGAGGAGATTCGCTGGCAATCAGATGGATCAAGAGATATGCAGCGGATCAAATCAGAAATTTTAAAGAGGAACTTGAAATTAATCCTGGCAAACCCACAGGGAAAAAAATCGGAATTATCGGGGCCGGACCGAGTGGATTATCGTTGGCATATTTCCTGCGACTTCAGGGGCACAATGTTGTGATTTATGATCAATTACCAGGCGGTGGCGGCGCGATCAGGATTGGACCACCTGCCTATAGACTTCCTCTGGAAGCAATTGATAAAGATGTTGATCACATTAAATCTCTGGGAGTAGAATTTAATTTCAATACTAAAGTAGGAAAAGATATTACATTTGAAGAAATTTATAAAAATGATGCGGTTTTCATGGGAATCGGAAATACGATCAGTTTCTCTACGAGAGTTCCCAATGCAGAAAAATGCATTTTAGCTCTTGATTATCTTAAAGATAACAAGATCGGTGAATATAGAAAAGTAGGGAAAGAAGTTATAGTTATCGGTGGTGGAAATGTCGCAATGGATGTAGCACGCGAAACATTACGACTTCAGCATATCCAATATCCAGATCAAAAAACAATAACGAAAACAGTTTCTCTGGAAGATTGGGATGGATTACCTGCCACGGATCTTGAAGTAAAAGAAGCTAAAGAAGAAGGTATCCAATTTAATCCTGCCTGGGGTCCCAAAGAAGTTATACTTGATGAAGCAGGAAACATCAAAGGATTAGAATGTAAAAAAGTGAAATCTATATTTAATGATAAAGGCAAATTTGCGCCGACTTTCTTTGAAGAGCAAACAAAACTTCTTAAGGCTGATATGATAATTGAAGCTATCGGGCAAAGAGCAGATTTTTCATTCCTGCCTGAAGAATTGAATAAACAATTGGAATTCACGGAAAGAAGAAAAGTAAAAGTAGATGAAAATGGTATGACAACTATTCCTAAACTTTTTGCTGGTGGTGATATTGTTAATGTGAACCTGGATGCAGTTACTGCTATAGCAGATGCAAAAATTGCAGCTGAAGGTATTGATAATTTTTTGAAAAAATAAAAACTTAAATATTTTGTCAATTTTTATGGAGTTGACAACCAGATAAGTAGGACTTGCACCGCGGGCGGTACCCCGGAAGTGGAGCGAGGACTACGTGAAGTTATCAGCAGTAATCTTTGAATTTTTACCTCAGCAATTTATATTTTCAGGGATTTGTTGATAGCGCTCGTTATCTACACCTCACTTGTGAGTACACCAACGATGCACATCTAACTTAGCAATTATGAATTTTAAATTAGAATCCAGCCCTACCAGAATTCTTCTTTTCTCGTGTTTAGCAGTTTAAATTCTTGTTAATCTACTTTATGTACCAGTACTACCCTCCATTCTCTGCCATATAAACTTACTGTATCCCAGTTACCAGATTTGAGAATTTTATCACTTCCGTTACGGAGATGGAATACGTATTCACCTTCGCCACTGCTTTTTTCACTGATCTCGTGTCCCAGGCTAAGCAAACTTTCGAAATCTGCGTAAGCTGGATCAGTAAAAAGCATTTTCCCAATTTCTTCAGGATCATCATCGTAAATTATCATACCATCCGGCTGCATGATCCACAGCTCATTATCCTCAGGAATATTGACATCCTTGAGCAACTTCTGCATCATCAGTTCCGGGCGCAGAACCAGTATGAATGAGCCTGTGAGCATATTATTATCATTCAGAATCGGATAGACGATCACGACAGCAAGAAAATCTTCAACCGCCATAAAACCAGAACTGAAAACCGGTTTCTGATATTTAAGCACATCAATAACGTGCTGCTGAGAACTAATATCCGATCCTTCGAAATTCTTATATACACTGGGTTCGATGTAGGTCATAATACCTTTAGTATCAAGGAATACTGTTTCTACTACGGAAGGATTGTCTTCAAGAATCGCTGTCATAACATTACGGATTTCATTCTCATTTTTCATACTTCCTTGTGCAGCAGCGATGTGTGTTTTTGCTGAAGCATCGATTAAATTCAAGCTTTTCTGTAATTCAGGAACAAATTTCCCTATTGAAATTGCAGGAGATGGCAATTTCAGACCGGCTTGTTCCTGTTTCTTTGCCATTATCATCCACCAGTTCATTTCAGGCAACTTTTTGTAAAGCCCCACACGTTCTACCTTATCAAAGTTATATTTAATACTACCGCTTTCATTCTTCAGTGCCTGGGAAAGCTGATCACTAAGAGAACTAACTGCAGTAAGCGCATTCATGAAAATAAAGTCTTTATCCATATCAAGCATAACTAAACCATCACTATTAACCACAAACCAGGTATAGTTTTCCGATAAACCCAGATCTGAATTAATGCGATTATGCAAAGCAACAAGATAAACTGAAATTCCTAAGGCTCCCACTACCTGCCCATCTTTTATAATCGGGGCAGCCATAAGGGCAGATTTCTTGCCTGTGGAACGGCTGAGAATATCATACCCTTTCACAGTGTTACCTTCAAAAAGTGGTTTGAAATAACCGCGGTTTGATAGATTGAGGTTAGTAAAATCTTTTCCCAGGCTATAATAATCGCCATTCGGCAAAACATAGAAATAAACTCCGGGTAGTCTTTGCTGAGCAAGAGAAAGATATGCCTTGATGCCGTTCCAATCTCCAGACTGGGCTTCTGGCGTCATAGCGATCAATTGTAGTTTTGCCAGAGCATCCATACAGATATTATCCAGGTAATCAGCAGCAATATTTATAGTGGCTGCATCCACTTCGTCAATCTGAGCCGGCTCTGCCCAAAGCATAGTAGTCAAGACTAATACAATAAAAATGAATAAAAAGTTTTTCATCCGAACCTCCTATATATTTCATTTCCAAATTACTATTTATTATCACTAACGTCCAGTTATAAGTCAAAAAAATGTCATTCGCATAGAATCAGCAGGTTGGTCATCTATGCAATCAGTTTTTGTAAGTAACTGTAAAATAACCACTTTCTCAGAAATAGAGACTCTCTATATTTGTATTCTAAAGGCATAAATTGCTGCCCCATCATTTGATCACATTTTTACCCAATTGATTTATCTACTTTATTTGAATATAGCCTTTTGATCTTCAAATACTTTTGGCTCTTGTTATAAATATCTTAATTCCATATTAAGTAAATTATAATCAATAAAAACTCTATCTATTATGTAATATAACCCTGATTTGATAATAAGAACATAAAATATATTTATGTAATGAACACTTCTATCAGTAATTCTAATTTGCCATAAGAATAGATATTAGAATCAACCATGAAAGAATCAGTTCTGGCAATATTCATTTTTATTGTTATGAAACACCAGTGGTGAGTAATATTATTGTTGAATAGGAGATTTACAATCTGTTGATCTTTTTCAGGGATTTATATTTAAGAGAATACATACGCAGGGCGTTGATGATATTGTCCTGTTTCTGGAAAAGATAAGCATATTTCTGGAATACTGGAATTTCTGTAATTTTATAGAGTACCTTTAATTGGGCAATATGCAGTCGCTGATATTGAATAGTGGCTGGATCAACATCGGGATACCATTCTGCCTGACAAAGATTGTATCTGCTCCAATATCCTAGATCGTAAATTGGCAATATATCCTCAACTGTCTGAATACCGCTTCTGAATAACTCCAAAGCAATTTTATCTTCTGGAAATACCCTGATATAATCATATATCCCGAATAAGGCGAAGATCATACCATTCAAGACCATCGTTGGCATTTCAGCTGGATATTCCTCATAAAATGGCGCTGTCTTTATCATGCTGGTTACTCCCCCACCTTCCACTGGTAAAGTAAATGGAGTCAATGCCAGTCTTGCCAGATCAGCCCAGTCTTCATTGTCAGTAAGCTGATACCCTCTAAGGAGAATATTTATTGCTCTTGCCTGGGAAAATGCTGATTGCCATGGTTCAGGATTGTGGTATTGTGGTAATGGCACCTTTGTAAGCCATCTGGCACCATATTTGTGGCTTTCTTCGGCATTGGTCTCAAACCAGTGAGGATACTTCAGGAAGCGTTCCTTATCTTCATCCTTCCCCTTTTTCAGCCAGGTGTGGAATACTGCCAAACCCATTTGACCTATAGTGATAGGGAAATACACAAATTCCTCACCTTCCACATCTATATAGGTCTTATTAACAGGAATACCATTCTCATCTAAATGATTTAACAGTTTCTGGTCTTTACCGCTTGAAACACGTTTTTCATCAAATACAAAATAATAATATCCCAGTTCATTACTTTTTACATCATCCGCAATCCGATAACGTAATCTGGGTGTATTCAGATCATGCAGGAACTTTTTTAACATAAATATCTTTTTATTTACCATCACAATACTTCTCCAAAGAAATCTACCAGTTTATTTGTCAGCTGACGACGATGAAATTGCTCAATATACTTATCGTCAACCTTGAGTTCAATATTATTCATCCAATTTTCATAAGCGTCATTAAATATTTCCAGCCAGTCTGAACCTGCTGTAAATACATTTCCACAACCACTTCGCCTAATGATCTTTGCGGTATCACCTTCAGGGTCTCCCGCTCCCAGCACGGGACGCTGCACTGCGATATATTCAAATATCTTACCCGGAATGTGACCTTGATAATTTGCCAACTTTTCCAGAAATATCAGGTTCACTGAAGCAGATTTCATCATTGATAATGCTTTGCTATGAGGCTGATATCCCTTTATATCCAATACTTCTGGTGGGATATATTTCCTGATCTCATCTATTATCTCACTATTAACTTTGCCAACCAGAACTAATTGTGTTTTTCCTCTTTTTTCATGGTCAGCAAGAAAATTTTGAAGTCCCTCAAAGAATTCAATATAAAACCTATTTGCCGTAATACCTCCAGCATGCAGCAGGATAAATTTCTTTTCCTTATCAGCGGAAACATTGATCACCTCATCATCATAGCCATTTGTGATCGTAAGGCAGGGTTTATCTTTTTCAATAGGCAGCAGATTTTGAAACATACTGCTCGCAGTGGTCACTCCATCGCATTCCTGCAAAGCTTTCCTCTCGAGATATTCATCCCAATATTTTGCCAGGAAACAGCGATTTGCCCTCTGATAATAATGTATTTTTGTCCACGGATCACGGAAATCAGCTATCCATTTAAGGTTATATTTTCTTTTAAGTTTCTGGGCAATCAGATGTGTGGTAGGTGGAGGTGAACTGGAATAGATCAGTTCAATATTTTCCTCTCTGATCAATCTTCCGGCAACTTTTACAGCTGAAGGTATCCATCCAATTTTGGCATCAGGGATGAAAAGATTAAGCCTGATCCAATGAGCAAAACGCATTTTCCAACTCAATTTACGAGAAGCAAGCACAGCTACAGGAATATTATCTTCCGTTTTTCCAGTAAACTTTTTATAAAGCAGATCAGGTTCATAGTTCTTTGTTTTATATACTTTCAAATTAGATGGTATTTCAGTGATCAAACTGCTATCATAAGCGGGGAAATTGCCTTTATCAACCGTAAGAACTATTGGTTCCCAGCCAAATCCCGGCAGGTACTTAACAAATTTAAGTAACCTTTGTACTCCTGGTCCACCAGCGGGGGGCCAGTAATATGTGATGATTAAAACTTTAGGCATTATCTTCTGCAGGTTGACCTTTAATATTTTCGTCTTTTCGTTTTTCTTCTTTTGCCACAGCAATGCTACCCACAAAATCGTCGAGTTCCGCCTGAGGCACCATCTCAATAATTGCATTCAATATCTCCAGCATATCAGGAAAAGCCAGAGTTAATTCCTGCAATTTCAGTCCACCATCACTTCCAGTATAATGCACATCCAGTATTTTTTGTCGGGCTTTAGTGAGTTTTATTGATACAAAATCCTGCCAGGGTATATACACATTTTTTTTCAATAAATAGCAAAATTCCAGACCTTCCCGCCTGAATTTCAGCCTGTTAAGTGTAAATAGATTCCGCAGCAGAGAATTCAAGGCAAAAAAGATTATCAAAAATGGTACTAGCTTGGTAAATGTTGATGAATCTGCATCCACTTTGTTAAATATCAGCCAGCCAGCATAAGCAATTGCCAGGACTGAAAAAACAATCGTAAACCAGCGGATAAATCTGTTAAACCAGTAAGATCGCGGAAACCCCTTCCTCTCGTTTATATTCATATATTCTTGAAAATGACTCATATTCCACACTTCTCTATATATTCGCTAAGGTCTTCTAACACAGACGGGGGAGCACTAAAGAAGCCAAAGAAATTCAAATCTGACCCATGCCCATGAAAATCACTGCCACCAGTTTTTATTAGACCATTATCATCTGCCATCTTTTGATATCGGGCAATTTCATCTGCCGTATGCCTGCCATAAAAGACTTCAAGACCCTGAATACCAATATCAATCAGGTGTTGCACCAGATCATCATCACGATAAATATAAGGATGTGCCAACACTGACACACCTCCAGCCTTCTTGATAGCTTCGATCACCTTTCCCGCCTCAGGAGCCGGTTTGGGAACATAGCAATTTTGACCCTCTCCAATATAATTATCAAACACTTCTCTGGAATCTCGACAATAACCAGCATCTATCAATGCCCTGGCAATATGGGGTCTGCCAACCAGATTCAATTTACCAGTAAAATTGATAACTTCCCGAAAATCAAGCGACATCCCACGCCCTGCCAGCAGTTTCACGATTTTCTTAGCTCGCTTTAACCTGCCCTTTTCTATATTATGTAAAAATGACTTGAATGATTTATTTTTCACATCAAATCCATAAGCCAGTATATGTACGTCTCTTCCCCAGCAAAGGGAACTCACTTCTACCCCAGGAAGAATTCGGATATCATAATGTGCTGCCAGTTTCATTCCCTGGATGCATCCTTCCATTGTGTCATGATCCGTTATGGAAATCAGCTCATAGTTGTATTGTTGCAGCATTTCCAGTAATTCCTCCGGTGAAAACATCCCATCAGAATAACTGGTGTGTAAATGTAAATCGAGCTTACCCATTTACTATAACACCCCTTTTTATATTTTTTCTCTTTAAATACCTATTTATCTTTTTTATCATTTCATGTAAAGTAAAAGCTCACAATCCTATTTTTTTAACGATGTTTTGCTTTATTTCACAAACTTATTGACATAAATCTGGGTTATATACTTATTTCCATTGTTGCTTATAAACAGGGTCAGGAATTTGGTTTAACTGTGATCTGATATCAACCTGGCTTTAGGGTAAAATAGGAGATTAAATTGGGCACTCATCAAATTATGCTGGTTATTCTAAGCGTTGTTCTCGTCGCTGTGGCGACAGCTCTTGGAATATTCATCTTCCAAAATCAGTCGCAAAATACTAACCGTCAGCTAATGGTTAATGACCTTAATTTCCTCGGTACTGAAGCTCTCAGGTTCTGGCGAACTCCTCCCAGTTTAGGCGGTGGAGCACCCACTATCACATCCGCAGATCAAGCTCAACTTGAATTTTATCTCCACTGGGCAGGAGACACGAATAGAACAGCTTCCGGTATCTACTCTGTTCAGGCAAATGATGACGGGACAATAATTGTCACTGGTGTAGGTACTGAAATAGGTAATGATAATACCAATCCGGTTCAAGCTCAACTGGTCGTGGATACTAATTCAAATCATCCTCTCACAATAACATTAGCAAATTGATCGCTTCCTCAACAAGTCAACCCGACTTTGTTTCTGCCAACTTCTTTATTATTAAATCACGCATCCCCCAGAAATTAAATGCAATTGTGCCAGCTCAAAATGATGACATGATACCATTCTCATTGCCCACCAACTAGTTAGTGGGCAATGATTACGAAAGGAGTGTAGTCACTTTATTGACTACAACCTATATTATAATTTAATGAAAGGAGGTAGAAGATGTACCTGATAACAACATTATTACTGGCAGCCTGGCTGGCAGAATTTGAAAATAAAAACGGAAACCCTGAGCTTCAGCAGAGAAAACAGGAAATCTTTGCCTGGAAACCGGAAGAGAAAATTGAGGAAACAAATGGGAGTGACAATGTCAAATTTGAATGAAGCAGTTTGCCCCGTGTGGATGGCATATACTTTTGATAATCCTTTGCGGGGAATTGTTCATGCCCCGCAGGAAATGTTTAAGCCTTATCTGCATGAGGGTATGCGGGTGTTGGATATTGGTTGCGGACTGGGATTTTTTTCATTGGAAATGGCAAAGATGGTGGGGGTAAGTGGCAAAGTAACGGCAATTGATCTTCAGCCTGGTATGCTGAAAGTAGTTGAAACACGAGCCCGGAAACGAGGATTAGGCAGTCGCATAAATACTCATCAATGCGGGTCAAGCCAATTAGGTACAAGTGAACGAGCAGATTTTGTATTAACTTTTTGGATGATCCATGAAACGCCTGATTATCGGGGCTTAATTGATCAGATTTATGAACTTCTGTTGCCAGGTGGAATATATTATCTGGCTGACCCAAAGATGCATGTATCAGCAGAATTTTTTCAGGAGGCGACCGCTTATGCTGTTGGAAAAGGTTTTATCATAAACTCCAGACCGAAGGTGCGGTGGAGCCACGCGATAGTTCTGCAAAAACCTGAAAATGGGTAGCTCTAATTAGTTCCTCTTAAGTCAATCCGATGAGTACATCGTCTTAACTCAATAGCTTATCGGGGGTATATTGTCAATGCAGGTTCTGCTTATCTATCTAATTTTGCTTGACTGGGGTGGATAATAAAATAATCTCCACCGGATATGGAAATAAAAAAAAATATTGAATTTGAGCGACCGGCAATTTATGTGGTGGCAACACCGATAGGTAATCCTGATGATATTACGCTGCGTGCTCTAAATGTTCTCTCAGGCGCAGATATGGTTATCTGTGAAGAGCGGAAAGTGGGTTCCAGATTACTGAGAAGATATGATATTAAGCAGGAAATGCTGGAAGTGAATGAGCATAATGAAAAGAATATAGTCAACGAAATAATTCATAAAATTATCTCAGAAAACCTGGCAGTAGCCTTGATCTCAGATGCCGGAACGCCTCTTTTTGCTGATCCTGGTAATACCTTGATCCCTGTGGCATATCAGAGCGGGATACGGATCATTCCTGTTCCGGGAGCATCATCTATTATGGCTGCCTTAATGGCTGCCGGGATAACATCCGCCAGTTTTTTATATTATGGGTTTTTACCAGCTAACAGGCATAGCCGTGTGGGAGCTATTCGCAAACTTCCCAATGATCTGGATATAATTATACTCGAGGCTCCTTATAGATTGAAACAGGTGCTGGCAGATTTGAAGAAGCATTTGGGTGGTAAACGCCAGGCAGTACTTGCCTGGAAGCTTACCTATCCCGAGGAGCAAGTCATTGAGAGTGATCTTGAAAATCTGGGGAAAATAGCAGAGAATCTGGGGAAGGGTGAATTTGTGCTTATTTTGAGAGCCAGGAGAAAACAATGAAAACTATCGTAAATATTTTAACAATTATTTTGTTTATATCAACATTAAACGCAGACGATATCAAAATGAATACTGAGATAAAATCTAAAGAACTAATCGTAGATCACATTATGTTCCCTGTTTACAACAACGATGCGTTTTTAGACGAAATGAAAGAAATTTGGACAGAGAAAAAAGTTGGAAAAATAGAAAGAGCTGATTATGATGCTTATTCTGCTGTTTTCTTCAAAACTAATAATTTTTACGTAGAGTATCTTTCAACCAATAAAGGTGATGGTTGGTGGGTTAATAGGATATGTGTTGAAGTTGATACTACTTACTGGGATTATTACAAAAATCCTTTCAGTAAAGATGAAAATTTTCTCATCCCTGAAATAGATTCAGGATTTTTCTTAGTTAGTCCTAATTATGACACTGTTAATTCTAAAATTAACACAGATATTGACTATGCAGGATTTACAATTTATATTTCAGAAATATTAAAAAATAAGTTAGAAAATGTTTGTGGTTTGAAATGGAAACTACCAGATTACATAAAGACCAATAAGAATTTAAGATACGAAAAAGATATTGTTGTTGTTGATGAAAATGGTGAATATATTGCTCCATATTTACAGTGTAATACACCATGGATATACAAATAAAGAGAATCAAATAAATTTAACAAAACTATTCAACAAATATCCAGCATTCGAGACAAAAACTGCAATTTTAGAGAATTGCCAAAAATGATACATCTAGATTGGAAAATCTATGGGAGTATGCACCAAAATCTTAGCGACCTGCAGGCGGATGCTGCTACTGAAATAGCGAAACAAAATGTTGTTACTCCGAATCCCCAATTAGTTTTCTCTGATTTTGCTTGACTTTGGAGGATATTAAAATAATCTCCACCAATATGAAATTAGAAAACAGAGATCTAAAATTAGAATGCCCGGCTATTTATATGGTGTCAGGAAGACGCATATGAACGAGCAAATGGACATCTTCTCAGAGAAACAGAAACCTACTAATGTACCTCTGGCAGAGCGCGTTCGTCCGCAGCTTATTAATGAGATCAAGGGACAGGGGAAATTACTGGAACCGGGTTCGTTATTACGCACCATGATCGAGCAGGATAATTATTCTTCCTTCATCATGTGGGGACCTCCGGGTACGGGGAAAACAACCCTGGCTCGCTTGATCCAGAATCAGACCAAGAGCCGCTTTGTTTCATTTTCCGCAGTGCTTTCCAGCATAAAAGATGTGAAAAATGTGATGAAGGAAGCAGAATATAATCTGCAGACGACAAATCGTAATACAATCCTTTTTGTGGATGAGATACATCGCTTTAATAAATCCCAGCAGGACGCATTTTTGCATTATATCGAAAGCGGAGCAATAATTCTGATAGGGGCTACAACCGAGAATCCGTCTTTTGAGATAATACCTGCGTTACTCTCTCGCTGTCATGTGTTTGTGCTGGAAAAATTAAGTGATGATGACATACTTGGCATTTTGCAGCAGGCAATCCAGCAAATACAAAAGCCGGTAAACCTAAGCGAAGACGCTCTTCCCTATCTGGCTCAGCATAGCGGAGGAGATGGACGCAAAGCTTTGAACAACCTGGAGATGGTGATTAATAACGCTGCTGCGGGTGAAGAACTTTCAGTCAAAAGGATAGGTGAAATCCTGGCTCGGCAGATCATGTATTATGACAAAAACCGTGAGGAACATTATAATATTATATCAGCATTGCATAAATCTCTGCGGGGTAGTGATGCTCAAGCTGGATTATACTGGCTGGCGCGGATGCTGGAAGCTGGGGAAGATCCGCTTTATGTAGCGAGGCGATTGATGCGATTTGCTACAGAAGATGTGGGACTTGCTGATCCTCAGGCACTTTTGCAGGCAATAGCGGTCAAAGAAGCAGTACACTTTCTAGGAATGCCGGAAGCAAATACCGCCCTGGCGCAACTTGTGGTATATCTAGCGACAGCCCCCAAGAGCAATGCTTTGTATGATGCCTATAAGCAGGCAAAGGATGATGCCCTTAAGAGCAGTCATCTGGGCGTGCCCATGCATATCCGTAATGCTCCCACAAAACTGATGAAAGATCTTGATTACGGCAAAAACTATCACTATGATCATCTATATGAGAATGGCTATTATTACCAGAAATATTTCCCTGATGCCATGCCGGAAAAGAAATATTATCAGCCCAGCAATTTTGGTTTTGAAAAGGAAATCAGGAAAAGGCTGGACTGGTGGGATAGACTAAAAGAAAAACAAATAAAAGATAAAAAGGATAAAAACACTTAATTATGCAGGAAATTATCATACTATTAATCGTACTTCTGATAGTACCAGCTCTTTTGACAGCAGATGGTTATAAAACGCCATCAGATAAAATACAGGAAATTTATAATATCCCGCCACTGCCATATATGCAGTTCGTTAAATATATGCCAATTGCCCTGGAAAAGGAATATTCGCGGGATGTCACTCTGGCAGATCTGGCGCGAGAAGAACTGGGACTTGCTGGTGAAAAAATTGACCCAGCCATCAATGGCGTGCATGATAAATATCCGGAAACAGTTATCCGACTGGTAGATCTGGAAAATGGTGAAAAGCTGGAATTAGCCCTGCCGGAAGGTATCAGGATCAGGGGCACTTCATTATCTCCTGATAAAAAATTACTGGCAATAGTTAGCGAAGAAGAAGATGGAATATATCTGGGAATATATGACCTGGATCGCAATAAATACCGGGAATTAAAGGAATTGCGGCTCAATGATGCTTCTGATATTAACTTGCAATGGTATAATGACAACCGGCATTTATTGGCTAATTCAGTTCTTAAAGACAGAGGAAAACGTCCC
>Ga0307990_1003003_pt1 | contig 13129 bp, 7 predicted proteins | sample EllFjometagen129_FD_203168 | JGI IMG/M metagenome (GOLD analysis project Ga0307990, IMG submission 203168) | Marine microbial communities from Ellis Fjord, Antarctic Ocean - #129 | ecosystem: Environmental > Aquatic > Marine > Unclassified | place: Southern Ocean | collected 2014-10-08
CACAGATTAAAAACGAACAACGACTCACGAAAAACGAACAACTATGTCAACCACGAATCCACCGAATCTGCCCGAATAAAGCAAGGTATTAGTATGGCAATAACGCTTCACCACGACTTGTCACCCCAAGGCACCGAGGGGTCTATTAAACAAGCATCGCAGAGCGATTCAAATAAGCTGAGAGCTGAAGGCTGACAGCTGAGAGCGGCCTTCTGACACAGATTAAAAACGAACAACGACTCACGAAAAACGAACAACTATGTCAACCACGAATCCACCGAATCTGCCCGAATAAAGCAAGGTATTAGTATGGCAATAACGCTTCACCACGACTTGTCACCCCGAAGCACTGAGGGGTCTATTAAACAAGCCCACGTAGTGGTTCAAAAGAGCTGAGAGCTGATCGCTGAAGGCTGAGAGTTTCTTGTTGCCACAGATAATAGCCCAGAGGCACACAGATACAGAGTTTTGAAAAACTCTCGTCAAAAGCAAAACCTATCTAACGGAAAGATTTGAAGGCTGGCGCAAATCCGTCACTTCCGACTTCTGCGCGGGACACCGTCAATGCATGCATTCGCATGCCTCTGCTGAAGCAGAGCGTTCAGCGTCAGTCTCTGCTTGAGTAAACACGTTTACACCACAGAGCCCTCCTTGAACTTGGATGACGGCTTGAAATCGTAATTGAACAGGTCCCTTCAGTTTGGATGTTAATCAGATGGAAGATACTTCAAAAAGCTGTCAGCAGTCAGCCATCAGCTCTCAGCTTAAGAACAATTGGGCAAATGCCCATTCAAATACTTCAAACTTCAGCGCAGCGCCCGGCTCAGTTCATAAAACTGGATGTCATTGCGAGGAGGAACGACGTGGCAATCTTCCGTTGTTTATTGTCCGTTTGCCCAACCTTCATACAGCGTTTCTCGCTCTACATGTAAAGGCTCACAGGGGCCATTATAGTCTAGTTTTCGTTGCCTATATTGCAAAAAAAGGGACCGCGTACCTTTAATTCGCCTAACGACTATTTCCAAAGCTGGCCCCATTTACCCCCATTTGTATTCAGCTCGTTTGATATCTCGCAATGCTATCCAAAGGGGCAATGCCGCACCGGGTGCAAAGGCACAATCAATCCAAAACCAGATCATGGGAAGGCCTCGAAACGGAACACAGATTCCTGCCAAAATTGGGACAAGCGCACACATGATTAGGCCACATTGAACGATCCAGATATTCTTGATGGGATCTCTGATTGCACCTGCGAACAGAATGGCCAGCACAATGTGGGCGAAGGCGAGCCAATCATGTGCGTACAGCATGAAGGGATAGTCCGCCTCCATGGCCTCTAGACCATCAATGGCCTTCAATATGAAACTATGTAGTACACGTGTTGGTTCCGTATCGCCCCAGGCAATACGAACAGCCATTTTGAGTTCGGGAATTGCGGGCCAAATTGTGATGGCTGAAACGAGCAGTCCGAAGACTACGATACCTATCATCAACTTGGCTCTTTTTAGATCATTCATATACGTATGGTAGAACGATAAGATCATTCGCCTAAAAATCGCGAAGCGATTGAAAGATCGAATGGATCGCTTGGTTCTTTGTCGAATTGTGCAGCCGGCTGCACAATTCAAATTTAAGTTACTTAACTCGATTGCGATTCTACACGCTAAGCCAGAAATCGTCACTTCAAAATTCAGACAATACTTTGGATTCAACCCTCTTTCTTTTGCTTGGCTTGCATTCGCCACGCTTGGAAACTCTAGGGGTCAGTCCCCGGATTATAGTATTTACCCTTCATATTAACACTCGGGAGCAATCAAATTGTCCCGGTATTCATCCTGCCTATTGAGTCTAGGTCAATTTCGCAAGCGCCTGCGAAATCATTTTGCCTTTGCAGCAGTATGTTATTTTAAGGCACTTGCCACTGTCGGCAATGCCGACTCAAAAAGATCTTTCCTCCAAATAACGTCCAAATGAAGAGGGCATGTTTGACTACGATTTAAGCCGTCATCCAAGTCCAAGGGAGTCTCTGCGTGGCAAATGCATTTGCCTAAGCTGAGACTCCCGCAGGACGCTCCGCCTCTGCGGAGGCACGCGTAGCGTGTATGACAAATCCCACGCCAAAGTCGGCAGTTCCAATCCCGTTTCGACATCTGTATGAATCTGTGGCTTAACGGCAGTTTTTCGTTTTTTAGTTATTAGTTGTTAGTTTCAATCCGTGGCAAGAAAAATAGCTTTCAGTTGTCAGCCTTCAGCTCTCAGCTTATTCGAATCGCTCCGCGATGCTGGTTGAATAGACCCCTCGGTACCTCGGGGTGACAAGTCGATGCGTGGGTTTGTTCAGATAGCGTCAGCATCTCTGTGGGCTCTGTGGCTCTGTGTGAGATTGTTTTTCGTGGTTCGTTTTTTGTGTGTCCGTGGGTCGTTTCATATCCGTGTCAAAAACAAGCTCTCAGCCGTCGGTTCTTATGATTGTTTTACACTCTGCCATGCATCACAATACTCACAAATAATTCGGAGGCTAACTCAATTTGGCCAACGCCGGCCAAATTGAGTTGAAAGCACTGCCGTTCGCTTGGATCACCCTTCGCTTGAAATAATAAACAATGGAAGATTGCCGCGTCGTACCTCCAATGACAACCAGTTTCATGGGCAGAGCCAGGCGCTGCGCTAAAGTTTGAAGTGTGAAATGTGAAGTGTGAAAAGGCAAGGCAGTTTGGAAGTTCGGTTGGTTCATTCGAAGTCGCGGCAGCATTTAGGAACAGGAAACTTCCATCCGATTATTGTCCAAACCTTAAAGGCTCACCCAACTCCTAATCCAAGCCGTCACTGAGGTCGAGGCTGGCTCCATGTGGGAAACTTGTTTACCTAAATGGTGACAGGCGTAGGACGCCCTTCTGCAAGAAGGAGCACACGAAGTGTGCACTGACGGCGCCCTACGCAAAAGCCAAACACACAAAATCCGCTGCCAGCCTCCATGTCCTCCATGGTAGAGAAAAACAAAAACAAGAACGCTTTAGTCATTCTTTATTTAAGATCTTTCGAAATGTCCAAATGATCCATTCCAAGTAGGTTAGCTTACGACGGTCGCTCCCATGACCAAACCCATCCGCACCTGGCGTGAGCACTCCGTGTCCCCGTGTCTCTGTGTGAGATTGTTTTCTGTTTCCGGCTGAGTGCTGATGGCTGACAGCTGACAGCTGACAGCTGACAGCTTTTTTTAGATTATAGCCCCCAGTGTTTGTTGGGCTTGAATAAAGCAGCTCTCAGCCATCAGCGGTCAGCACTCAGCTATTTGGAATTTTCCAAGTTTTATTGGCTGCTGCCCTATCAGACCGTCCCACTGTCTCACCGTCAAGCTGTCTCACTGCTCAACGGCCTCTCCGGTGAACTAGCCCACGAAGCGGCTCATACGGCTGATGGCTGACAGCTTTTTTTCGGTTATAAACCCCAGTGTTTGTTGGGCTTGGGGCCAAGATCCAGCTCCAGAATACCGCCCTGAATGAGGTCCTGATGTTTGAACCAGCAGTGAGTTAAGGGCTTGCCATTCAGGCGGGCACTCTGGATGTACATATTTTCTGGCGTTTGCTTACGAGCCACGATGGTGAAGCTTTTACCCGATCCATAGTAGGCTGGATCAAGCTGAATGGTCACCTTGTCGAAAATGGGGGCCGTGATCTCATAGGTCGGATCCACGGCACAACCGCCATTTAACTGGAACAATCCCATAGCCATCAGCGCACTTAATGCCCCCATCTGGCCTTGATCTTCATCGCCGTTGTAGCCGCCATAGGGTGACGTATCAGAAAACACGGCCTCATGCACACAACGCACCCATTTCTGGCTGAGCCACGGAAAACCAATACGATTGAAAAAATGTGCCATACCACAGCTGTCTTGATTACTGTAATCCACCCACGCCGAGCCATGCCCTCGCCCATGGGCCTCACCCGGCAAAAACCGGGTAGCCTCGGCTTTTGTCAGGATGCCCTCCAGATGATCGGCCGTGGCCTGATTGCCCCCCAAGAGAGAGGCCAGGCCCTCTGGGTCATGAGGCACAAAAAAAGTCGATATGGCAGAATTGCCCTCACAAAACCCGGTCTGTTCGAATTGCTCTGCCACGGGTGAAAATCCATCCATCCACCCACCTTCGGGTGTACGGACCCAGGCATATTTCTTTTCCGGCCAGATAATCTTCTGATAGTTCTGACTTCTTTTTAGCAAGACTTTGGCATCCTCCGTTTTGCCCAGGCCCAAGGCCATTTGAGCCAAACACCAATCATGATACGCATTGTAAAGTGTCAGCGAACTCACCCCCTTGCCATGACCACCATTCACCGGCTTGCCCCAGGGAATATAGCCCTTGTCCAGGTACCACTGCGTTGATTCCACACCCTTGGTGTCACGAGCATATCCGCCGTAATCTCGTGAGCCGCCTGGTTGCGCATTTTTGAGCAGACCTTGATACGCCTTGTCCACATCAAACGTGCGAATCCCCTTGGCATAGGCTGAGGCATAGGCCGGCACAGAGGAATCACCAATCATCACCCAGGTGTAATTGCCACCTGATGGGCCACGAGGGATCAGTCCTCCGTTCTCATAAAAGGCCAGGCCTGTATTGAGGATGTCACTGTACACATCCGGACAGACCAGAGGCCACAGGATATTCAAGGTCCAGTGACTACCCCACCATGCATCATGGTTATGCACATTAAAACTGGGCTTGCCCTGTGTGAGCGGCACTTGACGAACCTTGGGTTCAGGGCCGGTCATGTCCATGTACGTCCCCTGAACATCACTGGCAATGCGTCGGCCCAACAAGGAACGCCACAGGTCTGTGTAAAACTTCACCCGCTGTTTGTGGGTGCCCCCTTCCAGGATAATGCGAGAGAGATGTTCATTCCAACAGGTTTTGGACTCCCGAACCACCTGGTCAAAATCCCAGTGATCCAGTTCTGCCTGCATATTCTGGCGAGCGCCCTGAACCGAGGTATAACTGATGGCCACCTTCATCAGCACAGGTCTTTTGCCATCTGTATCAAAGGACACAAAGGCCCCTGCCTCCTTGCCGGACACCTTGTTGATCGAACCCGACAACAGGGCTTTAGAGGTCCCGTTTCCCGATTGCTGCCACCCACCAAAGGCCTGCATGGGCTGATCAAACCGTGCCACAAAATAAACGGGCGTGGGCTTACGCCGGCGACCGGTTTTATCCAGCATGCTGAATCCTTCGATCTCCTGATCATTCACACGCCGAACCTCACTATAGAGCATCTTCTGGTGGGCCAGAAAGGCACCCGTATCAAAAAGTATATGTGAGGCCTTGCTGGATGGAAAGAGATACCGATGAAATCCCACACGGACCGTGGAGGTCAACTCCGCTGTCACCGCATAACGATCCAGTGTCAATTTGTGATAGCCTGGACGCACCACCTCTGTCTCATGTGAGAACTTTGACTTGTACGTATCCATGCCTTGATGCCCAATCATCTCCCCCACAATAGGCATCACCGGAATCCCCGATAACTGCCACGCATGGATATGACTGAAACATCGCACCGAATCACTGCCATACAGATAGCCCGATTTCCAACTCCCCTTCACATCCGTATCAGGACTCAAATTAACCAGGCCAAAGGGACGACACGCCGAGTTAAAATAAAACCAGCGTGACATGTGCGTATCAATCAGAGGATCCACATACTCCACCGGTGTCAGGGCGTCTGTTTCAGACAAAACAGGCCAAACCTCTGCCTCCTTGGCGTAGTTACACGAACAAACCAGTGACAAACAACAGAGCCAAAAAACAGTCAAAGTCTTCATGAGGTCATCCTATCCATAAAGCGTTAGTATTCATTGGAAGAGACTATCATATCACATTCTTTTTTAGGTGTGAATGGGTATTTACCAGGATTAGGTGTGCACACAGACCCTCGCCAGGATGATTTAACCGCCCGTTCAAACGACACGACCATGAGGACTACCTGGGCCAAGATTTGGGCAGGGCAATCGCATCTTATTATTCGACTTGGTGCAAAACACGGTCACGTAGACCTGCAGGTTGAGGGCCAGGCCAGGCGGTTTGCAAACCAGGCTGAAAGAGTAAATATCCAATACTCAACAAGGAATATCCATCGGATGAATGAAAAAAACGGAGCGAAGCAACTTCCTTCCTTGGACATTGGATGTTCCGTGTTGGATATTGAGTGTTCAGTAAAGAGACAACGCACTTTAAACCAAAGAAAAATCAGTTTGATCTTCGGATAAATGTCATTACGTTTTAGATGCGATTGTCCTGAAGATTGTGGTTGCATGGCAGGAGCACCCCAGGCTATGATGTGAACCAGAAAGTATCAGGTTCAAAAGAAGATACGTTTGGATAACAGTGCATTGATTACGAGCACCGCTACGCTGAGCACGAGCACGATTCAAGCGGGCAATCGTGTTACCTAGATTTTAATCTGCACGAACACATGCAAAGGATTTGCAGAGAAAACGTGGCAATAGGTACTGGGAGATACAGGTGATCTACAAAACAAGAGACCAGGGTGTTTTGAGGCTACGGGCCTGTTTCTGGGCAGTTGGAATCGTTGCGATCTGCACGGTTTGTGTTGCAAAACCTGTGCCCTTGACGACGCCCACAACCAGGGCCATGGCTGTCCCCACCTTCCACTGTATCAGTCTATACTGGTCGCCCGAACAGGGAGATCCGAAAAAGACGGTATCCATACAGTTTCGTGAGCACGGACAACAGGCATGGCAAGACGGCCTGCCAATGCGTTACAATCCCGTGGACACATTGGAATGTAAGGCGAATTATCGAGGCAGTCTCGTCAACTTGAATCCCGGTACTTCATACGAAATCACGCTCCAGCTCAATGGTACAAAGATCCGAACCCGGTTAAAAGCCGCTACATAGAGGACGTGTTGATCCCCATAGCCAATGCCGCTGTCTCCATCGGCCCGCTCTATGCCTGGCGCAATGTGTCGGGACGCTGTTACAGCCCGCCGGGCAGCAGTTGGGACATGACCCACGGGCCCTTCTGCAAGATGGGTTTTGCAGACGGCGAGCAGTGGATGACTGGCCACATGTACTTTTTCAACAATACGATATTCCAGGCAAGCGACAAAGGTGCCAGCGGACTCGGTGGGTCTTCGAGGATCATCAAACATTGCGTGACTCGCAACAACATCCTCCACGTAAGGAACTCGGACAGCCGCAGCATCAGTACGGGTAAAGGCGAGGACAATGACTTCGATTACGATCTCCTGTCAGCACGCATTCCCAACGGCCAGGAGCCACACCGCCTATCCGGCAAACCTACCTACACACTCGGCGCGGGATTCAACGTAAGGACAAAACAGGGCAACTTTAAACTCGCTCCACAGAGCCCTGGATCAGATCAGGGCGTAGTCATCCCAAACTTCTGCGATGTCTTCACAGGTGACGCCCCCGACATGGGCGCCCACGAAGCCGGCGCAGCACCCAGGACCTTCGGCGTAAAAGCCCAATTCGTCCCGCCTGACACAAAACGAAAAACACGACCTAACGTGATGTTTGTGTCTGGGCAAACAGCCAGTCCATAAAGCCTTCTGTGAAGTAGGCAAAATCATCTATGACGTGACCTTGCTTTTCATACTCGTGATATCTGACATCGTGAGCCCCTGCTCTCTTCAACATTTGATAGCTCAACCGTGAACCAGCCACGCCCCTGTCTCCATCCCCATTGAAAATCCAGATGGGCAGGTGCCTGAGCAATTCAGCTTGCTTGACAGTCTGAGGACCATGCGAAAAACCTGACAAGGGCGCTGCCGCTGCAAACTTGCGTGGATAATGCTTCACAAAGTTCCAGGTCCCCATGCCGCCCTGGGAAAAACCTGTCAGATAGAGTCGAGTGCTGTCAATCATTGGCGAGGACTGATCGCCATTGAATTCTTTGACGAGGTCATCCAAAACTTCAATCACCATAGCTCTATAGTTGTCTTGAACCCACATGTCATCAAAGGTGCGATATCGAGGTACAAAGAGAATATGGGGATGTTCTGCTTGTACGAGTGGCAAGGACCACACGCCCTTGGGGAATCCTTTGTGCATATCGATTGTGAGATCTGAATACCCATGCAAAAATGTCACCAGGGGATATTTTTTGCCACGTTTCAGCGTATCAGGCACATAGAGGTGATAAGGCAGCCCATTGGTGTGGGTTCGATCCTCATAGAGTGAGTCAAGATTCGGGATTGATCCATAAGAGTCCCTGATCGCCTTGAGCTTCAGAGTTTGTTTCGGCGTGATCACGTCATACGCCAGGTCCTCTGAGTTGATCGCTGTTTTTGATGTCTGATCCAGGGAACGGATCTTGATATTTCGAAAACATAGTTCACTGCCATGATCCTGCAGCAGGATATGTCCTTCTCTGGTTTCACCAAAACCGGGGATATCCTTGAACTTGCTGGCCGCAACCTTGGCACGAAAATCCTGGCTCCCCCGTTTATAGGTCAGGACCTTGATGCCATTGAGCCAGTGTTCCACCTGCGCACCTGTTACAACCACACGACTGTGATTAAATTCTCCCAAGGGCCTGAGCTTTTTGTTTCTGGCAGGATACAGCTCGTACAGTGAGCCAACTGTGCGATAGTCTCCAGGTTTCATCTTACCCTCGAGCATCCAGCTGTGATTCGCATCATCAAGCATTTGATACTCCAGACCGTACCCATATTTTGTGTTGGACGACAAGCCTTCAACCACAAAGTACTTGAGACCACTATTGCCACCGGTGGTGAGCATCTTCCATTCCCAGGTCAATTCAAAACGGCCGTATTTCTCTTGGGTCACAATGTCACCGCCATTGGCAGATTCACCGCCGTCTGAGGCATGAACCTGGAGCTCACCATCCTTGACAGCCCATCCCTGCTTTGGGAAGCGGGTGTCATTAATGGCACGCCAACCCCGCGTGGTCTTTCCGTCAAAGAGAAGCTGCCACCCCTCAGCCTTTTCCTGCTCGCTCAGTGTGTTGTGAGGTTGAGCCGGATGACGCGGCAGCATGCTCAGAATACCTTCACAATATCCAATGGTATGCGCTGTGCCATATTGAGGCGTCTTGGAGTCACTCCAGTACTCCACACTCACAGTGCCACAATACTCAATGTCAATCAGGGCCTTCAGGATATCAGCGGTGTTTAGAATGCCGTAGCCAGCGAGAATGGCCTTGCCTTCATCGGACGCAGAAGAACTGTCCCAAAGCTGGATGTCCATAATGCGGTCTGCATATTGACGGATCACTGCAGCCGGATCCTGGTTCAGACGAATGGTATGGCCCACGTCCAAACAGATGCCAATGCCAGGATCACGATCCTTGATCAGGGGGTACACACTGGCGGCATCCGGATACAAAATCTTGCGGCTTCCGTGGATGTGAATGGCGACCTTCACACCTGTGGCCTTGACCTTTTCTTCCACCAGGTCCATCAACTCGGGCTCAGGCACACCCACAATTATTTCCATACCGGCCGCCTGGGCATAAGAAAAGGCCTGATTCACCTGGTCTGCAGTTTTCATGTAGATGACAGCGCCGGCGTAAAGCTCCAGGCCTGCATCCTTGATCTTTTTTGCAATCACTTTGATCTCTTCCGATGAGCTGTCCAATGGAAGATGCATACTCTTGAGTGCCAGTTTCTTGACATTAGTTTTTAGTGCACAGAGGATCACGTCATCCAGGGTCTGATTACGAAAAGCATAAGACGCAATGCCAAAATCAAACTTGACCTGGGGATGGGGTGACGTCTGGACCAGCGGTATGGCAGTGACAGAGCTTGATATGAGCACAACAAATACAATTATTCTCTTCAACATGGTAAAACTCCTATCCATTCGTTTTTCTTATGAGCAGCCTCCCGCTCCACTACTCAACACTTAAAACTTAACACTTAACACTTAAAACTGGCGGCCCCGCCGCCCCATCATCCCACGCGCGTTTTCATGGCAGTTTCAAACACGGCCAGGATCTTTTCAGGTGGAATGTCAGCCTGAATATTGTGGATCGTGCCAAACACATACCCACTGTCCTGACTCAGCAGTTCAATCCGTTCACGCACCTCTTGGGTAATCTGCTCCACGGTGCCAAAGGGCAAGGTAGTCTGGGTTTCCACGCCCCCCCCCCAAAAGCAGAGATTCTTGCCGTATTTCCGTTTGATCTTTTCAGGGTCCATGCCCCTGGCATTGGTTTGCAGGGGATTGAGGATATCAATACCAATGTCAATAAAATCAGGCAGAAGCTCTTCCACAGCCCCATCACAATGCAGGAACACCTTGGCATGGGTGCGTGCCTTGACAAATTCAATCCATTTTCTCTGGCGTGGCTTGAACATCTCACGATACATGGTCGGGCTGATTTGCAGGGCGTCCTGGGCACCGTAGTCATCGTTGAGATGGATCACAGAGAGATACGGGCCAGTAATGGCCAGATAGGTGTCAAGGATCTCCAGGTCATGGGCCAGCAGACGGTCGAGCCAGTATTCCATGAGATCCCGCTTGAGCGCAAGATTCATCATGAACGCCTCGTACCCAAAGAGGGTTGCGCCGATCTCAAAAAAAGATTGATTCAACAAGGTGAGCCCCCCAAACAGGGCTTTGTCTGTGCCATAGTAGAGTTGTTGCACCTGATCCCTGAGAAAAGTAGCCTCACGTTCGCTCCACGGATCAGGAAACACAAAGGCGTCGATATCAGCTTTGCTCTGGGCATGCTTGAGTGGCGTGGTGCAGATGTCAAAGTACAGAGAACCAGGCGTACGATAGGCCTTTACCTCGCCCTCATGCAGGACTTCCACGGTGCCATCTTCCTTGAAACGAGCCTCATAGGCCTCGGGTGCCAGACAAGGTGAGCCGTCTGTGAGCTGACTGTCTTTCCACTGATCAACACAGAGAAAAGGCATGCCCGTGGTGGGTGCCAGTCGGTTGACCAGGACCACGTCACCCCCCAGACGATTCATGACATCCAAAGACGGCAAGGCCAGTTGCTGTTTGATGTCGTAGAGGTGGATGGGGTCTTCCAAACCCAAGTGCTTCAGCAAGCGATGATACGCCAAAGAGGCAATACCCGTGACACGTGTCCCCCCCACGTCAATCGGGACGCGATCTGTGGGCTCGTGGTTGAGTGCCGCATCAATGCGCTGACGGCTGGTCATGTGGTTCGTGGTCACTGCTGCGACTCCTTTGAGTTTTGATAGGCATGCCACGCACCCATGGCGTGAGCCAGATTGTCACGCTGATTCCCCTTAACATTGTAGCACTGCAATCCAATGGGGCCGGTGAAGCCGACCTTTTTGAGCTGCCCAAGAAAATGAGTCATATCGAAGCCACCCAGTCCCAGAGGCATGATGAGCTCGCCCCAATCCTTGCCCTCTTTCTGAGCCCCGTTGATGGACGCCATAAAGATTTTCGGTCCTGCTTCCTTGATGATCTGGTCCAGGGCATTGCCATACCCTGAGCGTAGTTCGTGACAGAGGTTAATTGTCAGTCCCACATTGGACCGATCAACGAGCTTCATGACACGTAAAGCATCCCTGGCTGTGGCCACAAAATTTCCGTAATGGGGATACAGGCAAATCTTGACCTCATGCACGGCAGCCAAATCCGCAATGTCCTGTACTGTACGTGCAGCCTGTTTATCTGTGCTCTTGCCCTGCACTGTGAGCAAGAGCATGGTCTTGCTCCCTGCAAGCTGCTTGAAGACCTCAGAAAACTGAGGATCATAAGGAGTTTCAGCATTGGCTGGGTAACAAGGCACGTATAGACTAAAGAGGGTCAGATCATGCGCCTTGAATGCAGCCAAACGTTTATCCAGATCCTGGATACCAGAATACCCAATGCCATGATAGCCCAGGGCCTTGAGTGTCTTGGCTTGCTTTTCGATGGGCCACTTCTGGTCACGGCCCACACCATTGTCAAAGGCGAAGAACGGCTGCGATGAATCTGTGCTACAGCTCTCACCGAGCACAACCGCAGATGAGAACAGGGTGATTAAACAGAGCAAACTAAAAACAGGCCGTCTACAAAACATAATGATTCCTTTCGGTCAGGGCTTTTCTCTTTATGACCCCACATGTAACAAAAATTGAAGCATTCCAATGATCCCGAACACCACGCAGACGGACAGGACAAACCCAATGGTGTCTATCCGGTCCCACCTGAACAGCTCAAATTGTGACTTGGGAAACAGCAGCTTGTCCTGATACCGATCGGGGTTGGCCAGCGACTTATCCAATTCCTCCTGGTCTTTTTGGCGATCAACCAGAACTGGGGTACGCATCTTCACGTAAAACCGTGCCAGACGTTGTTTATCATCAGGACGCGTTAACAGGGACACGATAATGATCACTGAAAACGGCAGGATCAGGCGAATCAAGGTCCGAATCGTTTCAACCATGGCATAGGGCAGCTTTGACAGGTCGACAAACTGATCGATCAGAATCATGTCGACATACAACATGCCCTGTCCTTTAACGATCCCATCCGTTTCTCGCACGCCCTTGGACCAGAACACGGATTTGCGAGGCGGCTGAATGGTTTTTACCAGCACATCCTCTGCCTTGATGGGCACAGGCCGTGGCCCCTGGGCCCGGCCATTTTCAGACTCTCTGTCCCAGATCACGATGTCCTCGTCACGTTCTTTCACATCAAACTGATGCGCTGTGTACGTGCGTGTGACGGGTTTCGGATCGGTCTGCTTGAGCAGATAACTGTTTTGCTGCATTGTGGGCACAAGCCCCAGGCCCATGGGAAGCGCAGCGAAGATCAGCATGGTCACAATCATGGAGCTCCAGGCCCCAATTCGATTGGCACGCTTCCATTTCATACCACACCAGAAGGCGGCAGCCAAGATCGCATTGAATTCCCAGATGAACTTTAACAATTGCAGGATTGTTTCAAACCAACAGGCCAACAAGGCCGCCCCCACAAGCACGACACCCCCCAAAACGCGTCCTACAAGTACATACCGTCGTTCATCCAGGTTAGGCCAGACATATCGACACACGTTGCGCGTTAATACGGCCGAGGCCGTGATCATCATCATATCGGCACTACTCATCAACGCGGCCAAGAGGCAGGCGACCATCAGGCCGACCAATCCGAGTC
>Ga0307990_1003005_pt1 | contig 13125 bp, 12 predicted proteins | sample EllFjometagen129_FD_203168 | JGI IMG/M metagenome (GOLD analysis project Ga0307990, IMG submission 203168) | Marine microbial communities from Ellis Fjord, Antarctic Ocean - #129 | ecosystem: Environmental > Aquatic > Marine > Unclassified | place: Southern Ocean | collected 2014-10-08
CGTGCTCCGGATAACGCCTTTGTGGTGGTCTGTGCAGAAGAATTGGCGGATCTTACCAAAGGCCAGGCCCATGCCGCCATGTTACAGCGGTCCAGTATGATGGCTTTTATGGTGGGTGAGAAGAATGGTTTCTTCAATACAACGCTTGAGTTGGAAACCGAGTCGTCGGACTCCGCAGGGCAGATAGAGGTGATGGGCAGAGGTATTCTGGCGATGGTACAATTTCAGGAAACCCAGGTGCCACAAGTGAAGTCCCTGGTACAAGCCTGTTCCTTGAAGAGTGAGGATAAGACCGTGGAGTTTTCCTTTCGTTACCCAGTTGAGAAGCTAATGGTTATCCTCAAACCGCATATTCAGAAGTTTAAAGAGACGCAGAATTAGCAGTATACAGAGAGTTACGCCATGAATTCGGACGGATGAGTTACGCTGTGAATGAATTGTCAGATGAACATCTTATAGGTCAAGCTGTGCAGGGCTCCAAGGCCTGTTTTGAGCAGATCGTCCACAGGCACTCGAACAATCTGTTGCGATTTGTACGCAGCAATGTGGCAGTGACTCAGGATGCAGAGGATATTGTGCAGGATGTTTTTCTGATTGTGTATACCAAGATGGAACAGTTCAATTGTGAGAGATCATTCAAGGCGTGGCTTTACACGATTGCGTACAATTGCAGAACGTCCCATTTGCGGAAGAAGAAAGTCAGACAGAGACCCCTTGAAATTGTAGAGCAACCGCAAAAATCGCCTTTTGAGATTGTGGCGCGGCGGCATAATGTGGCATCTGTTTGGGCGATGGCATCCACATTAAGTGCATCGCAATCGAGTGCTTTATGGCTGAGGTACAAAGAGCAAATGGATGTGCCGCAGATTGCAGAGGTGATGCAGAAGTCACGTATTCACGTGCGTGTTCTCTTACATCGGGGCAGAACCCGGTTGGCTGAGTTGATGAGTGAACCAGTAGAGTAGACTGTTGACCTGTTTATAGAAAAGAGTGATGTATGGTGTGCTGGATATATAGATGGTGTATTGGGTGTTGTGTGGATTCCCAAACGTCGCCTGGACCTCGCCTGGATAAGCATCTTCGCACATGTGATGCCTGTCGGGCCTATTACCAAACTCACCTTCGAGTGGGCGATCTGCTCGAAACACAGATGCCCGAAGTGACACGGGAGATGGGTTCGCAGTTTCATGAGACCATTCTCAAGTCGTTGCATGGCAATAAAGTGACAGCCCATTCAGGTCGTTTTGTCAATATTCGACGTCTAAAGGCCGTGGCAGCGGTTCTACTGGTGGTGATTTCAGTCATGATTATAGGCAAGCAGATGTGGGTTCAAAGGCAGGTCAGGTTGCAGAAACGCGACATGGCAGTGACGGCCATGATGACGTTGCCTGAACGTTTAGTGCCCAGTGAATTATTGGTTGCATATGGCTCTTTGATGCAGGCGCCGCTTGAAGCTGAAATGAAGAACCTTTCGTTGGATGCCCAAAAGGCCGCTCTCTTTGTGATGAATTGTACACCCCTGGCAAGGGCCGAACGGTAAAACGGTAATACCTTTCAGGCCTCTGAGAGATTAACGTGTCACAAACACCGCTTAACCCAAATCCTCAACCGTGATCAAATCCAGGCTGCTGACGATGTTGTCGGCCATGCTGAGTTGTTCTGCGGGGTAAGAATTGGTCACTGCAATGGTTTTCATGCCTGCTGCTTTGGCAGCCTCCAAACCCCAGTGGGAGTCTTCAATCACAATGCATTGACTGGTCGTGAGCGTGGGATCGAGTTCTTGGAGTTGGGTGAGGGTCAGGTTGTACCCTTCGGGATCGGGTTTTCCCACAGAGACGTGGTCTGCTGCCACCACGGTCACAAACTCATTTTCTAGTCCGGCTTGCGCAAGCGTCAATTGAATTTCAGCTTCGAGGGCGCCAGAGCAGATGGCCTTGGTAATGCCATGATGATTGAGCAGGCCCAGAAAGGATCGTACGCCGTCGATAATATGTCCATCAGATTCGGCGAATTGTTTGTAGACCACTTTCTTTTGAGCGACCAAGTCAGGGACCTGGTCCTCTGAGACGGGTAGATAGCCTTCCTGAATGAGGGTTTTGTAACAGTCTTTGTCTGTTAGGCCAAGATACTTTTGGTAGTAGTCTCGTTTCTGAATTTGAAAGTCAAATTGGGCCAGGATTCTATTGAATGCGCGGAAGTGCAGAATTTCAGAGTCTGCGATGACACCGTCGAAATCAAAGATGACTACTTTTAACATGAGCTTACCACCCTATTGAGTGACATTGTAAAAAAAGCCCACCTCAATGAAGAGGTGGGCTGGGAATAACATGACGCAATTAGCTATTGAGCCACGATGGGACCGACCAGACATTCATATTCATTGAATGTGGATTGATCGCCCGAGCAAATCTCTTCGGCCAGGGCGTTGATCTTGGGGGCATTCCGTGTGATAAAGCGTTTGGCCACCAAGGTTTTACGTTCCTTCATGGAAACGGTTCTTCCTTCTTCCACATGGCCAGTGTCACCCGAGACAGGCACCTGCATGTCAACCTTGGTGCTGGCTTGATCACAGAAGAGATAGCCGATGATCAGATCAATGGCGATGTTTACAAGCTGCCTGCCAAAGAGGTCCATATACTTTTCGTTGATGCCCCTAACGTAGGCCACAGCTTTGAGCATCTGTTCTGTGCCCTGGGCCAGGAGTTTGAGCATGTCCTGGAGTGCCGGGTCGTATTCTTTACCAGATAGCTTCACGAAGTATTTTTCAGCCGTGCCATTACATACGCCACGAACAGCAGCGACGACCTGCAGTTGGCTGGTGCCTTCATAGATTGTGGTGATACGGGCATCACGGGCAAAGCGTTCACTGGCATAGTCACGCATAAAGCCACTGCCGCCAAGCACCTGGATACCGTCATACGCCACAGCATTGCTGACTTCTGAACAGTAATACTTGCTCATGGGGGTCAACAGACCCGCCAGGCGTTTATTCCTCCGGATCTCGGCCTTGAGGGCCTTGGCCTGGGCTTTGTCCTCTGGGGGAGTTTCCAAAAGTTTGAGGAGTCCCAGCTCTGTGTCAACAGTCCGTCCGGTTTCATAGAGCAGCGCTCGACTGGCTTCAATGTCGATCTTCATATTGATCAGCATGTCACGCACTGCAGGCAGCTTTTCAATGGCCACGCCGAATTGTTTACGGCTGGCAGCATAATCGCGTGCGACTTGATAGGCTGCCTCGGCAATGCCCAGTGACTGTCCGGCGATGCCGATTCGTGCGCCGTTCATGAGGCTGGCTACATAGGGGGCCAGACCGCGTTTTCGTTCACCAATTAATCGGCAGGGCGTGTGGTCAAAAAATATTTCACAGGTGGGTGATCCGTGGATTCCGAGTTTGTCTTCCAGTCGTCGAATATGTACCTTGGGGCCTGGTTCACACACGAACAAGCTTAGCCCGAGACCGCCCTTTCGATCAGGTTCACTGCGTGAGAGTACAAGCAGGACTTCTGCACAGCCGTTGGTGATGAATCGTTTGACACCGTGGAGATACCAGTTGTCATCTTTGTCCTGATAGGCACGGAGTTTACAGGCCTGGAGGTCAGAGCCGGCGTCTGGTTCAGTCAGTACCATCGCACCTGTGACCTTGCCGTCGGAGAAGTCATGCAGGTATTCCTGCTTAATCTCTTCCGAGGCAAAGAAATTGATGGTTTCAGCAATGCCTTGGAGACCGAACAGGTTCATGAGGGCCGCATCTGCTCTGGAGACGATTTCAATGGTCATTGAATAAATGAGGTTGGGGAAGTTCAGGCCACCAAAACGATGTGGCAAAGTAATGCCCATGACTTCGGCTTGCCCCAGTTTTTCCATGGCCTCAACCAGACCTTGAGGCCGTGTGACAGATCCATCTTCATTGAGGATGTTGCCTTGTCGGTCAACATCTTCGGCACGTGGGGCAATAAAATCGCCACAGAGCTGTCCCATGGCCTCGAGGACCATGGCGTAGTTGGTCACGGCTTCTTCTGCGGTGGATGGGGCATGATCAAATTCCTGGGCAAATTTGAACCCTTCTTCGTTTAATTCTGCCAGTTTGCCGACATCCATGTGCTGCAAAAGGAATTGAATATCGTGGTTGTCTGAATAAAAATTAGCCATATTGAGTTCCAGTTTTGAGTTTTTTAATTACTAGCGACTAATGCCTAAATCCTTGTCCTTGATTTACACTTTTTCCCGAATGGCCTTGATCATCAGAGGAATGACCGTATTTAGATCACCTACGATTTTGTAGTGGGCATAGCCAAAAATTGGCGCCTCAGGGTCAGTGTTGATCGCAATGATTTTTTGGCTCTCATCCATACCGGCCTGGTGTTGAATGGCACCGCTGATACCCGCTGCAATGTAGAGCTTGGGACGCACTGTGGTGCCGGTCTGGCCAATCTGGTGGTCATTATCAATATACCCCAGGTCGATGGCTGCACGGGTGGCGCCCACGGCGCCTCCGAGGCAGTTGGCCAGGTCCCAGATGTTCTGGAAGTTGTCGCGACTGCCCACGCCAGCACCGCCAGCCACTATAATATTGGCTGCTTTGAGATTGACCTTGCGTTCTGTCTTGAGCTCTTCAAGGATTTCAAGGGGCAGGTCTTCGGCGGTGAGAGTCACCTTCTCATGAACGATTTCACCCACACGCGACGTGTCAGCTAGGGGCATGACCATAACACCTTCACGCACCGTGGCCATCTGAGGCCAGCGGTCATAATTGATAATGGTCGCTATGATGTTGCCGCCAAAGGCAGGGCGAATTTGAAGTAACAGGTTTTCGTGCCGCTCACCTGTTTTGTTGATCTTGTGCTCGCCGATTCTAAGGTCTGTGCAGTCGGCTGTTAAACCGGCCTTCATAGCGCTGGCAATGCGGGGTGCCAGATCACGCCCGGTGACAGTGGCGCCGTATATCACGATTTGCGGCTCGTGTTTTTCGATGAGTTCGCACAGGGTTTTGGTATAGCTGGTGGTTTGGTAGTCTTTGAGTTCTTCCTGGTTCACCAGATAGATCTTATCTGCACCGAACAGGATCAGTTTTTGAGCCAGTCCATCGATATTGTGCCCTAATAAGACAGCGCCCACTTGAACACCCAGGGTGTCGGCCAGGGTGCGAGCCCTTCCCATCAGTTCCAGAGGTGTGTCCTCTAATTTGCCAGCGTGTTGCTCAGCAAAGACCCAGACCTCTCCATTTCGATTGACTTTGATCATTATGTCAGCCTCACTGCGTTATGCAATTGTATTGTCTTCTATCATTTCATGAATCAGGTCTGTGATGTCCTTTTCCGTGGGCGCCACATCTCTGATTTCCTTGGCAGCCAGGACCACGCTTTGAATACGATTCACTTTGGTGGGTGATCCACTCACACCGCACCAGGTCAGGTCTGCTTCGATGTCATCCAGATTCCACTGCTTTATCACAGAATCTGTTTTTGTCAGGGTCTCCGTGATTTCTTCGGCTTTGGCGCCCAGGGCTGCATCATCTGCTTCGGGCAGCTCAAACTTGGCTTTTTGCTGGATTTCAATAGGTGTCAGGGCCTTTTTATGTTTCATCATCTGTTTGGCAGCGTTGACACGGGGTTCATTGGCTGTGTCCAGTACTGTCAACAGGACTGGCAGCTTGCACCTGACAACCTGATGGCCATTGCCAATACTTCGACGCACGGTCAACTCAGTGTCTTCAATATCTTTGAGTGTTTCCACATAACTGATTTGAGGAATGCCCAGCTTTTCAGCCAATTGTGGGCCAACCTGAGCGGTATCACCATCAATGGCCTGCCTGCCACACAAGACTATATCGTAATCCAATTTTTTGACCGCACAGCTAAGAATATAGCTGGTGGCCAACGTATCACTGGCTGCGCAGCGACGATCTGTGATTAACACGGCATCGTCTGCGCCGCGAAATAGGGATTGGCGCAATACATTCGCTGCTGTGGGCAAACCCATGGTTACGGCTGTGACTGTTCCGCCAAATTTATCCTTTATCTGCAGGGCCAGTTCCAGGGCATTGAGGTCCTCTGGATTAAAAATGGCCGGCAATGCAGCGCGATTTACTGTGCCGTCATCTTTCATCACTTTACCGGATATCTGTTTGGTATCCGGGACTTGCTTCACTAAGACCACACAATTGTAGGGCACTGGTTGCCTCCTTTACTCTCTTTTTCTATATACAATCTTCCTTAGTTTTTAATCGCACCAGTCTAGCTTGATCCTGGTTCAGGTCAACTTAAAAAGTTTATGTGTCTTATTTCACAGGTGTATTGCTGTTATTATGCTGAAATGGGGGTTCGTGGTAGAGTCTAGGCGTTGCGTGCGTTTTATTCATTGTGAGTTTTGGCGGGCTTGGGATAACCGCTGGCCTGCTCGAATGCCAGAGAAAACTGTGGCACTCACCATGACAAGAAACACCCCACTTGTGAACCAATAACCCCATGTTTGATCGGGGACATGGGCCATCTTGACCAAGACAGTGCCAATCGCAAAGGACTGGAGAAACATTTTAATCTTACCGGACCGAGTGGCCGCGAAATTCAAGCCTTTTGACTCGGCCCACTGGCGGATGATGGTCACATAGACCTCTCGTGCCACTAAAATCCCTACGACAGTCCAGTGAATAATGCGGTGTGCATTAGCGGACAGGCTAAAGAGTGTCGGTTGGCCAATCCAGGCGAAGCAAATAAATGCGCCGCATACCAGAACTTTGTCCGCCAGGGGATCTACGATCCTGCCAAATTTGCTGGTCACATTAAAGCGGCGAGCTATGTGACCGTCAATGACATCTGTTATGGCAGCCACCAGGAACAAAACGAATGCGCCATCCAGAAGCTGTGTCGCATGTTCAGCCTGGGGGCTGCGGAGCACCATCCAGAGAAAGATGACGCTCAGAAACAGGCGACCCACAGTCAATGCATTGGGAATAAATCGTATCATAATGAGGCAGTTTACAGGCGTCAACCACAGTGTTCAACTCTTAATTTGGTCACAATGGTTCACATACCAGATCATAGTCCTGTGTGCCAGTGACACTGACCTGGATGAAGTCACCTGGTTCAACCTTACAGTTGGCAATCAGGCAGACACTGTCAATGTCCGGGGCCTGGCCATAATAACGGGCTATACCAGTGCCGTCAGGCTCGATGTCGTCTAGCAGGCAGGTGAGTGTGCCGCCCACACGTTGCTCGTTTTTGGCAAAGGCAATGGCTTGCTGTGTGAGCATGAGCTGCTCGACACGCTGCTGTTTGACCGACGTGTCGATCTGACCGGGCAGTGTGGCTGCTTCTGTGCCAGATTCCCGGAAATAGGGAAAACAGCCCAGCGCATCGAATTGGGCCCATTCAATAAACGAGAGTAGATCCTGGAATTCTTCCTCTGTTTCACCAGGAAAGCCCACAATGACGGTGGTACGCAGGATAATATCGGGCATTGCCTGTCTGAGTCGTTCAATAAGTAGGCGCAGTTGGCTTCGCTTGTCAGGTCTTCGCATGGCCTTGAGAATGCGGTCATTGGCGTGCTGAATCGGAATGTCCAGGTACTTGAGGATCTGGTCACTCCTGGCCAACGTTTTGATGAGAAAATCACTGACACCAGTAGGATAGAGATACATCAGGCGAATCCAGGGCAGGTTTTCCAGACTATTGAGCTGGGTAAGCAGGTTCGCTAGGCCATCCTTGCTCTTCAGATCGCGTTCGTAGCTGGTCGTATCCTGAGCCACGACATTCAGTTCTTTGACGCCGGATTGTATCAATTCAGAAGCCTCTTGAAGAATCTGTGCTTCGGGTTTGCTTCTGAAAGGGCCTCGAATAGATGGAATCGTACAGAAAGAGCATTTATGATCACACCCCTCGCTAATTCGGATGTAAGCCCTGTGTGCAGGCCCGATGAGGAGACGTGTGCTGTCATCGCTGATAGCATGTGGGTGTTGGTTAAGTTGAGGTTCTAGGAATACTTCTGGTTGATCTTGCTTGAGCACCTGAAGAATGATATCTGCGATACGGTCTCTCTGTTCGAGCCCAATAACAGCATCAATACCCGGCACTTCCTGAAGCAACGCATCGCCCATCCTTTGCGAAAGACACCCTGCTACTAGGACTTTTTGTACCTGTCCTTCGCGTTTTTTGTCCAATGCATGTCGAATGACGTCAATTGATTCTGCCTTGGCTGGCTCAATAAATCCGCATGTATTAATAACCACGGCATCTGCCTGATCCGGATCCTGGCTGATCACCATGCCGGCCTGCACAATCTGTGCAAGCATGCGTTCACTGTCCACCGTATTCTTGGGGCAGCCCAAAGCCACAAAGCCCACACTGATTAATTGTTTCTTCTTTTTGCTCATAGACTTAATACCTAAAACTTAACACCTAGCACCTAGCACCTAGCACCTGATCCCTGCCCCCTGATCCCTGAAAGAGAACCATATCACACGAGCCAACATTATCCAATACATTCATAAATTTATGGTGCTTACCCCTGATTGCCGATGCCCTATAAGATAAAAGGTAACACTTTGGCTGATCGGAGCAAAAGTGTGGTTCCCGGTTAACAAGTTTACGGTTCACGGTTGGTAGCCGTAAAGACTGGTTTATTGGGTCAACTGTGAACCCGGAACCGTGAACTGTGAACTGTGAATCACTTTGGTGAGATGCTTCATTTCACTAAAGTATTACAGATAAAGATTATTGGTGGATTCATGACAATAGTATTTCGTGTTTTAACCTCACGCGTGGTTTGGGTGGGGCTTATATGCGTAGTTTTTGTTGGAGGTTGCGGTGATTTTTTCGCAGAAAAACCCACTGAATTGCAGTCCCGGAGCATCATTAAGGATCTAAGCCGCATTGAAACTGTGCCAGATCCGAACATCCAGGTGCCTGAAATCTATACGAGGCCCCCGGAAATTCTCGACACATCTAGCGGCATCAAGCTATTCTACTTTTCCAAATATAATGCTGTAGACAAGCTTGCAGACATCGTGAAGGAGCAGCTGAGCTATAACGTTACCATGAATTCTGCCATCAATCAGCTTATCATTGAATGTACGACCAAGGATGAAGCCCTCATGGCCCTGGAATTTCTCGCGCGCATAGATGTCCCCCCGATTCAAGTTCGAATTGACTGTATGGTGTCTGAGTTGTATGCAGATGTGACCATGGACTGGGAAACCACGGTTAAGATTGAAAATCTCTTTGGCAGCTTTGCGTTGGGAGGCAAGGAATCAGTTAATGCTGATGGAACCACGACAGCCTACCCGGCATTTCCCGGCGCTTCGCTGCGAGAACCCACGCGTAACAAACTTGGTTTGAAAGTTGGCTATTCTGAGAGGGTGGGTGTACCGGGCCACGAATTTAGTGCCCTGGTGGATGTGTTGGTATCCAGGGGATATTTAAAAATATTGCTGAATCCCTCTGTGGAGGTCGTCAATGGTCAAAAAGCCATGATCCAGGCCCGGGATAAGGTGCCCATACAAAAGGTCGTCACCACTCGCACCCAGGAACCTTACAATGTGACTGATTATGAATGGGTCACGGATTCCCTGGAAATTACCCCCCACGTGTTTGCAGACGGGTATATTGGCTTGGAGACCATTGTAAAGATTGGATCAAAAAGTACACCTGAGGGGGCTGTGCAGATTCCGATCATTACCGAGCGAATGATCCAAAACGGAGAAAACCGGATCCGTCAGGGTCAGAGTATGATCATTGGCGGTTTAAGAAAAGTTGAAAAACGTTCTGTGGTTCGGGGCGTTCCGTTCTTGAAGGATCTGCCCATTATTGGTATTCTATTCTCTAGTAAGGATTTTGAAGAACGAGCCAAGGAGATTCTTTTTATCATTACGCCCACGATTTCGAACTATGGCGTACCCAATAAGGATGTTGTTGAGTATTTGCGAAAGAAGCATGCGCCCCCAAAGGCGCCGGCGGAATTGCACGAAGCACTGATTGGGTCTGTGGGCGAATTTCTAGGTGGTACAAAGGAGAAGGTCCCAGTTTCCGAACAAGAGCAAGGTGCTGAGCGAGTTTTGGAACCTAAGAAATCGGTTTCTGAGCCGAATGAGGTTCTTCTATCTGAGCAAAAAATGCGATCGTCACGAGAGTCCGAATCACTTGATACCAGATCTGTGCCGCCCGACAAGCCTGTCAATCGGGCCAGGGCAAAGCGATAAAGGTTAAGAGTAAATGGGCTGAATGATCAGCCCGTTTTTTTAGTTCTTTTGTTTCTACTTATACAATGAAGGAGGTAGAGCATGGACACCTATAAGTTGTTGAATTCCGACGGCCAGGACGGGCAAACACCAGCACCAGAGCGAGAGCAGGACAAGCCTATTCCATTTGATGACAGCGATCCGCCCGTTTCCGTCCCTTCGGTTTCTCGTAAACCCTTGACCATGGGAACGAATGGTTCGCCCAGGCCACAGGCCGCACCCAGGCCAGCGCAAGTGGCTCAGAAGAAGCCGGCTCCCAAGCCAGTGGCAGCCCAAGCTCGCGCCGTCTCACAGCAGGTAAAGCGTGCCGTGTATGATGATTCCTCCCGTATTACGGGCCTGAAAACCTTTTATACGAAACTTCACCCAGGTGCTTTGGGTTTTGTTGACGAACAGGTCGCAGACTGGCTCAAGACAAACCCTACAGTATCGATAAAACGTACCAATGTAACTGTGGGTGATGTTCAGGGCAAGAAGACAGAGGCTAACATCATAATCAACATCTGGTATTGAGAAAAACTGCAACACTTTAGCACGACGAAGCAAAAGTGTGGTTCACGGCTAAAAAGGTTCACGGTTTATAGTAGATAAAACTGGTTACTCGATCAACTGTGAACCTGGAAACGTGAACCCTGAACCACTTTGGCCAAGTGTTTCACTTGGCTAAAGTATTGCGAAAAATTTGGTTTTGGCTACGAAAAGGGTATCTTGGCTGGTTGTTTATTGCGGTCAAGATACCCTCTTACTCTGAATATAAGTGATAGAGATGCCTGACTTCACAGGATAGAGGGTTTGGGGCGTGCAGGCAAGACTATCTGCAGTCATGACATTTTTGCCCACTAAAAGAGGTAAAACCCTTGACATAAGGCCTTAACCTTATTAATAATCTATAGTTTCGCGTATTGTATGCGCGTAAATTCACACTAACTCTAAATTGTTTGGAGGTTATTTCGTGGCCAAAGAGCTAGCACGGGAACTTGTTAACGCAGGGGTACATTTCGGACACGGCGCAAGCCGGTGGAATCCAAAAATGGCTCCGTATATTTTTGGAAAGCGTGGCAACATTCATATTATCGACGTGAAACAAACGTTGAAGGGCGTTCTCATCGCCAAGAAGTTGCTCGCAGAACTGGTATCGTCTGGAAGTGATGTCGTTTTTGTTGGCACCAAACGTCAGGCGCAAAAGGCCGTTGAAGCTGCAGCAGCCAAATGCCAGATGCACTGTATTTCTCAGCGTTGGTTGGGCGGCATGCTCACTAACTTCAGGACGGTGCGGTCCAGGCTCCAGAGATTGGAAGAGTTGGAAGCTATGGAAGAGGCTGGTACGCTTGAGAAAGAAAGTAAAAAGCAAGCCTCGCGTCTCAAACGTGAAATGCGCAAGATTTTTACGAACCTTGACGGTGTGCGTCGCATGTCTCGCCTGCCGGGCTGCGTAGTGGTGGTTGACGCCAAGAAGGAGTATCTTGCCTTGCGTGAAGCAAAACGCCTGGGTATTCCGACGATTGGCATTTTAGATACAGACTCTGATCCTGATACCGTAGATCTGGCAATTCCTGCAAATGACGACTCTATCAAGGCAATTGAGTTGATCTTGACCGAACTTGCAGATGCTGTGGTTGTGGGCAAGACCCTCATGTCTTTGAAGCCTGATGTTTCTACCGCAGGTACTGCAAAACGTGGTCGATCACGTCACGTTTTGGCCAGAGCTGATGGTGAAGAAGCAGCGACTCCTGCAGTGGTGGCAACGGTTGAGCCCAATGCGGCTCCTGCGACTGAAGTGACGCCTGAGCCTGAAGTGGCTTCTGTGACTGAAGTGACGCTTGAGCCTGAAGTGGCTCCCGCGACCGACGTTGCGCCTGAGCCTACAGCGGTTCCTACAGCAGAGGCACCGGCTGCACCTGAGGCCGACGAACAGACTGTTTCGTAATACTTGTCTTACCTAGAGCAAGTGGACCGGGGAGATGGTACAATTATTTTGACAGAGTTGAATACAGATTAGGAGTTGATAGATATGGCTGACATAACAGCTGCATCCGTTATGGAGCTTCGCAATATGAGCGGACAAGGCATGATGGATTGTAAGAGGGCATTGGGCGAAACTGAGGGTGATGTGGACCAGGCCATGGAGCTGCTTCGTAAGAAGGGCATGGCAACCTTGGCTAAACGTTCCGAACGTCAAGCTTCTGAAGGTCTCGTTGTTTGTAATACCTCAGATGACGGAAAAACCGTGGCCATGGCGACCTTGTGTTGCGAAACTGATTTTGTGACAAAGGGCGAAGGTTTTGTGGCTGTGGCAAAAAGCTTGTCTGATTATGCAATGGCATGTGATGCGACAGAGGGCGTTGACGCCGTTCTGGCCACAAGCCTGGATGGCAAGACTTTTCAGGAATGTATCACGGATCTGGTCAGTCAGACTGGCGAGAAAACTGAAGTGGGCAACTATGCCAAGTATAAATTGGATGGCGCTGGTTTGATCAGTACCTATATCCACTTTAATGGCAAGGTTGGCGCCATGATCAAGATCGAGACCAGTGATGACGCAGTGGCTGACGCAGACGTCGTAAAGGCCATGGCCTCTGATATTTGTATGCATATTTCTGCCATCAAACCTCTGGCTCTGGACAAGAGTGGTATTGATGCCGAGGTCGTTGAAAAAGAGCGTCGGATTTATACTGAGCAGGTCAAGGATAAGCCTGCGCAGATCATCGGCAAGATTATTGAGGGCAAGCTGGGTCGTTTTTACGCGGACAATTGCCTGCTTCAGCAGCCTTTTGTCAAAGATGACAAAAAAAACGTGGAGCAGGCCTTGGCTGATGCTGCCAAACAAGGTGGTGGCGAAGCGAAGCTGGTTCAATTTGTCAGATTTGAAGTCGGCCAATAATTGCATTTAGTGCGTA
>Ga0307990_1003006_pt1 | contig 13125 bp, 13 predicted proteins | sample EllFjometagen129_FD_203168 | JGI IMG/M metagenome (GOLD analysis project Ga0307990, IMG submission 203168) | Marine microbial communities from Ellis Fjord, Antarctic Ocean - #129 | ecosystem: Environmental > Aquatic > Marine > Unclassified | place: Southern Ocean | collected 2014-10-08
ATTATTATTACTCCGTTTACGATACGCTATTTTCTAATAAAGCGAAAGAACTATAATTCTAGAAAGGAAATGACCTTTTTCTGGAAACTTATTAAATTGTAAAAGAGCTAATCACTGATTGCTTATCAAGCGACGTCTAGTATTAGGATGCCGGTTGTTTTGTTGTATTCGTTTTTCTTTAATCCGGTCGGCCTCGCTAGTTTAATGTGTATGTACAGCGTTGCCTGGTCCGGGGTTCCTTCGTGCATGTTGCCTACTGAATCGTGGCAGCCGAATGCTAATTTGTACTCGCCGCACTGGCGGACCTTGCACTTGGCCCTGATGACCGCCGTGCCGTATCCCCATGGGAAATGGCCCCAGGGGAGGTGACCGAAACCGGGGGTTCTCATACTATGGCCGTGGCCGAATCTGAAGTGACCGAACGGGGCATGGCCGAAACCGTAAATCCCGCCGCCGCCGGGGAAGAGGTCTATCTTTTCATTGATCAGCGGAGAGACCCAATCAATATCACCCGATCCCCGTTGCCGAAGAATATGGCGTAATCGCCATGGACGGGATATTTAATAGTTACAGTTGCACTCAAAGGGACAGCTGCGAAGCGATAACGGTGCGCAGCTTTGCTCAAAAAAGTTTGTCCAGTTCCTGCGAAAAGTTGGTATTAAAGGGCAGTATACAAGCTATGATTCGCTGAACGATAATGCCTAAATCGAGCGTACATTCAGGACGATCAAGGAAGAAGAAATCTGGCCGAACCAGTACGATAACCTCACCTGATTTCATCAGCCAAGTCACACATAAATCGCACAAACCTCGCTCAAGAAAATCAAACATCGTTGAAGAAAACAAAACCTCGATCAAGAAAACCAAGCATTGTTCAAGAAAATCAAACCTCGCCCTCAACTCAAGCAAAACTCGCTCAAGTCAAACAAATCATCCTCAAGTAATCAAACATCGTTACAGAAAAACAAACCTCGTTCAAGATAAACAATCCTTGCTCAAGAAAGTCAATCCACGCTTTCAACTCAAGCAAAACTCGATTAAAACCCCAACTCAAACATCATAGACTATGTCTCCGAGTGACATTCCGGGTCAACATATACTATAGGCCCTGTGAGTAGCTTAAGCTGGCAACAAAAAATCCACCTAACGCTGTCAAGTCCTGTGATAAGTTGACAGAGTTGAAAATTTTAATGTTACATTATTACAGGACTGGACAAGCGCTACGGTCCATCCCACTGCTGCGAGTCCATCCCTCTGTTGTGAGCACCTCACACCTCACACTTCACGCATCACGCCTCACGCCTCACGCCTCACACTTCACGCCTCACACCTCACACTTCACACCTCACACTTCACACCTCACACTTCACGCCTCACACTTCACGCCTCACACTTCACGCCTCACACTTCACGCCTCACGCCTCACGCCTCACACCTCACACTTCACTCCTCACACTTCACACTTTAACACTTTTAACCTTCGCACTTGTCACTCCCATGCGCTATGTCCCCGAGTGACATTCCGGGTCAACATATACTATTGGCCCTGCATATCCTATTAGTCGAGCCATTTTCAAATACAAAGCCCCACTATTCCGTGATGAACCTTTGTTGTCACATTACATTATTGACAGCTCTTTACCTACCTGCTGGAACTTCTCTACTGCGTAGTCCAGGTCCTCTTTTGTATGGGCTGCCGATATTTGTGTCCGTATCCTCGCCTGGCCCTGGGGAACCACCGGGAAGAAGAATCCTACAACGTAGATGCCCTCTTCCAGGAGTCGTGTCGCCATCTTCTGGGCAAGTACCGCGTCGCCCAGCATTACCGGTGTGATCGGATGCGTGCCCGGCAGTACTTTCAGTCCTGTTTCCTGGATTTTGCTTCTGAAATATTTCGTGTTGTCGGCGAGCCGGTCGACCAGTTCGGTCGAGGATGAAAGCATATCCAGTGCCTTCAAAGAGGCGCATACTATCGCAGGTGCCAGCGTGTTGGAGAACAGGTATGGACGGCTTCTCTGGCGAAGTATTTCTACTATCTCTTTCCTACCTGTAGTAAAACCGCCGCTCGCCCCGCCCAGCGCCTTGCCGAACGTACCCGTAATAATATCGACTCGCCCGATCACATCACAATACTCCGGCGTCCCGCGCCCGGTCTTTCCGATAACGCCGGTCGAATGGCAGTCGTCGATCATAACCATCGCGTCGTACTTGTCGGCAAGGTCGCATATCTGATCGAGCTTTGCGACATAACCGTCCATCGAAAAGACTCCGTCCGTTGCGATCATGCGGAAGCGTGCGTCTTTGGCTTCTATAAGCTTTTGTTCGAGGTCCTTCATGTCACTGTTTTTATACCTGTAACGAGCCGCCTTGCACAGACGAATTCCATCAATGATACTCGCGTGGTTAAGAGAGTCGCTGATGATAGCGTCTTCCTTGCCAAGCAGCGTCTCAAAAAGCCCGCCGTTAGCGTCAAAGCATGAGCTGTAAAGTATAGTATCCTCAGTGCCGAGAAAGTCTGCGACCTTTTGTTCGAGCTGCTTATGGATCTGCTGCGTCCCGCAGATAAAACGAACCGAAGAAAGCCCGTACCCCCATTTGTCATAACTACCCTTTGCAGCCGCCACGATGTCCGGATGATCCGAAAGACCGAGATAATTATTCGCGCAAAAATTAAGCACCGATTGACCGGTGTCGACCTCTATGCGATTATTTTGAGGTGAAGTAATTATCCGCTCAGCCTTAAACAAACCGGCCTGACGAATCTGCTCAAGTTCCTCTGAAAAATATTCTTTAACTTTCCCAAACATTATGATCTCCTATCGTTAATAGCAATTAGCATATATCTTCACGCTTTTATTGCGGCCCACTTCAAAATAAAATTAGCCTCGGCCTTCAGGCCGAATCATTCATTATACATTATACAATAATCATTATTCATTTCAAACTGGCCGCCAGATCAGTTTGAGTTATTCGCTCCAGTCCAGAACTACCTTGCACGCACTGCCGGAACGCATCGCCTGGAATCCTTTTTCAAAATCCGTATAGTGATACCGATGTGTTATCAGCGGATTAATATCCAAACCGCCCTGGATAAGCATAGTCACCTTATACCACGTCTCATACATCAAACGCCCGTAAATGCCTTTGATCGTCAACCCGTTAAAGACGACAAAATCCCAGTCGATCTCTGTCGGTGGGAGAATTCCAAGCAGCGCGATCTTGCCGCCGTGAGCCATGTTTGCTATCATATCTTTAAGAGCTTGCGGGCTGCCGGACATTTCCATTCCGACATCGAAGCCCTCTTTCATGCCGAGCTTATTCTGAGCATCGGCGATGGTTTCTGTTCTGGCGTCGATAGTAAGAGTCGCGCCCATTTTTTTCGCCAGCTCCAGCCGATCCGGGTTTATGTCGGTAATGACAATATGCCTCGCGCCGACTTGCTTTGCGACGGCGACCGCCATGCAGCCGATAGGCCCTGCCCCGGTGATAAGAATATCTTCACCAACTAGATTGTATGTTAGCGCGGTATGAACGGCATTGCCGAGCGGATCGAAGCAGCTTATAACATCCGAAGATATCGATTTGTCGCAGTACCAGATATTGGTAACGGGGACGGAGATGTATTCTGCGAAAGCGCCGTCACGGTTTACGCCGATACCGCTGGGCGAATTGCAAAGGTGGCGGCGGCCGGCAAGACAATTACGGCAGTGCCCGCAAACAACGTGGCCTTCTGCACTGACCCGGTCGCCGATCTTGAAGTCATGAACACTACTGCCCATCTCCACGATATGGCCGACAAATTCATGCCCGATAACCACCGGCGTTTTGATGGTTTTTTGCGCCCAACTGTCCCAGTTATAAATATGAACATCAGTGCCGCAGATCGAGGTCTTTTCGACCTTGATGAGCACATCATTGATGCCGATTTCCGGTTTAGGTACATCCTGAAGCCACAACCCTTCGGTGGCTTGCTGTTTTACCAATGCTTTCATAATCGTTTGCCCTATAGTTAGAATTTTAGGAATTATTAGTTTCTCAAACTGACCGAAATTATATATAATACAACAGAAGTAAACATACAATCCTGCCGAAATAAGTAGTAACGATTTTGTAACCGTCGGAGACTCTTATTTTATTACGGGATATTACATGAATATTTACAAATATGCAATACTAATAATGCTCTCGCTAGCCGGTTTTTCGATTGATTGCGCCGGAGGCGGGCTGACAATCGCTTCGCTGGTTGTTGAAAATGTTGATTTTACGTATACAGGCGGCGATATTGTCAAATGGTCCGAGAAAACGGTCGGCGACAGTCTTTGCCGCGTCAGCAACGCCATAGCAGGGCCTGCAAAGGCTGAATTTAACTTTCATAGAGTTACTGCTGATTTTTCTGGGACTGGGACGGTTGAGATTAGCGTTGGGTATTCGGCGTCGAAGAATATTGATGAAATGATTGAAAAAAAGCACCTGCATTCGTCTTTTAGCAAGATGGTAAGCGGTAAGGAAGTTATGTTTACCAGTCCGTATAAGGGGCAGCGGTTTGCGTGGGTTATCCTTAGAATGAGCGGAACTGTGGGGTTGCGGAAAATTAATTACAGGTGCCGTATGACAAAAAATACGCTATACGGGCATGTAGGAGGGGTTTTCAAGTATGGCGGTGCGAATTTGCCATACCGGTTGATGTATCCGAAGAACTACGATCCTGCTAAGAAATATCCGCTGGTTGTTTCGGTGTCGGGGTCCGGCGGTGTGGGGAAAGATAACTCAAAGAGTATGGAGATGATTACGCTGGCGAGGTACCTTTATACGCAATATTACCACGAAAAAGGGGTTGAGTGCTTTAGTTTGGTGCCTCAGATACCGGATAAGAATGATATACCTAAGCCGTACTGGCCCAAGGGGCATAAGGGGGCGCAGACCTTGTATCATCCGGACTGGCCGGCTGTTAATGCGGGGGGATGGTATGCCAGTGGAAGTATTGAGCTGGTTAAGGAACTGGCAGTTAGTAAGGATGTAAGTATTGATGTAGACAGGATTTATATGACGGGGTATTCCTTCGGCGGCAAGGCGTGCTGGGAGTTTTTGAAGACCGATCCGTATATATTTGCAGCGGCGGCTAGCGGGGGCGGATGGCCGATTGGATATGCTTATTCTGAGCCAAAAGGGGCGTTTTTGAAGCAGCTTAAGCGGGAGGTATCGGTGTTTAAAGGGGTGCCAGTGCTGATTTTTGCCGGGGAAGCGGATAAGATGCGGCTGGGGAGTGCGGCGGTTAACAAGGAAATCCGTGCTCAGGGCGGAAAAACGCGGTTTATTGTCTATAAGGGAGCTGGGCATATACCTGCGGCAGGTAAAGGATGGAGTGATATTGAAAATATTCGGTGGCTTTTGAGAAACAAAAAACGCTGAAAAACCAGCAGTTTTGCACGAATTCAAGACATTGTCGATATATCCCACCTATGGTTTTAGCCCGAAATGAGCCTTAAAAACGCTCAAAAAACGTCATAAATTTGCATTTATTTGCATTTTTGCGCGCTTTTTTGTCATTTTTGCGCACTTTTGAGCTTTTTTGATCGCCAAAAAAACACGGAAACTAAATTCAACAAAGCTAGTATACCCGCTTTACGGGTATACGTTTTAAGTTTTAAGTGTTAAGTTTTAAGATCTTAGATTTAGAGCCTGACTTAAATTTTGATGCCAGAAAATCACATGGGAGTTGCTTTGCCTATAGTATATGTTTACCCGGAATGTTGCTCGGCGACATAGTCCAGTTTAGTGACAGGTGGTAAAAGAGTTTTAAGTTTTATGTGTTAAAGCGGAAAGTTCCTGCGGAGGTTTCGAGGGAAATGGCGGTGTGGGTTTTGGGGGTTAATTTTTTGTTTTTTGAGTGGTTTCCTTTTGCTTTTTTGGAGATTTCGATTATTGTAGAGTTTCGAGTTTTAATGGCCTTGACAGTTGGAGATTGTTAGCTGGGTTTGTTTTGTTTTTTTAATCTGCGGATTACGCAGATTACGCGGATTTATAAACTTAAAAACTGAACCACTAATTAACACCAATTGACACTAATGAAAGAGAAAAAAAGGCAGAGGGATTTATTGCTGCCCTTTCGATTTTGTTTTTAGAAACTGTAAATGGAAACTGTTATTTTAATTATGTAAGGAAAATCAATTGAGAAACTATCTATGTCTTACTTTAACGGGAGTTATGTTTTTGGCCAGTTGCGGTGGTCGTGTTGCTAATCCAATCCCTATTTATCGACCTGGCGACGACCAACGGAACTGCACGGGACTCAAGGCTGAAATAGCACAACTTGATGTTGATATGCAGCGGCTCTTGCCAAAGACCGACAAGACAGGAACGAATGTTGCCTGTGGGGTTGCCGGTGCATTTTTAATCGTGCCGTGGTTCTTTATGGATTTCAAAGGAGCTGACAAGATCGAGTTTGATGCAATGCGCAATCGCTATAACTATCTTGTTTCTATAGCTGCCGAGAAACAATGCAGCCTGGTCGGGGTTAAGACAATATTGTCTGACAAGGAAATGAAGAAACAGCTTGCGGCAGAAAATAAAGAAGCGAATACTATAGCAGATAATGAGTTCAGGAAGTGTGGAAACTGCGGGAATGTTATGGGTAACCTTGAAAAACCGTATACCTTTGAAAAGCATATTGTCTGTAAGGATTGCTATGATAAGCTGACTGCGCATGCTGATGCTGAGAAGTAAATAAATTTGTTTATTTGTGTGGTAATAGAGCGTTTGGGAGTTTGGCAATGCGGTTGCAAGGTAAGGGTTTTGTTGTATGGACCGGCTTGCTGCGAAGCAGCTTGCCTATCTTGCCAAAAAGGTGTCTGACCCGTTTAATTTGCTTTCTGGATAAAAGTAAAGGGCAGCAAATAAAGTTGGAAATATTCAGGAATGGAAAAACACTAATAAAGCAAATCCAACTTAACTAAAGCGGTGAGAATAAAGAATATCGAAGTGAAAGCACCCACAAGCTTCGCTTGAAGGTGCCACCCGGATTAAATTGTTTTTGTTGGGGGCAAATACAGCATGGGCACAGCCCATTCTACCTGGTTTGAATGGTTATTGAATTGTTGTGCAAAAGGAGATTTAGAATTTCAGTTGTGTTGTGAAGTCTGATCGGGGAGCTTGCGCTCCCGCGTTTTTACAGGCGTGCTGTTTGCGTGCGGTTAATTGTTTTTGTTGGGTTTAATGCGGCCCTTTCCGTCTACGCTACGCTTCGACGCGACTGGTGGGCCTTACCCCCTATCACAGGGATAGGGGGTTAAGTGGTTTGGATGATTGCCTTCGGCAATCGCTGATTTATTATGGGGATTGTGACCGTTTTTTGGTCTTAATGTAAATAGTTTCTTTGATTTAGGAGTGAAATTATGGCGTTATCTTGTAAAACCGTTGTATTGAAATCCGCCAAACGTAAACTATCGTCAGTATGGGGGTTTACATTAATCGAACTACTGGTTGTCATTGCGGTGATCGCTTTGCTGCTGGCGATATTTATGCCTGCGCTGAGAAAAGCGAAATACCAGACGAATGTGGTTGTTTGTGCCAATAACCAGCATCAAATACTGATCGCGGTGCAAACGTACAGCAGTGCCAACAACATGAAACTTCCACCGAGTATGCAGACCGGGGCCAGTCCCAATTTCCTGACCCGGGGCGAGTCGAGCATCGCTAAATATTTCACAAGTTCGATGCCTGATTATGACCCTTTCAGATGCCCGCTTGCACCGTTCCGGTCGGATGACATTCTAAACGGTACGACGAAAACGTTTCGGCAACTGTATAGTGACTCTGTTTACGGTAACCCCCTGCCGCCGGGTTTCAAAGGCTATGGAATCGTCGGGTCGTATTGGCTGCTGTGGAACTATACCGGCTGGGAGACGGTTGGGTTTAAACCTAACGGGATGGGAAAACATAACCTGATGATCTCCGATGTTATGACGCTTGGAGGGGGCATTGGGAGCATAGGAAACGATCGTCACGATTGGGGGTTTAATCACTACAACCGAGATTCGATAAAAAGTTCAACCAGCCAACAATTCTGGCAAACGGCATCGAACAGTGTGCCTGATATCAAACAAAATGCGGGATACCTGGATGGACATGTCAAACTGACGAACGTTGGCGATTGGAAATCATTCAATAATCAAAGTTTCTTTCCAAACAGTTGGTACTAAACCTTTTATCCCTTCATGAAAATACGATGCGAATTTTGTTTGTGATTGCTTTTTTTTGGGGGGTTGGGGTATAATCCTTGGTTATGGATTATTTGCTTCTTCAAATTAAACCTGGTGAACTTGCTGCGCTGGCTACTGCGGTGTGCTGGACGCTTTGTGCGCTGTGCTTTGAGTACTCGTGCAAGAAGATCGGCTCGCTTTCCGTTAACATGATCAAGTTGTATCTGGCGTTTATCCTATTTACAATATTTGCGTGGATATTCCGAGGAAGCCCCCTGCCGACTGATGCGTCAGGATCGGCATGGTTTTGGCTTGGATTGTCGGGAATAATCGGGTTTGTTGTGGGCGATCTGTTTTTGTTTAAGGCGCTTGCGATGATCGGGGCGAGGACGTCTATGCTTGTAATGGCACTCGTGCCGCCGGTGACGGCTGTGATGGGGTATTTTCTTTTGAGCGAGAGGATATCGGCCTGGCACTGTGTTGGAATGACGGTGACGATTGCTGGGGTTGCGGTGGTGATACTTACGCGGGAAAAGAAAAGCAAAAAGTTTAAGCACCCCGTTAAGGGTATCGTGTATGCGTGTATCGGGATGTGCGGGCAGGCTGTTGGGCTGGTTTTGAGCAAGTATGGGATGGGGGAATATAACGCGTTCTCCGCGACGCAGATCCGGATCATTGCGGGGCTGATCGGGTTTACGGTGCTGATCTTTCACCTTAAGGCGTGGGGGCAGCTGTTTGAAGCGTTTAAGCACAAACCGGCAATGAGCGTGACGACGATTGGGGCGGTCTTCGGGCCATTTCTGGGGGTGTATCTGTCGCTGCTGGCCGTTCAGAAAACTTCGACCGGGATAGCGACTACGATCATCGCGATAGTGCCGGTGCTGATCATTCCGTTTTCGATCCTGCTGTATAAAGAAAAGATCAATCTGCGGGAGATCGTTGGGGCGATAGTTGCTGTTGCCGGTACGGCGATAATGTTTTCGTAAAGAAAATTAGATGTCAGACACTTTTTTGGCATTAATTCTTTCCTTCACGACCTTCACGCTCTCCTTCATGCACTTCATGGTAAACCCCTCGCTTAACGACACTAAGGGTTTGTTGAATTTAGTTTCCACAATTTTTCGCCACTCAAAAAAGCTCAAAAGTGCGCAAAAGTGACACAAAAGCGCACAAAAATGCAAATAAATGCAAATTTCTGCCGTTTTTTGGGCCTAATTTCGGCCCAAAAACCCCAAAAACCATAGGTGGGATATATCGACAATGTCCATAATACCCTCTTTCCAGGGAGCTGAAAACCCTAAATTTTTCATGTTTTTACGAAAAATATTAAAAAATACTGTTGACAATGCTCAATTTAGTGTTAGTGTTTACTAACAGTTGATTATTTAGAGGGCAAAGTACTATGAAAGATAACAAAGCGGAAAAAAAGAAGACCTTACTGCCGTTGATCGCGGCATCTTTTACGGAATTGGGCTACCGGCGGGCTACCACATCCGAACTTGCTGCCCGCTGCAAGGTCAAAGAAGCGATCCTCTATCGTCTCTGGCCGGACAAAAAAGCAATGTTCCTGGATTCACTTGATTTTATCGCCGAGAATCTGCTTACGGTATGGAAAGAACAGCTAAGCGCCACCGCAAAAAATAAAATCGGCCTGGAAGTGCTCCTGAGCTACGAATCCGAGCATTTTGCCGAGCTTAACAACTATCACATCATTTTTTCAGGCCTTAACGAAGCCAGCGATCCAGACATCAAAGCTTCGCTCCAGCGAATGTATTTCCGCATCCACTCGTTTCTGGTCGAATATATCACCCGATACAAGGTCGAAACCGGCCAGCCGCAAGGACTGGACACGACAATACTCGCCTGGGCACTAATGTCAATCGGGACCATGGCCACCATAACCAAACACCTTGGAATATTAACCGAACAACAAAGAGGAGAGCTACTAGAAGACGCCTCAAAAGCACTCCTGACAAGCAAAAGTTAGTAGACACTAACGGAGAAACAATGAAAATAGCCGAAATACGACAATTCACAACATCTTACATAAAATCAATGAGACTATACTACGCCTTCGTAACAGGAATAGCCGGCTGGGTAGGAGTATCCTTCTATAACTTCAAGTCCACAAACGACTTAAGCGCAGCCCGCTCCATCCTGATCCTCGCCCTGCTCTTCCTAAGCTGGGGCATAAACCAGATAGTAAACGATTATCTCGGCTTAAAAGAGGACAAAATCAACGCCCCCCACCGCCCAATGGTAACCGGCGAACTAAATCAACGCGCAGCTATGATAGTCACTGCTGTATTATTGTGTATTATAACAGTAATAACGTGGTTTTTGAATCCGTGGGCGTTGATACCGGCTATCGTGGGGATTCTGCTTAATGTTGTTTACGAATACGCAAAAGCGTACAGCCTGCTAGCCAACATCGTCTTCGGAGTGATGATCTCGATGTGCACCGTCTACGGCTTCCTCGCCGCTGGCCCGCTGCTAGATCCGGTCTTTACAACCAACCGTTTCACCGTAGTCGCAATGGTCGCCATACTGAACGGGCTGATGACATACTATACATATTTCAAAGACTACCTCGGGGATAAAAAGGCCGGCAAGGAAACGTTCATTGTTAAGTACGGCCTTAACGTCGGGCGGTATGTTGGGATCGTTGGGGCGTTTGTTTCGGCGATAGCTTTGCTGTTTTTTATGGTGATCGACTGGCTGCCTGCGAATACGGTTTTGTATATGGAGGAGTTTATTTTCTGCTGTGTGGTGACGTTGTTTTTGCAATGCTGGACGGCGCAACTGTACTTTTCAAATCCAACCGGCGATAAAACCTATTACAGCCTGGCGATCAACATACGCGCGTGCGTTGCCGGGCAGATCGCTTTGATCGCGATTTTCAATGGTACGCTGGCACTGTATTTACTTGTTATAAGTTACATAATGATAGGGCTGCTTTTTAATCAGTACAAGGACGCTAGAGCGTGAGGCGTTAAGGATTAAAGGATTTTGATATGAAGAATATAACGGGTTTTTTGAAATTTCTGGTTTATGTTCGCATTGCTTTGCATGTTGCGGTTAAGTATATTTTCAGGCTTAGGCCTGTTGAGTATTTGCGATTTCTCAGGCGAGCTTTGATACTGCTTTTGAATTTTCGGCATCATGCGATCGTGAGAGTTGGGAATGGGTATAAATTGCAGCTGTATCTGCCGGCGTATCCTTCGTGGGCGTTTTTCAGGACTATCGAGTCAAAGCTTATTCGCAAGCCGGCGGGTCCGGCGACTATTGTTTATTCGATCACCAAGGCGTGTGATTATAAGTGCGGGCACTGTTATCAGCGTAATGACAAAGGGCGCGACCTGACCGATGAGAAGCTTATCGAGACGGCGTTGGAGATACGCGATGCAGGGGTAACCATGTTCGACATCGAGGGCGGCGAGCCTCTGCTGAGGCTTGAGCGACTTTGCGGATTACTGGAATCACTGAATGAAGGGGTCGAAACGTGGGTTAATACGCATGGCGGGTCGGTGGATGAAGCGAAGCTGGAGGCACTCAAAAGAGCCGGTACGTTTGGACTAATGATCTCGATACATTCGCCAAACGCAGATGAGCATGACCGGCTTACAGGGGTAGAGGGATCGTTTGAGGCGGCTTGCCGGGCGGTAGAGCTTTGCAAAAAGGCGGGTCTTGTTGCGGCGGTAAACAGCGTTTTGACGAGGGAGCAATTGGAAGACGGTCAGCTTGATGAGCTTATGGAACTGACGCGAAAACTTGGATGCGATTTTGTTCAACTAATACACCCGAAACCGGCGGGCAAGTGGCTCGGCGCAAATGAAAAAATCAAGCAGAATGAAAAAAATATTAAATACGTTGAAGAAAAACACAGGTTATACAATTCGGGTAAACGGAAGGATTATCCGGCACTGGCTGCGCAGGTTTTTGAAGAGCGTAAGGATTCATTGGGATGTACGGCAGGTGCGGTTGATCGGTTCTACGTCAATGCGGCGGGCGAGGTTCAGCCTTGCGAGTTTTTGAATATCTCTTTCGGCAATGTCAACGACGAGGCTTTCGAAGATATTCTAAAGCGAATGCGGTCGTACTTTAAAGAGCCGTGCTGCGACTGGCTGTGCTGTACTATGTCATCGGAAATCGTGGAGCTTATTGAAAAACATGGGCTTGAGGCAACGCCGGTGCCGTGGGAGTATACTAAGGAACTTGTTGATGGCTGGGATCGGGGGGAGCCTACGCGATTGTATCGGCGGCTTGGGATTTATGGGTAAACTAATTATCCGCGGATTACGCAGATTACGCGGATTTAAAAACTAAAAACTTGAACCACTAATTAACACGAATTGACACTAATAAAAAAATAAAAGAGGCAGAAGTTGGTATTGTGGGAAAAAGCGAATAACCAATATTCAACAAGGAATATCGAACAAGGAAGTAAAAGCAAAAGGGTCTGATTGTTTTTGTTGGTTATTGGTTATTCCTTGTTCGTTATTGGATATTCAGGTCGCAAAAACGAATAACCAATATCCAACAAGAAATGTCGAACAAGGAAGTAAAAGCAAAAGGGTCTGATTGTTTTTGTTGATTATTGGTTATTCCTTGTTCGTTATTGGATATTCAGGTCGCAAAAACGAATAACCAATATCCAACAAGGAATGTCGAACAAGGAAGTAAAAGCAAAAAGGTCTGATTGTTTTTGTTGGTTATTCCTTGTTCGTTATTGGATATTCGAGTTAATTTAGCGTGGGCATGGCCCACCCTACTTTGTGAGTTTAAATTATGATTTTGATTATGTGTCCTACATCTAAATCTGGTAAAGGTAAACGGTGCTGGGGTTACTGGAAGGAGTGCCTTGGCACGGCGGGTGTGCAGTATCGGTGTGTTGAGACCGGGTATCGGGGGCATGCTTTTGAGATTG
>Ga0307990_1003011_pt1 | contig 13114 bp, 15 predicted proteins | sample EllFjometagen129_FD_203168 | JGI IMG/M metagenome (GOLD analysis project Ga0307990, IMG submission 203168) | Marine microbial communities from Ellis Fjord, Antarctic Ocean - #129 | ecosystem: Environmental > Aquatic > Marine > Unclassified | place: Southern Ocean | collected 2014-10-08
TGCTTTCCTCCAGGAAGGTAGGAAGATGAGAGTAAGCTGCATCATCCCCGCCAGAGATCGAAGAGATATGGTCTTAAAGGCCATAGAGAGTGCGCTGTCCCAGGAAGGATGGGTGCCTGAGGTTGTAGTAGTGGATGATGGGTCCACAGACGGGACAAAAAAGGCCGTCAGGACGCATTTCCCTGGGATCAGGCTTATTTCAACCCATAGATTAGGGCCCGGTCTGGCCAGAAATGAAGGCGTCAGGGCTGCTACCGGCCATGTGCTCATGTTTCTGGACTCTGATGATATTTGGTTGCCTCTTCATGTGAGATCACTGATGCCTCTATTGCATCAGGGTTTTCAGGTAGCCTATGGTGTGACCAAGACAAAAGACTTGCTAGGCGGAGGCGAGTTCTTCATTCCAGAAAGGGGTAAAGAGATCAGCGGCCAGTGTTTTAGCAGTCTTGCAAGGTGGTGCTTTATGGTCCCTTCTTCTGTAGCTGTAACCCGCAAAGCATTTGAAGATGTTGGCGGCTTTGCTCAAGGAGACATGGGCGAAGACTGGGCCTTTTTTCTCAAGCTCTCTACCCTGTATCCCTTTGGCTTCGTACCTGAGGTAATCAGTCACCGTCTTCTCCATGGGGGAAGCCTTTGTTGTCTGACGAAAGGCGGCACGGAGATCCGGAAGGCCCTGGGGCGAATCATGGATGTCTTGCAAACAAGCGACCAGGCCTTGCCGGAGGATTTTGACAGAATACGGAAAATGCAGTTACTTGCCGCTAAAAGGAGACAAAGATGGCGAACAGTTCAGGAGTGGTACATGAGTACGAAAATGCAAGGCCTGGTCTGAGTCCTGAAATTCCTCTTTCAGGACATCACAGGGCCCTCCGTGAGGGGAAGGATGTGCCGGAACAGGCGCCTTCCTTTCAAATAGGTATTACAGAAGCCGGTATTTCCGGAAAGACCGTATGGATCTCATTGCCCCAAGGGAAGCTCCCATTCAACACAGAGATATCTGTGAACCTCCCTAAGCACGTGCGGGGCATTCATATGTCCAGGATAGAGGAGGCAATCTCTCAACTATACAGGAAGGATTTTTCTGATATCCGTTACTACGCCCAGGAGCTTTCCTCTCTGGTTCTTGAGAGACAACGAGGGGAATGGGCCCGGGTGCTGGTTTCAGGAAAGATCCCTTTGGTCCGGAGGACCTCTGTGAGCCGAAGGACATCAGTAGATGCGATTGATATAAGCGCAGAGGTCCATGCATCACTCGGTGGAGACGCTGTATCTTTCAAGACCATAATAGGTCTGGGCCTCTGCCACATAACAGCCTGTCCTTGTACCCAGGTGTATAACCAGGTCCTCTTCTCCCAGACAGTTGATCCCGATCTCCCAATTCTAACCCACTCCCAGCGTGCTATGACAAAGCTTTGCGTGGAGGGTCACGGGGAAAGCCCATCTTTCGAAGAGATCCTGGAGTGTCTTGAGTTCACTCTCCATGTCACCCAAGATCTGCTCAAACGTCCTGATGAGGCAGAAATCGTACTCAAGGCACACCGCTTTCCTCAGTTTGCAGAAGATGTCGTAAGAGAGACTGCAAAGGAGGTGGGGAAAAGATTCGGCGGGAAACTTCCTGCTTCTACTGAAGTGATTATAGAATCTCTGAGCCTTGAGAGCATCCACATCCATGATGTCCGTTGCATTCTCAAGACGACCCTGAGTGAAATCCTTGACGCCATTTCGAGATAGTGGGAGCAGACCTTAGGACCCGTAAAGGAATAAGTCGTTGGAATTTGGGTCCTTAGTGCGTATGCATGATGCCAAAGATTTCTAAAGACAAGTTTGAGAAACTTTACCGTCAGTACAATCGCCGGGAATATGTACATCCCGACCCCCTCGAGTTCCTATATCATTATGAGGACCCTTGTGACCGAGAAATCGTGGCATTTGTTGCCTCATCGCTTGCCTATGGAAGGGTTGCCCATATTCTAAAGAGCGTTTCCTCTGTTCTTGAACGGATGAAGCCAACCCCATCGGTCTTCTTGAAGCGGTTTTCCCTTAGAACCATGCGCCAGACTTTTTCAGGCTTCAAGCACCGGTTTACCAATGACCAAAAGCTTTGCGCCATGCTATTTGGTGTAAAAAAGGTTCTTGAACGCCACAGTTCTCTTCAGGCATGTTTTTCAGCCGGGTTCAATGACGATGACAATACAATATTTCCGGCCCTTTCCGCATTTACAAGGGAACTGACCGACTGCGCCGGTGACAACTTGTATCACCTGGTACCATCGCCTGTCAGGGGCAGCGCATGCAAGCGACTCAATCTCTTTCTCAGGTGGATGGTGCGCTCTGATGAGGTAGATCCGGGGGGATGGGGAAATGTGCCTGCATCAAAGCTGATAGTTCCTGTTGATACTCATATGCATAAGATTTGTCACTTGCTTGGGCTTACAGCACGGAAACACGCGGATATGCGCGCGGCAACAGAGATCACCAAGGCCTTCCGAACCATTGCTCCTGCTGATCCGGTCAGATATGATTTTTCTCTGACCCGCCTGGGAATCAGGAAAGATGCGGACATGGCTGCGTTTCTAAAACAGTTCAGCGGCACATCCCCATACCATGGGTATTTTTGACTCCTATGCCGGAGTAGAAGGCGAAATCAAGGAGCATTCGATTCGCACAAGTTTTCGCATCTCTTTTTTTATTTCTTCTTTTCTTTTTTCGATTTTCGTTTTTCCTTTGGATTAAGCTGAGCCTTTTTCTGTTGTTCCCTTTTGCCTTTGTCTTTTTCCCCCTTATCACCCATATCTGTTTTTCCTTGTTTGAAAATGATGGTAACGAAAGTACTAGCCGAAGGATAGGGTGGAACCGCGAGGCCTCTTCATTCTATCCGCAGATTACGCAGATTCTCACAGATTGAAGACGAGTCTTTTCGCACAAGTTTTCGCATCTCTTTTTTATCTGCGCTTATCTGCGTCATCTGTGGATTCTTCTTATGCATTTTCCACGTTCCAACATCTGAAGAGGTTTCGTATGAAGGCAGGCAAAAAGTTGCTGAGGTCATTGAGCGAATATGCCTAAAAGAAAATATCAATCCACAAGATCTGCAGATGGGTAGTCGTCGAAGACGTATTTGTCAGATCAGGGCACAGATAGTATATAAATTGGTAGAGAATTTTGGAATTTCACTGGCGAAAGTAGTCCTCTAGTGGGAGTTTCCTCGTCTGCTACCTCCAAAGCCCTTGACAGGACAATGAAAGATTAATTCAACTCAGTCAACAATGCCTCCCTAGTTTCTTGAAAAACGATTGTCCCCCTTTTACGCACCAGACATCCTGAGAGCAAAGGCCGTCATATTAAAACCTGTATGGGGTTCTTCTGGGTGGATGCCCAATTGAAGGAAACTGTCGCGATCCAGCCCCAAGGCCGGCCAGTATGAATGAAAGTATTTTTCCATCAATGGGAACGGGAATACATCGTAACCGGCTGCGACTGGTGTGTGTGTCGTGAAAACCGTGGTGGCGTTCACCTGATGAGCGGCTTCTTCATAACTCATGCCTGCCTGCACTTGGTCCCTGATCCGTTCCAATAAGGCAAAGGCAGGGTGCCCTTCATTGAGATGCAGCACGGAATGTTTGATCCCAAGGGCTTCCAGCACCTCGGAACCTCCGATCCCAAGGATGATTTCTTGGCGCAAACGTTGCTCGACATCGCCGGTATATAGGCGAGCCGTTATTCCTCGGTTCCAGGGATCGTTGACTTCTATATCCGTATCCATGAGGTAAAGGGGCACACGGCCGACTGCTATTCTCCACACCGCCACATAGATTGGTGGCTCCGTCAAAGGTACCTTGACCACGAGCTGTTCTCCCCGCTCATTCAGCACCCTGGAGATCGACGCGGCATCCCGGTCAATGATTTGATCCAAATTTTCCTGCCAGCCGTCCTCGCGAATGCGTTGTTTGACATAGCCTTACGGATACATAAAACCGACTGCCACTAAAGGCAATCTAAGGTCGCTGCACTCCTTGATGTGGTCACCGGCCAAAAAGCCTAATCCACCAGCATAAAAAGGCAAAGAATGGTGCAACCCATACTCAGCCGAAAAATAGGCGATAGCGTGGATGTTCGGGTCATGGGTGTTACCCACTAGACAACACGATTCTTCCATATATTTTCGAAATTGAGAGAGCACTGCATCGTATTCGCGCAAATAATCAGGATCAACTGCGGCCGAATCCAAAATTGCTGTAGGAAGCTCTCTCAGCATCTTATCCGGATTGTGGACGCTCTCCTTCCATGCTCGACGGTCCAGCATCTTGAAGAGCATCCTCGCTGCTGGATGCCAACTCAACCAGAGATTTTCAGCTATCTCCTCAAGCCCTATTAAGCGTTCAGGAAGGTTGGGGAATACCCTCTCTTTTATGTCCATTTGTCATTCCTTTTCAAGGATTGATGAGCCGTGAATGGCCCTGTTGCTCATCGATTAACCAACCTCGGTTGAGCCTCTATTTCAGCCTTCGTGGTTGGCACAAATCGAGTTGCGATGCTTTATGGTACTACCTTTCAGAAGCTGTCCCTGGACGCCTCCTGAGCCTATGGCCTGGTAGTTTATTTTTATACCTGTTGTCTGCCAATAGGTATAAAATATCTTAGAATAAAGGGGGTAAGGAAAGGTAGCTCCTGTTCCAAGAAGCTCCACGCCTTTTGCACTTGATGGGAATGCCATAAACAATAGAATGAAGGCTAAGGCGACATGAAGGAACTTGCCTCCCATGCTGACCCTCACTTCATTCATGGCACTGGATCCATCTTGGCCCATCTGATGCCTCAGCATAGGTACTTTTTGGCCACCAATTATTTAATTTCGATCACCTTCACGAGATTCGTCGTTCCAGGAATACCCACAGGTACACCTGCGGTGACGATTACACGGTCTCCTTGTCGGGCGAGGCTCTGATCCAAGACCCAAAACTCGGCCAGGCCGAACATCTCCTCTGTGTCTGAAAAGGGTGCCACCAAAGCAGGAATTACGCCCCAGGATAAGGTCAACTGCCGCTGGGTCTGGGTATTGGGGGTCAACCCTACCACAGGGCATGGTGGTCGGAACCGAGCAACCAACCGTGCCGTGCTCCCTGAGGAGGTGCCAGCTACAATGGCCGCTGCATGAAGATCCTCAGCCATCCGACATGCGGATCGACTGATCGATGATGGTGTCATAGGCAATAGCTCGGGCATTGGTTCGTTTAGAAAATCCGTTTCTTTTAAATAAGGTTCGGTGGCTCGAGCAATCCTGTCCATCATTTCTACAGCCTCTATGGGATAGGTTCCCATTGCTGTCTCCTCGGAAAGCATCAGCGCATCCGTGCCGTCCCAAATAGCGTTTGCCACATCCGTTGCCTCTGCACGGGTTGGACGGGGGCTGCTCACCATGGATTCGAGCATCTGAGTGGCGGTGATAACCGGTTTGCCGGACTGTCGAGCCCTTCGAATGATCCTTTTCTGGATGATTGGTACCTCCTCCAGGGGTGTTTCGACGCCCAAATCACCGCGGGCCACCATGACACCATCAACACGGGCCAAGATTTCTTCCAATCTTTGGATTGCCTGAGCTTTTTCTATCTTAGCGATAACCAAGGGACGGCTTGCCTTCTGGTCCAGAATCTCCTGCACGGGTTCTAAGTCGTTCTCGTGGCGCACAAAAGATAGAGCCACAAAATCCACACCTTGTTCTAATCCAAAAACCAAATCATCCCGGTCCTTCTCTGTAAAAGCAGGCGTTCTAATATTGCTGGACGGGAGATTGATGCCCTTGTGAGACTGAACTATGCCACCTAGTACAACCTCACAAATAACCCCGTCCTTTTTTTTCTCTTGCACCTTCAGTTCAACCAGTCCATCTGCGAGGAGAATGCGATCCCCAACGGCTACATCTTCAACAATGTAAGGATAATTAACGGGAATGATGGATGGATCCAGCGTGCTCGCTGGGCTAAGAACGACTTTCTCACCCGTTTGGAGCTCCCGTTCTTTAACCGGGAGTTTTCCAATGCGAATTTTTGGTCCCCCAAGATCCTGAAGGATACCGATCTCCTTCCCTAAGTCCTTGGATATCCGCCTGATAAGACGAAGGCTTTCGCCATGGCTCTCATGGTCTCCATGGGAAAAATTAAGTCGAGCTACGTCCATTCCTGCAAGAATAAGCCGCCTGATTTGATCTGCGGTTGAAGTAGCCGGGCCAATGGTACATACAATCTTGGTCCTTCTGATTTTCAATTGGGCCTTAATGTCCATTTAGTCTTATTGTATCACGAAAAACTCTTTGAACCCTTTCAGCATTTGTGTCTACTTAATTACTTGCGTTCAATCTTCAGGCGGTTAGACGTTACCGGAAGACGCGTTTCCAAGCGCTAGCCGTTCGTAAAAATCATATATGATGTCCCATGCCTCCTCCGCGGTCTCGGCATACCGGAATAACTCGATATCCCCTGGGGATATCATGCCCTCTTCAACTAAAAAATCGAAATTGATCACCCTCTCCCAGAATTCCCGGCCAAAGAGGATAACGGGTACCGGCTTAATCTTTTTCGTCTGAATAAGTGTCAGCGTCTCGAACAGCTCATCCAGGGTACCGAAGCCTCCAGGAAAGGCGACTAGCGCCCTTGCCCTCATGAGAAAGTGCATCTTCCGGATGGCAAAATAGTGGAACTGGAAAGATAGTTCTTCGCTGACATAGGCGTTGGGCTTTTGTTCGAAAGGGAGCACAATATTTAGCCCAATGCTTTTCCCGTCAACGTCGTGAGTCCCCCGGTTTGCTGCCTCCATGATTCCCGGCCCACCGCCGGTAATGATGACCAGGTGGCAGTTTCTGGATTTATCGCAGGCCTCGGAGACCAGCATTCCCAGCCTGCGTGCCTCATTGTAGTACTTTGTCTTTGCAATAATTCGTTCGGCTATACTTAACTTTCGGGAGAAAATCGGGTTAAGGGGCTCCATGGAGGCCGCTTTCCGTGCTGTTTTTAGCCGCTTTTCGGCTACAACACGTTCCGGAATGCGGGTGCTGCCGAAAACCACGACTGTCTCTTCTATCCCGTGTTCCTGCTGAACAAGCTCAGGCTTCATAAGTTCCATCTGAAGCCTAACCGGACGGAGTTCATCCCGGAGCAAAAACTCTGTATCCTCATATGCGAGCCTATACGTGTTCGAGACGGTCTGCGGTGTCGCAGGGCTGAGCCTTGCAGATTTGAGGTCCTCGTTGGCGGTAGAAAAGGGTTTGTGATGCGGTCTAAGGGCCAAGATACCTCGCTATTTTATTTGAACGTCCTCATGACTTGCAGGAAGAGCCATCAAATCCATTTCGGCTTAACCAGCATAATTTCTTGATATTGTCAGACAAAAAATATTTGAAGACCTGTTTTTAACTTATCAACGAGTTCACAAACTCCCAACTGATCAGGTGTTCCAAAAAGGAGCCCAAGTAGTCAGCTCTTTTATTCTGATAATCAAGGTAGTAGGCATGTTCCCAAACGTCTACCGTCAAAAGCGGCTTTAACCCATGGGCAAGCGGTGTGTCTGCATTGGAAGTCTTCATTAGGTCCAGATGATTGTCCCGCAAAATCAACCAGGCCCAGCCACTACCAAATTGAGTCATGCCGGCATCCTTGAATTGCTCGACAAATTTCTCATAGCTACCGAAATCCGAAGCAATTCTCTCGGCTATTGTGCCTGAAGGAGGCCCACCACCACCAGGCTTCATGCAGGCCCAATAAAAAGAGTGATTCCAAACCTGAGCAGCATTATTGAATATCGAACTCTTTGAAGCATCTTTCGAAGTCTTTTTTATGATAGTCTCAAGGTCTTGATCTGACAAATCTGTGCCTTCAATAAGTCTGTTGGTATTTATGACATAAGCATTGTGATGCTTTCCATAGTGGTATTCGATTGTCTGTTGGCTGATGTATGGGGCCAGTGCATTCTTTTTATAGGGTAGAACGGGCAAACTGATAGCCATAATCCCTCCTTGTATAAAGTCTGTCTCGCAAACATAAAACACTCAAATTACATTTTATATATTATAGAACTAATTTAAATAATGCAAAATATATTGTATGTTGTTTATTTTTGCCTTTCTTGCTTTTGAATCATACCATTGTAATTGAGGCTCAATTCGCTCTGATATGTATTCTTTGATGTCCACGCTGTTTCTCCTGATTTCTTACAGGTTTTACCTTTAACGCTGCTAATCAGCTACGCGGTTTTTTGCGTCGGCTGAATTAGCAAGGTTAGGCGCTTTAACCTTTTTAATCAAAATAGATCCCTTCTATCTGGGGGAAAATTCTTCGAATTGATCTTTATTCTGATATCGATGTTTATTTTGCTGGGTTCTTGTAATGATTCCGCATCATCGGGGCCTTGGTAACCAATGAATGCCTCGGATGGGACTGCACGCTCGATGCGTTTTGCTGCATCAGTTGCCAATAAATGCCTTTTGCTTCCCATTCTTTGAAGCAGCAGTTTCTTGAGTTTCTGGTGTCCCTCACTATCCAACCACGCTTCTTTCAAAGTTTCTCCAAGAGTTTGTTGCAAAATCCAAATAGAAACGCCTGCTACGACGCCAGCGACAATCATAGAACCTGGCTTAAGTTTTTTTATCAGAATTGCAGAGTAGCGATATTCTTTTAGTCGATGACTGGCAGCGTCAAATGCTACATTTGGAAGTTTTGGGAATTCATTTCGTATCTCTTTAAGATCCTTCTTTTCAGACTCAAATACAGCTGTATTCAGAGAATCCAATATTTTGCGAAAAACCGAATAGGGTATTTCTTGTGGTCCCCTCTTAAGCAGCCGTAGTCGAATCTCAATGCCAAGGCCATTATTCATATATTTTCTCCGTCATCATTGTTGTGCATAACGACCCTAATCAGGCGCGGGCCAAAAATTTGCCGCTTCAGCGCCGCCGACGTTCTCGTAGTCAGGTTGAGCCCATTGTTGGACGAAGCCGCTGCGCGGCAGGCAAACCGACCAAATTTTCCCCCGTTGTTAACATATTGTAACATCTTGCTTTTTTGTAATAAAAAGAAAGCGGCAATGCAAAAGCATTTGCCGTTCATACATTATTACAAAGAGAAGGTTGCAATGAACATCAACATGCCGGATGATCCGCAATTCAACGAGTATTACCGAAAACACCTGAAGTGTCTGAAGCTCGGAGGATTCCAGCCAAAAACTATTGATGCCTATTCAAGGGCGATCAGGCGTATTGGAAACTATTTTGATTGCCGGATTGACGACCTTACATCAGACCAGTTGCTTGATTATTTTAGCGAACTCCTGGATTCTCATTCATGGAGTGCGGTCAAGCTTGACCTGTACGGTCTGAAATTCTTTTACACCAATGTATTGAATAAAACCTGGGATGATATCCCCCTGGTAAAACCGCCAAAGACAACCAGGATTCCGGATATCCTGTCCATCAATCAGGTAAACCAGCTCTTTGCCGCAACCAACAGGCTGAGTTATAAGGTCTTTTTCTTCACCATCTACAGTATGGGACTGCGCCTTGGCGAAGGCATCAAGCTGACTGTGGAAGATATAGACTCCGTAAACATGCGAGTTCATATCCGTGACGCCAAGGGCAACAAGGACAGGCTTGTTCCGCTGCCGGAAAACACCTTGCGTATCCTAAGAAATTTCTGGAAAGTTCACAGGCATCCCCATTTCATCTTCCCAAGCAGGAAAAGAGGGCTGAAAAATGCCCGCTTGGTTGATTTACCTCTGGAAAGAGGTAGCATCCAGACCGCCATGAAAGCCGTTGTGCAACAAATCGGCATTAAAAAAAATTTCATGCCATTCCCTGCGTCACAGCTATGCGACGCATTTGCTGGAGGCAGGGGTTGATCTCATTGAATTACAACAAATCCTCGGCCATGTCAGCGTACTTACAACATCAAGATACACGCATCTGACCTCCGGAACCAAAAATAATGCCTGCCAGACTATCAACAAACTGATAAACGGCTTTGACATAAAATGGGGAGGGGTCAAATGATTCTGCTCTCCTCAGTCATCAACAAATTCAAGGATGGATTTCTTGACCGATACAAAAAGTATGTCCTGCCAAGCCATATAAAGGCCCTCCATGCCATGGAGCAATGCCGGCAAGAGCATGGCCTGCACATGCTGGCACAATGCACCAATCACAACTGCGGAAAGCTCACCTATATCCCTCATTCCTGCGATCACAGGAACTGTCCCCATTGCCAGAACCATGAAAGCCGGCAATGGATCGAAAATCAGTTAAACAAGCTTTTTCCAGCCAGATACTATCTGATCACCTTTATCCTCCCCAGGCAGCTTCGGGATCTTGCCTGGAAAAATCAGAAAAAAATCTATTCCCTGATGTTTGCCTGTGTACAGGATACTCTGAAAACATTTACCAAAAACGACAAAAAACTCAGGGGAACAGCGGGATTCACCACCATACTCCATACCCATTCAGGAGCGCTTGATTATCATCCGCACATACATGTTGTCATACCTGGAGCAAGCATCAATACAAAAACCGGATTGTGGCGGGTTAAATCTTCCAGCTATCTCTTCAATCACGAGGCCCTGGCAACAGTCTTCAGGGCAAAGCTCCTGGAGGCTATCGTTGCCAATAATCTCCACGTCCCCAAAGACTGCCCGAAGCAGTAGGTTGTTGACTGCAAAGACGTCTGCAAGGGCGACAAGGCATTAATATATCTTGGCAGGTATCTCTACAGGGGCGTCATCCGGGAAAAGGATATCCTGAAATGCGAAAACGGCATGGTCACTTTCAGATATCTCCATTCCAAAACCAGACAGTATCAAACCAGAAGGGTCACCGGCGAATATTTTCTCTACCTGCTGATGCTCCATGTTCTGCCAAAAGGATTTCGCAGAACCAGGTGTTACGGCTTTCTCCATCCATGCAGTAAAAAACTCATCATGTTTCTGCAGACAATTCTGCGTGTTAATCCCTTCAGGATGTTTAAAAAAATGAAAGAACGGGCAAAAATCGTCTGTCCCGCATGCGGCGCGACAATGAAAATCATCCTGACCATGATACCGAAACCACCGGGCAGACAGGCTGCCTGTTTCATATAATCAGGGAAGGAGGAATCGTTATGTAACCTTGAATCGACATTGCCGGTTTACCAAGAAATCCGGTTCAGCCGGCAATGGATATCTGCGCGCGAAAAACCGCATATTCGGCTTCTGAAAGCCTGTTTTATCAGGAAAGTCCATCTCAAAGATCGTTTTTTCAGAAGCGGATTCAGAAGCAGGAAATCCTCTACGTCCCACCTGCCTGATCCAGGCAAATCCTCAAAAAGCTATTTTCTATATAATAGACCGGGCTTGTCCAACAAACGGTTCAGATTGTGGTTCGCTCCGCTCACACAATCTAACCTTATTCGTTAGCCATGATTCAGTCCTGACCTCTCAACGGGGCTGTCAACGTGATAGCGCTTGCACACCTTGCAGACCAAATCATGAAACCAAAGTTCTGCACCTGGTGCTGTAACTACTGCTTCGAGCAGCGTTCCCAGATTTACCTGCAAATACAATCCCGGTCTACCTGGATCGAACATACCAGAACCAGCCAACTGGTTTGCCGTAGGAGAACTCCCACCAGGATTGAGGCACCCTGGGCAGACGACATTTGCAGACACGATTCTGACTTCATTCTCAAATGCATATCTCTCTTCTTTTAGCAGTGCTCTCTCACCTGCCTGGCTGCCATGATACACTCCCATATCATGTTTTGAGAAATCCACGTACTTCACTCTTCCAATAAAGGTAAACTCTTGCTTTGCTAGGATACTTTGATTCAACTTCCTCAAAGTGGAACGAATTACTATCCCCTCCTCTGAGCCGACGTATTGCTTCCACATCTGCGCTGACTCTCTTTCTCCGCGAAACCAGCAGTTCACCACCAGCACGTCCCGACCATCTGCGACGTTTCTGTCTGTCATACCTGCCAGTTGTTCCTGCAACTCAGGTCGCCCCTCGAACGTTGACCTCCACTTCAGGTGGCTGGCAATCATGTTCTCTCTGGTCTTGTGAGGAAGAGCGCCTTCAAATCGATCAGAAAGGGCTCCCAAGCGACTCATCCATAGGGCACGGAGTTCTAGGAGGGATACAAATTTTGCAAAGATCATATATCGCCAGATAGTCTCCAAAATGGAACCTCAGCCCAGTATTGGGCACTGTCTTCTAATGGCTAACGTCAGAGGTGAGATACGGCGAGCATAGGGAATCTTTCGACTGAAACAAGTGTCTTTTAGGGGTCCTGTGAGGTCCGTGAACGGGGAGCAGGAAGCTGCTCGCCGTTCTCTCCACCGGCTTGTTCTACCCAATATCTATGTAGTGAAAACATGATTTCAGTGATTCAGTTTATGCACAGCATCACTCACATCCTTTAAGTAATAATCCACCCACAACTGCCCGTCTGGTCTGTCTGCTAAATCAACTATTAATGTAATATTCTTTCGAGAGAGTGAATCAGGAATCTGATAAGAAACCTGGTATTGGTAAATGCCGTACTGGTTCACATAATCTTTCAATATGGTTCCTTTGTAAGCAGGAAACTGCAATTTTAACATATGCCTGTCTGTGTGTTCATTAGAATATTTGATATGTATGTGATATAGATTATTTTCTCCTGTTTGCCCTTTTCCGCGCTGTTTAGCGTAAAAAAGAGTGATACTTTTAATCGATTTTTTGGTGGCTGTACTACGTGAAAAATCTGATTATAGCCATAATCACCTGCGACTAGTAAATCTGTCTTTTCTAATGCGGTACTTAAGTTCCCTCCAAGTTTGTATCCCATGATGTCAAGGTTACCTAGATAAGGAACATTTATGGCGTCAGTGTACTGAGTGACGTCTGACGCATACGATATGAAGAAATGGGGTCAAGTCTACCATTGACCCATTGAAGATAGAATGTTATATATCACAACATGTCACGTCCACTTAGAATCAGTAGTTTCCGGTTAGGTTCTTGCATATAGTTACTTTCGCTAACACCGTACTAACGTATCGACGGCAGTATGTTTTTTATGAGTTTATATGAATAAAGTTGAGAAATAAATGCATTTTTTACT
>Ga0307990_1003012_pt1 | contig 13114 bp, 8 predicted proteins | sample EllFjometagen129_FD_203168 | JGI IMG/M metagenome (GOLD analysis project Ga0307990, IMG submission 203168) | Marine microbial communities from Ellis Fjord, Antarctic Ocean - #129 | ecosystem: Environmental > Aquatic > Marine > Unclassified | place: Southern Ocean | collected 2014-10-08
GTCCAGCCCATATCGTCGGCATAGACAAAGACAATATTCGGGAGCCCTTCAGCCGCCTTCGCTCGGCTGCTGAGGGTGTCTGGAGTAGGGGCAGCGGACGCGGATTCACCTTCTTCAGGTTGTTGTTTCTTGCGATTCGGAGGGGCAGGTGCCGCCTCGGCTTCCTCGCGAGTAATGCTTCCATCCTGATCCTGATCCATCAGCTTAAAACGCCGATTCGGGCCCTGGAATTCAGCCTGGGTGATTTTTCCATCCTGGTTTGCATCGGATCGCGCAAACATGCGTTCAGCAGATGGGCTTCGCTGATTCTTGCGACCGGCGGACGGGTTTTCGTCGATTTGCTTCGTGCGATCGCTAGACGAGCGACCGGTCGGGTTGCTTTCTACAATTTCGGGTTCGACGACGTTCACATTTCCGCCGCGAACAAGACGCACCCTGTTTTCAATTCGGATCACATCGCCTTGCGGTCCACGACCGTGCGGGAAGCGCGAGGCGTCGCCAGTTTTGGGGTCGGAACGCTGGGAGCCTGCCCCATGAACATCGAGCAGGTTCTTTTCTCCGCTACGGCGATCCTCCATCCAGCCGAGCGAGCGCCCAAAGGCAAAGTATGCGGCCGAGTCTGTACTGCGTGTGCTGACATGGGTGCTGCTGGTCCAGTATTGAGCGAAATCTTTTTTACCGCCTTCATTGGTGATGGCGGTCGCATCAAAAATGGGATCAATGGCCGCTGAATCGGTGGTGTCGGGGGATCGGGTATAATCGATAATGCTCTGCAGTTCTTTAACCGTTGGAAGGCGCCAGTCCGAGTGCCCGGCCAGCTTCATGCCCTCGGCGTATTCGAGGGCGCTCGGCCAGTCCATGCCGTTGTCACTGTCGGCTTTCATCCAGGTGAGCCCTGTGGCTTCATCGGTGATGGTTTCGTCGCCGTTATCTTTGAATTTGTTGATGCCGTATTCGGGGTTTCCGCGAACGTAGAGCGCAAAGAAGGTTTTCTCTTTTCCTCGGGTTTTTTCGGTGGGATAGCCCTTAATGCGCCCGTCGGCAAAGTTGACGCCGAACATCGTTCGGTTGCCGCCCATCGTGGTGCTGACATAAATGGTGGTGGTGGCGAACTGGGAATCGATGACGCGCTCCCCCTTTTTGGGATCGCCGTATTGAAAATCAAAGACCGTGTCGTCGATGAATGGCGTCAGGTGATCTGTGCTGGAATCGTTTGGATCCGGGTCGATGCCGGTGAACTGAATGAGCGAGTAGAGTTCTTTCACGGAGGGCAGTCGCCAGTCGGAATGCCCGCCGGTGCGGCATTTGTTTGCATTTTTCAGGGCATCGGCGTGGGTGACCTTCTCTCCCGGATCTTTCGTCCACATCAGGTCGGTCACGAGATCGCTAACGGTGCCGTCGTTGTTGTCCTGATAGGCGGGTGCATTTGCAGAGTAGTGCGCATCCTGGCCGGGAACATTTCCGTAGGCTAGCGTTTGGCCGCTATCCACAATGGGATAACTTGAGGCAAAGGCCATAGCGGCTGTCAGGCTGAGGCCGGCGATGAGGGTTATTTTCACGGTGATCTCCTAGTTTGTAATTTGGGACGTCCTGTGCCGTACGGAGCAAGTCATCCCTCCACCGCCCGTTGAAGTAGCTGGCCGATATGCATCTGAATGTGGAGGAGGGTTTTTATCGTTTGAACTCTGTAGTTAGCATATTAAGATTAACGTAACCGGTCGTTAATTATTGTGTAGAACATTGTTTTTTTTGGTAATCCAATCTTCCCGCCCAGCCTTTCGCTGCGGCTGATCGGCGACATCTGGCCCGTCCCTCCGGAGGTGATCATTGAAAAGGCGCGGCACAATCAGCGCTTGAAAACCACGGCGCAGAATATTGAAAACTATCCGAAGTTCGCGATTAAGATTGGCAAAGCAAAACAGTGACGTAAGGAACGGTTCACGGACTGCGAAAGGTGGAACCCGATCTCCGAGCGGGTTGGCTGTCGCAGGGGGAAGGCGTTGCGGGCTCTAGCGTGGCCGTCTCGTTTCACTCAAATTCAGGCTCAGGATGAGTTTGTTTATTTTTACGCAAAGCTACTTGCCTTGCTTCAGCACCCCGTTTTGGTTTCAGATAATGTCTGATCGCAAAAAAAAGTATAAGTTACACGGAATCAACCGTTTTACGGATGTATGGTTGCAATTTTCAGGGCCAGAGCCGTAAAGACCAGACCCGCTGTTTTATTCATTGCCGATTGTACGCGCGGTGATTTATTCATCCATTGCCCTAGCATTCCGGCCAGCAGGGCGAATCCAAAAAAGATGACCAGCGCGGAGAGGATGAACAGTCCTCCGAGTTGTAGGAGCTGAAGTGTCATTGATCCGCGCATAGGATCGGCAAACTGCGGGAGGAACGCCAGGAAGAAGATGGATACTTTCGGGTTAGTGACGTTCAGAAGAATGCCACGAACATAAAGCTGACGATAGGAGAGGCGCCTGTTCTCGTTGCCGTTGATGGATTGTTCTTTTGCACGAAACGATTTCCATGCCAGGTAGAGCAGGTAGCCCGCTCCCGCAGTTTTTAGTAATGAAAACGCGGTTTCCGATGTTTGGAAAATCGCGGCCATGCCGAATGTGACCGCACAGGTGTGAACCAGTACGCCGGTCATCAGGCCGAATGACGTAACGATTCCGGCGACTTTCCCGTGCAGGGCCGACTGTGTCAGCACGAAGATGTTGTCGGGGCCCGGCGCCAGCGCCAGCAATGTCGATGCCAGCCAGAAGGTTAGGATGGTTTCAAGAGGTAACATCTATTTTTTAACGCCGGTTGCGAGCAGGTAGGTGATGGATTCTTCTTCGGGCGGGACGTCGATTAATTCGCTGACTTCATCGTCAAAGTAGGCGCCAATGCCGGTGCATCCCAGTCCGAGTGCTTCGGATTGCAAATAGATGTTTTCGCCGATCATGCCGGCTTCGAGTCCGGCGTAGCGCAGGCTGCGATCGCCGTCCGGGTGATCGAGTCGTGCAGTGGAGGTGGTGAGCACGAAGCAGACGCAGGACTGGCCGACGACACTCTGGGAGAGGGCGGCCCGGGTAGCCGTACGGCGGAAGTCACCTTTTTTAATTTGCGATAGGCTGTGTTGTTGCCGGTTGTAGTAATAGACGCCTGGGTCGATTCCTTCGACGCGGTGGATAATCAGGTACAGATTGAGGAATTGGGTGCCGCCTACGGCCGGGTCGGCAAGGTGTTCGCCGTCTTTGTTTTTTATGCCGAAGGAATAGTAGAGCAGGGAGGAGAGCTGGGATGGCGTCATGGCTTTGTTGGCCCAGGTTCTCACGGATCGGCGGTTCATGATCGTTGAGGTTAGCGGGGCCCCCGCATCGATCGGGTCCGGCAGGTCGATAACGGGTAGTGTTGGGTAGGATTTTCCAATTCGTTTGTTGGTTGTCGTCAGGCTGGAAGTTTGATGTGAATCGTCCAGTGTCAGGCAGGTGCGGCCGTGAGCGAGTAACACCAGCGGGTCGGCTTTTCCTGAAAGTAATTCCGGGGCCGCATGGATCGCCCTTTTTTGCGCGATCGGGGGCGCTTGGTTTCCTTTGCCCAGCGGAAGAAGGAGCAGTGCCCCCTCTTCGTTGGCGTCGATCTGCAATAGCGTGTTGATGCGCTGATCGTCGAAACATCCGATGGGGTTGCCTTGATATCCGAAGGTTTCCGCGCCCAGCAGCGCGTTTTTGACGACGTGTCCGGTATCGAGCAGGATATATCGATAGGCTCGTTTGCCGTATTTCCAGCTGGAGCGGTAGTAATTTGCTGTGTAGATGAAGACAACGTTGGCGTTGTCTAGCAGCACGGGCATGGGCACGGCGGTGCGGAGTTTTTCCGTCAGGCCGGGTGCGGAATCGATCCGCTGGAGCCGATGATTTTGGACTTCGTAATGATAGAGCCCCGGATCGATTCCTTCAACGGTGTTAACCAATACATAGGTGATGGCAGGATAGAGTGCGCCAGCGGAGGGAGCTGAGCGCAGTGTGTATTTCACACCCGGATATTCCAATGTTCCCGTTACGCCGTTGTTGAGCATTAAAATCGACGAAAGGTCCTCTGCGGTCATTTGTCCCGGTTTAAATGCGGTGGGGTTTCTTTTTTGACGTTCGATGACTTCGCCCGTTGGATCGGGTTTGTCCAAGTTCGGGGGCGGAAGGGTGAGGGTTTTGGCTGTGGGGTAGGGTTTAAAAACGGCGGGCTGTTGCGACCAGTCCAGGCCCGTTTGATTCATGTTCCAGCGGTTGTTTTTGGTGTTGTTGTGATAGTAGAGGGCCAGTGGAATTTTGGTTTCTCCGGTTCCGATCATTTGGCGCGCTACCTGCGGAGCGGGGCTCAGGGTTTTGGCTTTTTTTGAGGTGATCGGATCTGAGCCGGGTTGTTGCTGATAAACGAAAAGGGACTCCTGATTCATCGTCGTTCCAATCCAAAATCCAAGAATGCCCGTGAGAAGTGCCGCCGGAAGGCTACTTTTCAAGCGAGGTTTCCAAGCCGTCATTTTTGGCGATGGGTTGTTGGTTCGTGTGGTTCGCGGGTGGAGTCGGATTCGAATTGCGGCCCGGTTCAGATACACATGGATGCCGACGAGCAGCAGCGTAATATAGCCGAAAAGATAGTGCAGGTCGAAGGCTGGCAGTTCCTGTTTGGCAACCCAGAAAATGCCGAGCCCGGTGGTTGCCAGAAAATAGAGCAATAGCAGAAGCGAGGTGGAGACATTCACGAAGCGCCGGGTTGGTTTTCTACTGGAAAAACTCCGTCCAACCAGGACGGCAAACAGGAGCAGGGCGGGGGCGGAGATGAGAAGAAGAGAGGTCATTTTTTGCTTTTCAGGAGTTTGCTTCGAGGCGGATGAAGTTCATCTGTTGGGAGCGGTCGATTTGTGGCGGGGCAACGGTCCCTTTTGCGTTCTCGATGCACTTCAGTAACCAGGCCATATTTTCGCCGAGGTTGTCCATCGTTTGCATGCCTTCCATATCGTGTTCGGTTTCGCCTGCTGTTAGGCCGTAGCCCATATTCCAGTAGGTCGAGCCGACAATCATCACTTGCGAAATGGTGAAAAGATGGTTCATCGTATCGAGAGCGTGAAGGGATCCGCCGCGGCGGACGGCCGATACGGCGGCACCGACTTTGCCAGCCAGACAACTTCCGTTGGCTAAGGTGACGTATCCGGCGCGGTCGATCAGCGCTTTCATCTCTGCGGACACATCGGCGAAGTAGGTGGGGGAGCCCAGCAGAATGCCGTCGGCTTCAATCATTTTGGAGATGACGTCGTTAATTCCGTCATTTTTGATGATGCATTCTTGATCCAGTGTTTCAAAACATTTGTTGCAGGCGAGGCACCCGCGCACCGGTGTGCCGCCGATCCGCACGATTTCGGTTTCAATGCCGTGCTGTTCCAGTCGGTCACAGACACGTTGCAGTAGGTGTTCTGTGTTTCCGCCTTTGCGCGGGCTTCCGTTGATCGCGATTACTTTCATGAGAGTCTCCTAAATAATAGTCGGTCAAAAGTCTAAGGGGCGCAGGCTAAAAGTCAAATGAGCAAGGCGGGATGTTTCCAAAGGGGGCCCCCAATCTCCGCGCGGGTTAGCGGTAGCAGGGTTACGGTGCGGGGAGCTTTTTTTTTGACAGGATTACAGGATCGACACAGATCGGTGTGACGGTTTTTTTGTACGATCATGAGATCGTGCGATGGCGGGTTTTTGATCGCGAAAGGGCGCAAAAGAAGCGCGAAAGGTGGAACGCGACCTCCGGGGCGGCTCTGCGGGGTCAGCGCCCGCACCTACAGAAGAACGGGTCCAAGTTTTGGACGTTTTGTAGCCGCGCGCGGTGAGCGCGGCCGATCCGGGGCGGCTCTGCGGGGTCAGGTGCGGTCAGCGCCCGCACCTACAGAAAGACTGGCTTTCAAGCTTTGCAAATTTCGCCTTATCCGTGGTTATTTTCCGGGCCGAGCTAATTTTTTGATTTCTTCGTGTCGGAAGCAGTCGGTTGTGTGGTCGTTAACCATGCCGACGGCTTGCATGAAGGCATAGCAGATCGTGGAGCCGACAAAGTTGAATCCACGATTTTTCAACTCTTTGCTCATTTGGTCAGACCGTTCTGTGTTAGCCGGAATTTCCGTCATGGATTTCCAGTTGTTTTGTATCGGCACTCCGTCGACAGTGCGCCAGAGAAAGGCATCCAGGGATCCGAACTCCTCCTGAATTTTCAGAACGGCGCGGGCATTTTTAATGGCCGATTGAATTTTGAGTCGGTTGCGGATGATCCCCGCGTCGCCTAGCAGTCGTTCGATGTCGTATTCTGTGTAGTTCGCGACCCGTTCAATATCAAAGTGATCAAAAGCCGTCCGGTAGTTTTGCTGTCGCTTGAGGATAGTGATCCAACTCAGCCCAGCTTGTGCTCCTTCCAAAATCAGGAATTCAAATAGCTTCCGGTCATCGTGAACTGGCACACCCCAGATCTTGTCGTGGTAGGTGATATAGTCCGGGTCGCTTCCGCTCCATGTGCATCGCGTTTTCATGTTCGCTCCTTTTCTTCGTGCCACTATCCGTCATGTTCTTGTTTCCCGTGCATATTTTATCCCTCAACTCCTTGTCCGGCAGTAACTAAACAGGAGCTATTCGGCTCTTCGTCACTTTGAATGGGTAAAAAGAGAACTTCAGACCGGATAACAGGATTTTAAGGATATCTTTGAAGGGGCGATTCATCCGGTTGATCAGCATATCTCCCCATTCAAAAGCCCTCTTCCTCCATCTGAAACCCATGCGAAGTTACACTCAGGAAATTTGGGTTTTTAATAATAGAGCCTCTTTTCGAACTTATTGTCTTTGGACTGAACAGACATGGCATTGCTTATGATACAGGCATTTTCTCGAAACATGATTAACAGGATTTAGATCCTGAACATCCTGTTATCCTGTCAAAAAAATCGTTCCTGTCTGCCACGGTTGAACCTATCCATTCAAAGTGATGAAGAGCCAGCTATTCCGATCAGAATAATTATTTTGACGATCATATACATGCTGGGTTGTCGGGTGACAGGGGATTTATTTCTGTTTGGAACATCGACTTGAAGTGGGTCGGAGTAGTTTTGTGTAACTGGATATCGCAACAGTCATTGAATTGCATGAAGCCTGCAAGCTCTTTGCTGAGGGCTCGTACAAACGCGTCGGTTTTTTCGAGTGTGGGTTCCAGGGCGAGGTGGTGAATGTTCAACTGTGATTTTTTTCGATCGGCCTTGCAGTCCATTCGCGCCACCAGGTTCCCGTTCCATAAGATGGGTAGCGAGAAATAGCCGTGCCGCCGTTTGGCCGCCGGGAGATAGCATTCGAGCTGGTAGTCAAAGCCGAACAGCGCCTGTATGCGTTTGCGTTGGATGAGTAGATTATCAAACGGGGAGAGAATTTTCAGTTTGCTGCGAGCGAGCGGTTTGTTCAGCAGTTCCAGCGAGGCGGGCAATGCGACATAGAGAACGTTGCCAACCCGGAGCTGAATCACTTCTTGATTCGAAATCATTTCCTGCAAAGAAGCAGAAACCGACGGCTTGGTATTTTTTCGTAGATAGGTAATTTCTGAAACTTGTCCCAACCCGTTTGCCTGCAGGTATCGGGTAATTAGAAAACGGGCGGTTTCCTCTGGACCGGGAAAGGTGGCATCCACATGCTCAGGGAGGACCCGTTCCGTGAGATCGTACACTTTATGAAAGTTGACTCGGCGGGGTATCATGAGGTCGCCTTGCATAAACAAAGTCTCCAGCGCGCGCTTGGCGGGCTTGCATTCCCAGTCGTCCGTTTTTTTGCCATCCTGTTTAAAATCTTTGGCCATCAAGGGGCCTTCGGCGATAATCCGATGGAGAATGGATTTCATCAGCCGCTCATCGCGTTTGTACCAGTGGTTCTGTTCCCCGCTCGCGATGGCCCGCTTGCGGGGCAGGCTGTAGCGATAGTCGCGCATGGGCAGGTAGGCGGCGGCGTGAGACCAGTATTCGAAAATCTGTTTGTCGGCAAGTAGTTGATTGAGGTGAACGGGTTTGTAGCGCGGGTTGCGGTTCCATAGGGTGTGATGATGAGCGCGCTGAACGGTGGAGATCGTATCGATCTGAATGTACCCGAGATGTTCTATGGCTGACCGCGTGGCATCAACGGCAATGCCGACACGCTTTGTCGGCGGCAGCCACTGGGACAGCAGCACCAGCTTCCTCGCCTGCTCTTTGGACAAAGATTCGATTATTTTTTCTTGAATGATTAGCGATTCCTCCGGCCGGCATTCTTACCACCCTGTTTTTTCAATTATTGGAACAGCTACCTGCACTTAAGAAATATATCAGGTCAGTCGGTTGCGATGAAGTGCCAACCGGAGGAAAGGTTTCGCGCAACGGCCTGTTCGGCGGGCTGGGGCATCCATCCCTACCGTTTCCAATCTTTGGGAAACCCATTTATGAATTGCACGGCGGTGCTTGTAAGATTAGCATGATCTAAATGAATGACATTCAACCCATCATAAAACGGGGCGAAGGGTTAGACCTTGAATTCAAGACATCCAGCAAAGCGTTGAATCGTGATGTTTACGAAACCGTTTGCGCCTTCCTGAATCGTCATGGCGGAACCTTGTTATTAGGTGTCACGGATACTGGAGATGTGGAAGGTGTGGATGAACTGGGTTCCGGGGTACGGAAAATGATGAAATATGGAAAGCTCTTTGGCGGTGCGGATCCTGAACTGATCGAAGGCAATATCTTTCGGATGACGATCAAAACCCCGGCGGACTCCACCCCGCATGTCACCCCGCATGTCACCCCGCATGTCACCCCGCATGTTGAAGAATTAATGGCCGTGCTACGTGGCCCCATGTCGCGTGCGGATCTCATGCACCAACTCGGCCTTAAAGATCGGATGCATTTTACCCGTGAATATTTGCAGCCAGCACTTCAGGCGGGGGTGGTGGAAATGACGATGCCCGATAAACCTAAAAGCACGAAACAGAAATATCGCCCCTCTGAAAAGGGACAACGCTTGCACACCGGAAAATCGGCACAAGAATTGTAGGGAGGGAATGATCAAAGATCTTTCTGCCGCAGATGAATGCGGTTTTTTCCAAGGTTTGGAAAAAAGGTTTATAATTATTATAGTTGTTTAAAAAGCGCCGAAAGCAGCTTCAGAAAGGATACTGTTAATGCTAATTACGAATCAGTCTGTGTATGAAGAAGCCCTCGCACTTCTTCGGACAGGAACAGGTTCCGCAGATGTCCGGTTTCGTGACGGACAGTACGAAGCCATTGAGGCCTTGGTTGACAACCGGAATCCGATGTTGGTTGTCCAAAAGACAGGATGGGGCAAAAGCTTCGTTTATTTTATAGCAACAGCTATTTTGCGCCGCAGAGGTTTAGGGCCTGCTCTGCTGATTTCTCCTTTGCTGGCGCTGATGCGTAATCAAATTCAGGCCGCAGAAAAAATGGGGCTTCGCGCGGTTCGAATCGCTTCCGACAATAACGAGAACTGGGAATTATTGGAAACTCAAATCCGACAAGGTGAAGTAGACATCGTGCTTATTTCCCCAGAACGATTAGGCAACCAGCACTTTGTGCAGCAAGTGCTTTCCCATATCGTTGATCAGGTCTGTTTGATGATTATTGATGAGGCGCATTGTGTCTCAGACTGGGGACACGATTTCAGGCCGGACTACCGTCGTATTGAGCGTATTATTCGTAATATGCCTTCGACCATGCGCATGTTAGCCACAACGGCTACCGCCAATGATCGAGTTGTGGAAGATTTACATCATATTTTTGGAGAGCGGCTTGATATCACCCGTGGCAGCCTGACCCGCAATAACTTGCATATGCAGACGATGGTTAAGGAAAGTCCGTCAGAGCGCATGGCGTGGCTGGCGCATCACTTGTCGGAATTGCCGGGCAGCGGCATTATCTATGTTTTGACAAAGCGCGATGCTCGTCGGGTGACCGAGTGGCTTCGGTTTAAAGGCTTTGCTGTCGAGAGCTACACCGGGGATTCGGAAAATCGCGAGGAATTGGAGGCTAAGCTTCTCAATAACGAGGTCAATGCATTGGTGGCCACGGTCGCCCTCGGAATGGGGTATGATAAGCCTGATTTGAGATTCGTCATCCACTATCAGTGTCCCCAATCTGTCATCGCCTATTATCAGCAGGTGGGTCGCGCCGGTCGGGCAATCGACTCAGCCTACGCCCTGTTGTTCTATGGACGGGAGGATCGGCGGATAAATGAGTATTTCATTGAGACGGCATTTCCCTCACGGCATCAGGTTTCCGCAGTGCTGGGTGCGATAGAGGATCATCAAGACGAGTATGTGTCGATCCCCCAGATTGAGCGGACGGTCAATTTAAGACATTCAAGAATCGAGCATGTTTTGAAGGTTCTGGCGCTAGAGAATCCTGCCCCCGTTGTGAATGAGCGAAGTCGCTGGACGACGACGGCAACGACGGTGAACGACACCTTTTGGGAGCGTGCAGATCGTCTCACCAAGCTGAGGCACCAAGAACTTAAGCAAATGGAGGCCTATGTGGCTCTCGACGATGACCACATGCGCTACCTCATCACTGCCCTTGATGGAGACCCAGACGAGGTTAATTCCTTGAGCCTTCCTGATTTGCGCCCGGAAGTTCCCCAAGAGTTGATCGAGGAAGCACTGCAATTCCTTCGCCATGCGTTTCTTGATTTCCAGTTGCGTAAACGGTGGCCTGCTGGAGGATTGCCCGAGTACGGTGTTAGAGGCAACATCCGCGCCGAGCTTCAAGCCGCTCCGGGTCGTATGCTCTGCTACTATGGAGATGCCGGGTGGGGCGAAATCGTCCAAGAGGGAAAATATGAAACGAGGCGGTTTGATGACCGGTTGATTGAGGGGGTAGTCTCCATGTTGAATGACTGGGGGCTTGAGCTTCGCCCGACATGGCTCACGTGCATCCCGTCCAGCCGCCACCCTGAACTGGTTCCTGATTTTGCGCAGCGTCTTGCAGATAGGCTCGGAATTGAATTTATTCCCTGCCTCAAAAAAGTTAAGGATAACGAACCTCAAAAAGCGATGGAAAACAGTGCTATGCAGGCGCTCAATTTAGACGGTGTATTTGAGGTGGATAAAACATTGGTTAAAGACGACCCCGTATTTCTGTTTGACGACATGCTCGACTCTAAATGGACCATGACAGTTGGAGCGTGGCTCTTGCGGGGCGCAGGAACAGGGGAGGTCGTACCAATTGCTTTGGCCTCCACAGCGAACGATAACTAAAATGAAACAAGTAAGTCCAAATACAGAAGCAATTCTTCTTTTGACCGCGCCATTACTGGTCGGAAAGCAAATCGATACAGTGAAACCTCTCGCGCCTAGAGAATACCGCGAATTGGCTCTAGCTCTCGTTGAGCTGGGCCGTGAACCCGCTGACTTGATGCAGGATCAAGAGTTACTTAATGAGATCGCTCAGGGCGTTGTCGCCAAGCGGGTGGTTCAACTCTTGAATCGGGGGCTCCAGTTGGCTCAGGCTTTAGATGGATGGAGCCAGCGCGGCATCCGAGTGCTTAGCCGCGCGGATTCCGAATATCCCGCCCTGCTGAAAGAACGCCTAAAAGGGAATGCCCCGTCATTACTTTACTGTTGCGGGAACCTGGATCTATTCAACCGAGGCGGACTTGCCGTAGTTGGTTCTCGAAAAGTTGATGAGAATAATGATCTGGTCGGCTATACGGATCAAGTTGGGGCGGCCTCTGCCTCAGAAGGAATCTCAATTATTTCAGGTGGCGCGCGCGGTGCCGATAAAATTTCCATGCTTGGGAGCCTTAAGCGGGGGGGCTTTGCCGTAGGGGTACTGTCTTGCAAAATGAAACAGGATGTCGTGTCAAAAGATTATAAACCTCACCTCCGCGAGAATCGTTTGTTGCTCTGTTCGGTTGCTGATCCGTCTGCGGGGTGGAATACCGGGCACGCCATGCAACGGAACAAATACATCTATGCTCTCGCTGATCATGCATTGATCATTGCCTCCGAGACAAAAGGCGGAACATGGGAGGGAGCCACCGAGCAGCTCAAAAAATTCAAGTGTTGCCCGGTACTGGTCAATGCCAGTGTTTGTCCTGCTGCTGGAAACAAAAAACTTTTAACGCTCGGAGCAAAGCCAATTTGCCTCGATTTTTCGAAACCCGTGGCAAAACAGTTTCAGGAAGCCGCAGCTGTGGCCGCTCTGAACGAACAGGCCGACTTTTTCAAAAATCCACCTGAACAACGTCAAGGACTGGTGCCGAAAGCCGACCAAGAAAAACCGGCGTTGCGTGTTGCGGAAAAGCAACCTGAAGAAAGCTATTCCACGGCATCTCCCGCTGAGAAAATCGAGCAGGCGTTGTTCCCTATTCTTCTGGTGCAGCTTGCGGAACCGACAGAGCCGGCAAAATTACAGGAGATCACAGGGCTTAAAAAGGGACAGCTGGATGTCTGGCTTAAAAAAATGCAGGAGCAGGGACTGATTAAGAAGAAAAATAAGCCGGTTCGGTATGTTGCGCTGAGGCACTCTGCGGGATAATAACACGCCTCTAATGCGGTCGAGTTGTCAGGAAAAATTAGATGATTACTTTTCCAAGGGCTGGAAAAATCCGGTAGAAAAGTTCCAATGTTTGAAATGTCTTATCATGGGGAATTTGAATAATAGAAAAATACTGATCGCAGTTACCGGGGTTTCCCCTGCAATTCTGACCGAAACCGTCTGGGCGTTGGCTCAGAGTGAAAATTCCTGGATCCCCGATCAGGTCATCGCCATTACCACCCGCACAGGGAAAGCGGTTCTCGAAGAACAGCTGTTGAATGGTGGTGGATGGGATCAATTACGCGATGTACTTGAGGTGCAAGGATATCTGATTGAAGGCGCGCTGGCTTTTGGTGCTTCTGATTCTATTCGTGTCATCGGGGACGGCACACGTGACTTCGATGATATTGCGACTCCTGAAGAAAGCGGGGCTGCTGCTGATTTTCTCTTAGGTGTTCTGCGGCAGTACACAGAGCAACCCGACACGGAGATTGTTGCGTCTATTGCCGGAGGGCGGAAGACGATGAGTGCGTTGATGATGTCCTGTATTTCCCT
>Ga0307990_1003014_pt1 | contig 13112 bp, 9 predicted proteins | sample EllFjometagen129_FD_203168 | JGI IMG/M metagenome (GOLD analysis project Ga0307990, IMG submission 203168) | Marine microbial communities from Ellis Fjord, Antarctic Ocean - #129 | ecosystem: Environmental > Aquatic > Marine > Unclassified | place: Southern Ocean | collected 2014-10-08
GCCAGCCTTGGACCAAGCTGTCGCTAACGGCGTTGACGTTGCCCTCTCTAACCCGTGCTTTGAGTATTGGTTCCTTATCCACTTCACCAAATGCGGAAAGGCACTTGTGAACGGCAAGGGAGTCCTGCGGGAGCTAAAGAAGCACCTTCCGGGTTACGCAAAATCGCAGGATGTCTTCGCTCGCATCTGGCCCGATGTGGATCATGCCATCGAGCAGGCGAAGGCAATGGGAGACTCTCACAGGCGGGCCCGCACACCCCGTACTGAGATGGACCCTTCGACGGAAGTCTACAAGTTGGTCGAGTTGCTTCAAACAATCCGCCAGACGCCTGCCAGACCCGCCTGACCGGCGGGCGCTTGTGCTTCTTGACTCATCTCCGCGTTCTTTGCGTTCTCCGCGATGAAATCTTTCCTTTTTTCGTCTGCGCGGTAGGCTATAGCTATGAGCGAAACAAGATTACAAGTGGCGTTGGACTTTTTGGACCTTTCGCGGGCTATGAAGGTGGCTGAGGCTGCCGTTGCGGGGGGCGCGGATTGCATCGAGGCCGGCACGCCGCTGATAAAGAGCGAGGGGCTGGACGCAGTACGCGCGCTGCGGGCGGCCTTTCCAGCCAAGACTATCATCGCGGACATGAAGACGATGGACGCCGGCAAGATCGAGACCGAGGCTGCTGCCAAGGCTGGGGCGAACGTCATGACGGTTTGCGGCACTGCCGGGATGGGCACGATCCGCGAGTGCGTCGAGACAGGCAGGCAGTTCGGCATCGAAGTGGCGGTGGACCTTATGGGCGTCGCCGACGTCGAGGCCCTGGTGCGCCGGTGCGAGGAAATCGGCGTCGCCTGGCTGGGCATTCACTGCGCCATCGACGCCCAGATGGAGGGCGCCGATCCGCTCGACGAACTCCGCAAAGTCCGCAGGCTGACTGCGCTGACCGTTGCGGTCGCCGGCGGGATCAATAGCGAGACCGCCGCCGCAGCCGCCGAGGCGGGCGCCGATGTCGTCATCGTCGGCGGGGCGATTACCAAGGCTATCGATCCCCGGCAGGCGACGGCTGACATCCGCAAGGCCATCGACACCCGCGAGGCGGTCGCGACGGACCTGTTCAAGCGGACCGGCGGCGATGCCCTGCGCCAGCTTCTGGCCAGCGTGCGGACGAGCAACGTTTCGGACGGCTCGCATCGCCCGGCGAGCCTGGATGGGATGATGCCGCTGGTGACGGGGCAGTTCGCTTGCGGCCAGGCCGTCACTGTCAAGACGGTGCCCGGCGATTGGGCCAAGCCCGTCGAGGCGATCGACGTCGCCAACGAAGGCGACATAATAGTTGTCGATGCCGGCGGTGTTGCCCCTGCGGTCTGGGGCGAGCTTGCCGGCGAAAGCGCCGTCAACAAGAAGGTCGCCGGACTGGTGGTCCATGGCGCAGTTCGCGACTCATCGGACATTCGCAAGCTTGGCTTCGCGGTGTGGAGCACGCTTGTGTGCAGCCATGCCGGCGAGCCGGTCGGGATCGGCGAGATCAACCGTCCGATTCTCATCGGCGCCCAGCGGATATGCCCGGGCGACTGGATCCTCGCCGACGACGACGGCGTGATGGTGCTGCCCAAGGCCCGGGCCGCGGAAATGGCCAACCGCGCCGCCGACGTGCTGGAGGCCGAGAATAGAATCAGGCAGGAAATCCGTCAGGGCAAAACGACGCTTGCCGAGGTGGTGAACCTGCTGAAGTGGGAAAAGAAGGGAAGTGGCGGCGATGCCGGATAGAATTGCCCTGAAATCCGCGGGCAACGAGATGTTGGGACGTATCGAACGCTCGATGGGCCGCGTTGACTGGGAAAGCTTCATGCAACTCAGCCGGATGCTGCCCAAGGCGCGGCGGACCTTCGTCGCCGGGGCAGGACGAAGCGGACTGGTCGCCCGGAGCTTCGGCATGCGACTGATGCATGCGGGCCTGCCGGCGTTCATCCCGGGCGAGACGATCACCCCCGCTGCTGGCGCCGGCGATTTGGTCGTCGCCATAAGCTGCACCGGCCATACCGGGTACACAAAGTATATCGCCGAGCGAGCACGCGACCTCGGCGCCAAGGTCGCGGTCGTCACGACCGATGCAGAAAGCCCCCTGGCCGACTGCGGTGATCCGGTCATCATCGTGCCCGCCGAGGCCGAGGATATCGTCATAAGGGCGGCCGTGTTCGAGCACGCCACCAGCCTGTGCCTCGACGCGGTCTTCAACGTCCTGGCCGACCAACTAAAGCTGGACCTCCACGCCTACCGAGAACGCCACGCGAACCTGGAGTAGTTGGCGGCTCGGTTCTGCGTTGACTTTGGTGTGGGGTCTAAACGTCCTGCCCGGGATCATTGACAGGGCAGGCCCGTGGGGCTCGCGCCATTGCCCGGGTTGGTGATGGTTTCAGCGTTGGGTCGTCAGGTTGTGCTCGACCGACCGGTTCTTGACCTTCAATTTGGCGGCGTATGTCTTCTTGAAGCGTTTCGTGGCGACTTGGATTCTGGTGGAAAACGCGGGGTTACTCCTGCTGCTGACGATATAGCAGCATTTGGGTGTCCTGCGGACATTTTCGGAAACCTTCTGGATGGTTGACTCAAGCTGCTTTATGCCGTGGCCTATGTCGGAGCCTTTCAGTTCAACATATATTTCGACGTTGCCCGCCGTAGGCACGAAGAGCCAATCGCATCGGAGGCCATCGGTTACGTTGGTAAAGACGCAACCATCGATCTGGATAACCCGGACTTCGATTTCGTCGGGGTTGCGGATGGTGAACTTCCTACCCTTTTCCTCCCGCACAATCAACTTGTACCGGGTCCGTTTCTCGCAACGGTCGAAGTTATGCATGGTCAGCCCCCGATGTCCAACATCTTGTCGAATTGGATCGCGAGATCCTCGGAGACCGAGTCAATCACGTCGGCGTTAATCAGCCCATCCTGGCGAGACAAGATCGACTTGGCCTTTTTGCCGTCAAAGTAGTAGGCGGACACGTCGCCAGCCACGAGATGACGACTCTTCGGAACGACCCGATGCAACTTCTTCAGTGCCGAGGCATCATCCGCAAGTTCCTCGCCCAACTGGCCGGCCTGGAGGAGGTTATTTAGGGCCGTGAGTATGTACGGACTGTGGGTAGTGACGACGAACTGAAGATTCTCGGGATCGGTGTTGAAAACGGTTGCCAGAAGTTCGACGACCAGCCGTTGCGTGGCCGGGAACAAATGCGCTTCGGGTTCCTCGACGTAGACAGTCTTGGATTCCGACCAGTTCCCCGGCCAGGGCCAAGGGTAGATTAGTTTCTCCAGGATCACAGCCAATGGCAGCGCCTCCTGCTGTCCGGAGGATACGTGCGCCAAATCCACGATTCGACCATCGGGAAACTTAAGAAAGTCACCACCGTCCCGAAGCACATAGTTAGCGCCCAGCACTTTGCTCACAAGCTTGTTGATCTCGCGCTCCGCACTCTTGCCTCTCCCTGGTTTCCTGCTGATGCGAGCCTGCTTCGATTGTTCGTAGAAAGACCCGAAGGCTTCGAGAAACGGATCGAATCGGACATCTCTCGCTAGCATTGTGAAAACGTTCTTTTGCAGCACGGCAAAGAATGACCTGCCGGCAGGGATGAAAAGCTGATAGGAAAGAAGCGCCGATAAGTTGCGAGGCAGTACGCTGTCCCCTGACTTTACCCGAACTGCTTGCCCGGGGATTGGTTTTGGGCTGACCCGACGCGAAGCTTCCGCAGCCTGGATGTACTCATCGATTATTTCATCGTACTTGCGAGACCATGATAGACGCGTCTTTGGCGTTTTGCCGCCGGAGCCTTCCAACACCACGAATTCCTCTTTGTATTCGAAGCGGATAGAAAACGTCCCATCGCCCCATGCTTCTCTGGGAAAGTACCCTTCAAAAGCGTCGCGAAGGACGCCCTTGATTTCGCCTTTGCTGAAGGTTCCCGCAAGTTGGTACATTTGCGCCAGCAGACTCTTGAAGAAGTACAGCAGCTTAGCCGTAACGCTCTTGCCGGTCGCTTGGGGTCCAATGAAGACGTTGATCTTGCGGAGGTCTATAGAGAACTCCTTGATCCCGGCGAAGCCTTCGATTTTGAGCTTTTCGGACATTTGTGGCCCCTAATTCTCCACGGGATCCAGGGCCGGAGGTTGCCGAAGACGTCTCCGGCGGGTAGCGACCTTACGCTGGATTTAAACCGCTCGTTTATACCGCGATATCGTCAGGACTTCAATAGCATATCTCTTGCCAGAATCGTGGCCAGGTCGTATGTTCATGACGTGGTTGCATGGATCAGACTCAAACTTCAGTAATGTTCAGGTGATCAGCAAATGACAACCAGCAATCTCCTCATTCCTATAAGATCGTTTACTTCCACCAGCGGCGTGTTTCGGTGGCGTAATGACGTGCATATGGTTTCCTCAGCCGAGGCGGACCAACTGCCGCTGGGTCAGCTTGAGCGGGACCTTCTGTCGTACCTCCCGCAGCGCGAGGATGGAGCGGTGGATGTGCGCGTCGTGCGCGATGCGAGCGTCGCCGGGGCGGAGGCGTATCGTTTGACGGTCAGGCCTGGCGAAGTCGAGGTGGCTGCATCCGCCGATGCCGGGGCGTACTACGGGGTTCAGACGCTGCGCTCGCTGATCGAGGCCGGCGGGTCGGAGATTCCCTGCGGCGTCATCGAGGACAGGCCGGACTTCGCGCGGCGGGGCGTTTACCACGACTGCTCGCGCGGCAAGGTGCCGACGCTGGCGACGCTCAAGCAGCTCGTCGAGCGGCTTGCGCATTGGAAGATCAACGAGCTTCAGCTCTACGTCGAAAACGTATTCAGCTTCAGCAAGCACCCCGCCATCGGCAAGGGCTACAGCCCGTTCACGTCGGAGGAAATGACGGCGTTGCAGGACCACTGCCGCATCCATCACGTTGAGCTGGTGGGTTCGCTGTCGAGCTTCGGGCACATGGAGAAAATTCTCCAACTGCCGGACTATCAGCACTTGGGTGAGATGCAGGGCTTCCGCGACCTGCCCGGCGGGACGACGCTGTGTCCGCTCGATGAGGGCTCTATCGAGCTGATGGCCGACCTGTATTCGGAGTTCATTCCGCTGTTCGACGCGGTGGATTTCAACGTCTGCTGCGATGAGACGTGGGAGCTCGGCAAGGGACGCAGCGCCGACGAGGCCAAGCGCGTCGGCCTCGGACGGGTGTACCTGGACTTCCTGCTGAAGCTGCACGAGTTGTGCGGCAAGTACGGCAAGCGGATGAACGCCTGGGCGGACATCGTCCTGGAGCATCCTGAAATGCTCGCCGACTTGCCCAAGGACATCGTGATGCTCAACTGGGATTACGCGGCCGACGGTTCGCGAATCCCGCGGAGCAAGGAGATCGTCGAAGCCGGCCTGCCGCTGGTGGTCTGCCCGGGCACGAACGCGTGGATTTCGAACGGTTCGCGATTGGGCGACGCGGTGGCAAACGTGGCCCGATTCGCCGCCGAGGGACGCCAGCAGGGCGCCGAGGGCCTGCTGAACACCGACTGGGGCGACGATGGACACCGCAACCCGCTCGGTGCGAGCCTGCACAGCTTCGCCCACGGGGCGGCCCATTCCTGGCACGGACAGGCCGTCGACGATGCGACGTTCACCGAACGCTTCTGCCATCAGTATCTCCGCCAGTCCGACGACAGGCTCGCATCATACATGCGCGTGCTCGGCGGCACGCAGGCGATGCTCAACGCGCCGAGTCATTACCGCGTGTCGTTGTACCGCGCGATGGTGGACCCGCTTGTCCAGGCCGAGGCGGACACGAAGGACTCCATCGGCCAGATCGCACCCGAATGCGCCCACGCGGTGCTGGACAATCTCACGTTGGCCCTGGCCGACATACCCAACTCCAACGGCGTACGCGACGAGTTCGAACAACTCACCATTCGCGAGCTTGCCCTGGCCGGGCGGATGGACATGCTCGCCGCCCGCCGCGCACTGGCCGCCGCCGACGTGCGGGCCGGGCAAACGCCGCCCGCCGCGGATCTGACTGCCCTGGCCGACGAGACTGCCGATGTGTCCGAAACCTTCCAGGCCCTCTGGCTCGAACGAAGCAAGCCCTCCCGTCTGGCCGACAACGTCGCCAAACTGGACGCCGCCATCAAAGAAGCCCGAAACCTCGCGGCGGGGGGAGCTTGAGCCAGAAGGGCTCCAACAGTCCAGCCCGTTGTGCTGAGGAACTCTCGCTCGCCCGCTCCCGGCCGTTCGGGAACTACTAATCTGAAAGCTATTAGTAGTTAATTAGTACTTCCTAAGAACTTCGGCTCTATTGCGTTATGGGTGCGCGGGACGCGGGTTTCCTGCCGGCGTTGCCGCAACATTGTCCTATGGGCCGCAAAGTGGTGGAATATGGCGGGCTCTTGCGATGAGTGGGGGACATTTGTTTGGCAGGGCGGTAGAATCCCCTGTCACGGATTATGCTTGGAAAACTGAGGACAACCTGGGCACTGATGCGCGGACAGCGGTTGCTGTACGTCCTGGCTGTGATGGCGCTGGTGGTCTCGGCGGCGCTGATGTACATTCCGCCGCTGATCCGCATGTGGGTTATCGACCACGTGATCGACAACGAGCCGATCGCGGCGCCGGTGTTTGTGCTGCGCGCCATTGAAGCCCTCGGCGGCACGAGCGTGCTGGCACGCAACCTCTGGATCGCCGGGGCGGCCATGACCCTAGCCACGTGCCTCAGTGGGCTGTTCATGTTCCTCAAGGGACGCTGGTCGGCTCTGACGGCCGAGGCCATCGCAAAGTCCGTTCGCGAGCGGCTGTACGATCATCTTCAGCATTTGCCCGCGAGCTACCACGACAAGGCCGAGACCGGCGACCTCGTCCAGCGGTGCAGCTCGGATGTCGAGACGGTGCGGATGTTCCTTTCGGTCAGTGCCGTCGATGCCGGTCGCGGCGTGATCCAGTTGGGCGTCGGCATTCCCATCATGCTCTGGGTGAACCCGACGATGACAATTGCGTCGGTCGTGCTCATGCCGGTGATCGTGATATTCTCGGTGGTGTTCTTCCTGCTGGTTCGCCACAAGTTCAAGCTGTGCGACGAGGCCGAGGGCGCAATGACCACCGTGCTGGAGGAGAACCTGACCGGCATTCGCGTGGTGCGGGCGTTTGCCCGCGGCGACCACGAGAGCCGCAAGTTTGGCCGCAAAAATGCCGAGTACCGCCGTCGATGGAGCGGCGTCATCAGGACCCTGGCGATATTCTGGTCCAGTTCCGACTGGCTGTGTACGATGCAGGTCGCGATTGTGACGATCACCGGCGCGTACCTGATGGCCGTCGGCTGGGGCAAGCCCGGTGGCCTGACCGCTGGCGGATTCTTTGCGTTCCTCACGTTCGTTCACCTGTTCATGTGGCCCATTCGTCAGCTTGGCAGGCTCATGGCGGACTTCAGCAAGGCGACGGTTTCGATGGACCGCATTTTTGAAGTCCTGCGTCAACAGCGGGAAGACAACAGCGAGGCCGACCGTGCCGAGGTTCCCCGGGCGACTGGTGACCTTGCGGTCAAGCATCTGAGTTTTACGCACGATCAGGAACCCGTTCTGCGGGACATTTCCTTCAGCATTAGCCAGGGCGACACGCTGGCGCTGCTGGGTCCGAGCGGTTCCGGCAAGAGCACGCTGGTGAACCTGTTGCTTCGCCTGTACGACTACCGGGAAGGCTCGATTCATCTCGACGGCATGGAGCTGCGCGACCTGGACCGCAAGCACGCCCGCGCGCAGTTCGGCGCGGTATTGCAGGAGCCGTTCCTGTACTCCAAAAGCGTCCGTGAAAACATCCGGTTCGGGGGCTATCGCGACGATGACCGTAGCGTGGCCGACGCGGCCAGGATGGCCTGCGTTGATGAAACTATCCGCGAGTTCGACAAGGGCTACGATACGCTCGTCGGCGAGCGGGGCGTGACGCTGTCTGGAGGTCAGAGGCAGCGTGTGGCCATTGCCCGCGCCGTGCTTAACGACCCGCCGGTGCTGATCCTCGACGACGCCCTCAGCGCCGTCGACACCCGGACCGAGGGCATGATTCTTGAGGCCCTGCGGCGGCGCCACGGCAAGCGGACGACGTTGCTGATCGCCCACAGACTCAGCACGCTCATGCAGGCCGACCGGATACTCGTGCTCGAACACGGGCGGATCGTCCAGGACGGCACGCACGAGCAGCTCATGGGCGTCGAGGGCCTTTACCGCCGACTGTGGAACATTCAGAACTCGTTGACTGAGGACCTCAAGGCCGAGGCCGCGGAAGACGCCGTGCCGCCGCCGGATTTGCGGGAGGGCTCCCAGCCATGACCGACACCGCCATGCATGAGGAAGAATACAAGGGTCGGCTCAGCCTGCGCCTGTGGTTGAAGATCGTCAGTTTTGGCCGGCGGCAATGGCCTGCGATGGCTGGGATGATCGTCATGGCCCTTGCGATGGCGGGGCTTGATATCAGCTTTACGCTCGTGACGCGGGCGATGATCGACGACGTGGTCGCCCATGGCACCGATGCGAATCTGTGGCTTTGGGGCGGGCTCTATGTGGGGATGACCTGCGTCTTTGCGTTTGGCGTGTACATGTTTATCTACCTCGGGTCGATTATCTCGCCGGGCATCAGCCACGACCTCCGCCAGGCGGGTTTCGAGCGGCTTCAGGACCTATCGTTCAGCTACTACGACCGCAGGCCTGTGGGCTGGCTGATGTCCCGGTTGACGAGCGACTGCGATCGTCTGTCGCGAATCCTGGCCTGGGGGCTGCTGGACCTGGTCTGGGGCTCATTCATGCTCGTCGGTGTGGCGATTGTAATGGTGGTGTTTCGGTGGGAGATCGGGCTGCTCGTGCTTATCATCGTGGGCCCGATGATATTCGTCAGCCTGTTCTTCCAGAAGCGAATCCTGAAAACCGACCGCGAGGCCCGTCGTGTCAACTCCACAATCACCGCTGCCTACAACGAGGGCATCAGCGGCGTGCGAACGACCAAGACGCTCGTTCGCGAAACCGAAAACCTCGCCGACTTCCGCGAGCTCACCGGACGCATGTACGGCGCATCTGTTCGCAACGCCATCTGGTCCAGCATATACATGCCGATAATCTTCTCGCTCGGCAGCGTCGGCGTGGCTGTGGCGCTGTGGAAGGGCGGCGTCGAGGTGATGAATGACGGCATGACTATCGGCGATCTGTACATGTTCATTTCGTACGCGGCGTTCTTCTTCGTGCCCGTTCAGGAACTCAGCCGAACGTTCGTCCAACTCCAGGCCGCCCAGGCTGCGGCCGAACGCATCATCGGATTGCTCGAAACCAAGCCGGAAATCTGCGACGCGCCCGAGGTCGTCCAGGCCATCGAACGCTTTGCCGCTGAGAACCCGGCAGGCAAGGCGAACCTGGCGCCCGACGGCATGGATGATCGGATCGAAACGATCGAGTTTCGCGATGTGAGCTTTGCCTACAAGGCCGGGCAGAAAGTCCTCGATAACTTCAACCTGTCCGTCAAACGCGGGCAGACTATCGCACTGGTCGGCCCGACCGGCGGCGGGAAGAGCACCATCGTCCGCCTGATGTGCCGCTTCTACGAGCCTACCGGCGGCGAGATACTGATCAACGGTATCGACTACCGCCGCCGATCGCTGCGGTGGCTCCAGTCGCAGCTCGGCATCGTGCTGCAGACGCCGCATCTGTTCAGCGGCACGGTCCGCGAGAACATACGTTACGGCCGACTCGACGCGACGGATGACGAGGTCGAGCAGGCGTCGCGTCTGGTAAACGCCCACGAGTTCGTCATGAAGCTCGATAAGGGCTACGACACCGACGTCGGCAAGAGCGGCAACAAGCTCTCGACGGGCCAGAAGCAGCTTCTCGCCCTTGCTCGCGCGGTCCTGGCGGATCCGCAGATATTCGTTATGGACGAGGCCACGTCGTCGGTCGATACCGAAACCGAGGGGATGATCCAGGCTGGGATCGACAGCGTTCTTGGCGGCAGACTCAGTTTTGTCGTCGCCCACCGCCTCAGCACCGTTCGCTCGGCCAGTTGCATTCTCGTAATCGACGGCGGGCGAATGGTCGAGTCCGGCACCCACCGCGAGCTCATCCGCGCCCGCGGGCGATACTACGAACTCTACACCAATCAGTTCGCCCGCGAGAAAGAGGATGAAATCCTCCACGACGCCCAGTAGAACTTACCAAAACCACCAAGTCACCATGAAGCGCCTTGAAAGTGCAACCCTTTGTGGGCATTATCTAGGTTTACTGTGTCGGGCTTGGCGTCTGCCTCGCGGCTCGGCTGTCCGGCTTTCCTTCGAGGAGCATCATGGCAAACGCATTTTACAACATCAGCAAACCAGTTAACGAACCCATCCTGGACTACCGCCCCGGCAGCGTCGAGCGACAAACCCTCAAGGCCGAACTGGCCAAACTCGCCGGCGAGCAGATCGAGATTCCGCTGGTCATCGGCGGCAAGGAAGTCAAAACCGGCAACCTTGCCCAGTGCGTCATGCCGCACGATCACGGTCACGTGCTGGCCAATTACCACATGGCCGGGCCAGAGCAGGTCCAAATGGCCATCGACGCCGCCATGGAAGCCCGCAAGGCATGGGCTGCCATGGACTGGCAGGACCGGGCGGCGGTGTTTCTCAAGGCTGCCGACCTGCTGGCGGGACCCTGGCGAGCAAAGCTCAACGCTGCAACAATGCTCAGCCAGAGCAAGAACGCCTTCCAGGCAGAGATTGACGCTGTTTGCGAACTGGCGGACTTCTTCCGCTTCAACAGCTACTTCGCCACCGAGATATATCGAAGTCAGCCTGACTCGGGCCGTGGGATGTGGAACCGTCTGGAATATCGCCCGCTTGAGGGCTTCGTCTTCGCGGTCACGCCGTTCAACTTCACGTCCATTGCGGGCAACCTGCCCTCCGCCCCGACCGTCATGGGCAACGTGGCGATCTGGAAGCCCGCGTCGTCGTCGGTTTACTCCGGCTGGTTCCTGATGAAACTCTTCGAGGCTGCGGGTCTGCCCGCCGGCGTGATCAACTTCCTGCCAGGCCCCGGCAGCAAGGTCGGCTCGTCGGTAATGGCGAGCGAGCACCTTGGCGGGATTCACTTCACCGGATCGACGGCAGTCTTCCAGCATATGTGGAAGACCGTCGGCGAGAACATCGCCAATTACCGCTCGTATCCGCGGATCGTCGGCGAGACTGGCGGCAAGGACTTCATCTTCGTTCACGACTCCGCCGACGCTGCGGAGGTCTCCACCGCGATGGCGCGAGGCGCGTTCGAGTATCAGGGTCAGAAATGCTCCGCCGCCAGCCGGGCGTACGTTCCAGATACGCTCTGGCCCGCCGTGCGGGAGCAGCTCACCGCCCACCTCGCCGAGATGAAGATGGGCTCGCCCACGAACTTCACCAACGCCATCAACGCGGTAATCGACCGCGGCGCGTTCGACAGCATCAAGCAACACATCGATTTCGCCAAGTCCAGCCCCGACGCCGAGGTTATCATCGGCGGCGAGTGCGACGACTCGGTCGGGTACTTCATCGCCCCCACGGTGATCCTGGCCAAGAAGCCGGACTTCAAGACCATGGTCGAGGAAGTGTTCGGGCCGGTGTTGACGGTCTACGTATACCCGGCAGGGCAGTTCGACGAGACGCTCGAACTGTGCGACCGGACCTCGCCGTACGCTCTCACGGGCGCGATCTTCGCCCGCGACCGCCAGGCGGTTGTCCGCGCGACCGAGGCCCTGACAAACGCGGCTGGGAACTTCTACATCAACGACAAGCCCACCGGTGCCGTCGTCGGCCAGCAGCCCTTCGGCGGGGCCCGGGCCTCCGGCACCAACGACAAGGCCGGCAGCTCTCTTAACCTGATCCGCTGGGTAAGCCCCCGCACGATCAAGGAAACGTTTGCTCCGCCGACAAAGTGCGGCTATCCGTTCATGGATGCAGAATAACGACGCATTCGGGAGTAGTGATATGATTGAATACAAATTGGGCGTCATCGGCGTCGGCAACATGGGCGAGGCTATCCTCCGCGGAATAATTCGCGAGGGATGCCTGTCCAAACGTGACGTCGTTGCCTACGACCCGGTCCGAAAGCGCGAACAGGTGCTGGCGATGGAGTTCGGTATTCTCTGTGCCGAGAACAACTCCATCCCCGGCGCGTGCCAGCACGTGCTGCTGTCGGTCAAGCCGCAGATGATGAAGACCGTGCTGGAGGAAATTCGCCCGGTTGTTCGCGAGGACGCCGTGATAATCTCAATCGCTGCGGGCATCACGACGGCCTACATCGACGAACATCTCGGCGGCAAGGGGCACATCGTCCGCGCCATGCCGAACACGCCGATGCTCGTCGGGTGTGGCGTGACGGCCGTGGCTCACGGGCCACGGGCCTCGGCTGAGGACGTCCACTGGGCGCAGCGACTCTTCGCCGCCAGCGGCCTGGCGATTGTCATGGCAGAAAAACACATGGACGCGGTGACGGGACTTTCGGGCTCCGGGCCGGCGTACCTTTTGTACCTGATCGAGGCAATGACCGCCGCCGGCGTGGCTGAGGGAATGGACCCGGACATCGCCGCGATGCTCGCTACGCAGACGTGCATCGGCGCGGGCAAGCTCCTGGCCGAGACCAAGAAACCCCCCGAGCAGCTTCGCGCAGCCGTGACAACCCCCAAAGGCACGACCGAGAGCGCAATGAACATACTTGAAGCCGCCGGTGTCAAAGGCAAGATAGTGGAAGCCATCCGAGCCGCCACCGCCAGAAGCAGCGAACTGGGGAAGTAAACGCATGGTCGCCGGCAGGTACTGGCTGGCGTTTGAAAAGAAGAAACAGCGTGCTCACGCCGAGGGCGCGGAGATCGCAGAGAAAAAGCTTTCGCTTTGATCTCCGCGTTCTCCGCGTCCTCCGCGAGAGACAGGTTTCTCCCGCCTTGTTGATGGGCAAGTAGCTTTCTACTTCGCCATGAACTCTTCGTAGGCTCCGCCGAGGCAGTTGCGGACGTCTCGGTGGATTTCTTTTCCGGTGGGGCGCCAGCCGGCCTGGAATAGCAGCTTGTACTTGTCGGCCAGGACGTCGGCGACGATGGCACGGGTGTGGGTCCACTTGTAGATCAACTGGTCCAGCAC
>Ga0307990_1003015_pt1 | contig 13111 bp, 10 predicted proteins | sample EllFjometagen129_FD_203168 | JGI IMG/M metagenome (GOLD analysis project Ga0307990, IMG submission 203168) | Marine microbial communities from Ellis Fjord, Antarctic Ocean - #129 | ecosystem: Environmental > Aquatic > Marine > Unclassified | place: Southern Ocean | collected 2014-10-08
CCTTTTTTCAGGCAGCCGGTCTTTATGCTGTAATCACCGTTTGTAATGCTTATCAAGAGATTAACAAAAAACAATTCAGTATGCAGATAAAAAAATCAGTGCCAAGAGAAACTGGATTCCCTAACCTCTACACACATACAGCGGGGAGTGACACTCCCCCGGCAGGAGCCGGGGCATCTTAGCTTAAAAAGGCAATTGCAGTTGCCCTTTGTCTTCTTTCTCCTGGTGCTCTATATAGGCGAAAATTTCCTTTTCGTCCAAGCCGATGCAGGACACACAGTAGCCACGGCACCAGATGCCTTCTCTGGAAAAATAGGCTTTTCGAAGAAAAGGAAATTTCGCCTTAAGCACCTTTACCGACTGCGACTTTATATACTGCATATTTCGGTGGAATTACAATCACCATGTGAACATGGCCCACTTAAACATTGAGCTTAACAACCTCAATATCGGGATCGAGTTCTGGGATATGTGAAAGTACCTTCTCCGCATATTCCTTTACACCTTTGGCGAACACTTTCCGCCGATATCGAGGGATCCAGACGAGATGATATTCGGTTTTATAGATGGCGTGAGCACTCTTTCTGAACTTCATTTCACCATATTACCATATACCATCTCGTCTGGATAGCCACTACATCTCCAGACAGCAGTCTGGAGTTTTATGCGGCTGAATAAACCAGCACCTAGCGTGGCGGTGGTATTCAAGGACAGCAACTCTTGGCAATGTCATTCGTTGCTGTACAGCCTAGATTTAATGATTTCGGTCCCTCACACTTTTGCATGGGCAAAACCCATATATTATGGCCAATGTAGCCTCTGCATTGTGGGACCGGCTGGCAAATTTATTGAAGGAGGATGACGAGGCATGGTACAGGGTTTTACGAAGCATTGCTAACTTGCTTCAATAGTTGTTATGGTAAACTCGACCAATTTTTCGGGGCACCATACATGATATCCGTTATCCCATTCCAAATCCTCCGATTTGATACCAAACCGGGAGGCAAATATCCAAGGATATATCGAAAGCAACGCTGTAACGCATATTGAAGATGATTTATCAGACTCCAACATAGGTCCTTTGAGAAAAACGGTATCCCCTTCTGCCATCAGCTCGCATTCAGAATGAGTGACCAGAATTTTTACGCTTTTGTTTGGTTCTATTTTCATAATTTTTCTTTCTTTTATAGATATTTGTGTCCTTCGGTTTATGCCTGCAAACCTAGCATTTAACTTCCTTCGTTCATTGATGAGCTCAGTATCACCTTCGGCGTGTCAAAAAAGTAATTTTTTTCCGCATAATCAAGCTTTTGGTTACAACATGGCTTCCAGTATGCCATATCTTTCACCCTTAATCTAGCGAGTATCGGCATGGTGTGATACTCTCAGATGGCTCATGAGATGCCAAGCACGTTTTGCACGAACGTTCTCTTTTACGAATTATCCCTCTGGCTCTTGCGGGTGGAAGAATGGATGGGGCATTAAAATCCGAGAAAAAGATCACAGGCCGAGGTAGGCCTCTCGGATCTTGGGGTCCTTTTCCAAGGCCTTGCCAGTGTCTTCCTGAAAAATGCGTCCGTTTTCGATGACATAGCAATAGTCTGCAATTCTCAGGGTTTGACGGACATTTTGCTCAACAATAAATGCTGTGATACCTTGTTTGTGCAACTCCTGAATAACCGAGAACACCTCTTGCACCATAAAAGGGGACAGGCCCAGACTTGGTTCGTCAAACATCATGACCTTTGGATCCTGCATGATTCCCCGGCCTATGGCGAGCATCTGCTGCTCACCCCCAGAAAGGGTCTCGGCCCATTTCTTTTTCCGCGAAGAGAGTGGTGAAAAGAGTTCATAGACTCGCTCAATGTTCATTTTTCTCTTTTTCTTGTCTTTGATCAGATAAGAGCCCACCAATAGGTTGTCCTCGACACTCATCTGAGGGAAAAGCTGTCTGCCTTCCGGGACCAGAGTTATCCCTAGTGCGGATATTTCATGAGATGCCAGTCTGCTTATAACCTTACCATTGTACCTTATCTCCCCTTTTTTGATGGGCTGGAGACCGCAAATAGACCTTAGCGTTGTGCTTTTGCCAGCTCCGTTTGACCCGATTAAAGCCACTAGCTGACCCGAGTCCACTGATAGGGAAATATCCCAAAGCGCTTTAGTGTCGCCATAAAATGTTGATATTGACTCAACTTCCAGAATCTTCATGCCTCCTGTGCCTCCTCTCCGAGATATGCTTCTATCACTGACGGATCATTTGCCACGTCTTTGGGTTTTCCTTCTGCTATTTTACTGCCAAAATTCAAAACCACCACGCGGTCACTGAGGTTCATGATGACCCGCATGATATGCTCTACGATGAGAATGGTTTTCCCTTGAGCCCTGATTTTTTGGATCAACTCAATGGTCTGATCCGTTTCCGTGGGGTTTAGACCGGCCACTACCTCGTCCAGAAGGACAAGGTTCGGCTCAAGGGCCATAGCCTTAGTGATTTCCAGCCTTTTTCTTCCTGCCAGCGTCAGACTTCCCGCCAATACATGGGCTCTGTCTGCGAGCCCTGTGAATTTCATAACCTCCCCGGCATGTTCTTCTGCCCTGCGACGCTTAGGATGAAGCGAGAGGGATGCGATGACTACGTTATCCAGCACACTCATTCCTGGAAAGGGTTTGACAACCTGGAATGTTCGGCCTATGCCTTTGATTGCCAGCTTGTAAGGGGGCTGACCGCTAATATCCTCCCCCTTGAAATAGACATTGCCTTGACTTGGTGCGTAATAACCGCTAATAACATTGAACAGTGTTGTCTTTCCAGCGCCATTGGGCCCGATCAGCCCAACGATTTCCCCTGGATCTATTTGAAAGGAAACCCGATCAACCGCATGGAGTCCCCCGAACGTCTTAGTGACGGAATCTACCCTAATTATGGGTTCAGGCATGTTCATTATCTCCTTCTACGGATTTATAAATTACTGAACCAAGTGGCTTGCTTTTACGGTAAGTGAGATATGTCCCCCAGATCCCGTTAGGCAGGAAAACCACGGTCGCGGCGATCACCGCACCGAGAATAATCAGGTAAAGGACCTGATAACTCGACAAATATGCCCAGAACAGCGTCTTGAAGGCAAACACAATTAGGGCGCCTATGGCAGGCCCTATAAGTGTACCCAAGCCGCCGAAGACGGCCATGACAATGGCCTGATCTGTGATGATATCCCCGAGCACAGAGGCCGGATTAATATAAGATATCCAGTAAGCATAAATTCCACCTATCATGCCCGCAGGCACCGCCGAGAGCACAAAAGCTTGAATCTTTATTTTTGTTGGGTTCAATCCCAATGCCATGGCACCGGACTCATCTTCCCTTATTGAACCGACCTTTAAGCCGAAAGGTGCTCGCTCCATGAGATACCAGAGCAAGGCAAAGGATGCCGCGACCGTACACAGCATGATATAGAAGAAAAACGCTGGATTGAGAAAGGCTGGCATTCTCATGCCGTCTGGACCGCCTGTGATGTTCAGTAACAGTGCCAACTGTTGAAATGCGAGGGCCAAAGACCACATGGCGATGGCGAAATAGGCCCCCATTAGACGCAACGTGGGAAAACCGACGACTAATGCTACAAGTCCCGCTCCAAGACCCGCCATGGGAAGCGTCAAAGTAAAGAGCCAGCCCCCTTTCGTCATAAGGATTGCCGTGACGTACGCGCCAATGCCAAAAAAGACCCCGTGTCCGAAGTTCACTCTACCAGCATATCCCCCTATCACATCCCATGTAATGGCCAAACCTATCCACATGAAGGCCTCTGTTATGATTCTAATGAAAAAAGGGTCACTATAGATTAGTGGCACTACCAAGAGACCGACAAAAATGCCAATAAACCATAAAATATTACGATGTCGCATCATTCATACCCCTCTACCAACCTCTTCCAAACAGGCCTTTTGGTGATATCAGCAGTACCCCATACAGAATGACAAAGAGGGCAAGCAAGGTATACCCCGGATTGAAGTAGATCAGGAAAATTGATTGAACCAGCCCAAGCAAAAAAGCCGCCCAGGGTACACCGGACATGTACCCCATGCCGGCCAGTACTACCACGAAAAAGGAGAATACCGTGTACTTGAACCCCATCTGGGCACTGAGTGTAAAGATGCATCCAATTAGGACGCCTGTCATTGCGCTAATCCCGACATAGATGGCGTAAACATAAGAACTGGTCTTCTTGGGATTGATCCCCATCAAACCGGATGCCTCCCTGTTTTGAGCCAGAGCCCTGGCAGCTAGGCCGAAATCAGTCTTCTTTAGTAAGTATTGCAGCATTATGGTAATGATAATGGCATAGGACAGGCCCATGAAACGTATAACCGGGATAGTGAGAAAAAAATTGCCCAATTCAATAGAAAATGATCCTTTTGAAAACACCGAAGGGATGGAGTGACTGTAGAACCCGAAAATTGTCAATCCAGCTCCCTTAAAAATAAGAGCCAAACCAAAGGTAAAAACGAGTCCCATGAGCAGGGGGTTTCCCTTCTTGCCGCTGACGACCCGAAAAATTACTGGTTGCACGTAATACCCAATAAGTCCGAAAACAACAAAAACGACGGGAAGAAAGATAAAGGGCTCAATATTTGTCCATTGATTCAGGTATAATCCCAGGAAGGCTCCCAGCATGATCCATTCACCAACCGCCAAGTCAATGATGTGCATTACACCGAAAGCAAGGGAGAATCCTATCGCGATGGTGATGAAAACACCCCCGATCATGATACCGTCTACCAAAGCTTGGGGTAAAAGAAGTAACATCTTAGTCTCCATTTAAAAGAGCCGAGGTATTTTCCTTCGGTTACAGGAAATTTCAGCCTCTTTTGACCAACAAGGATCTAGCCGATAGTTTTTAGGAGGGGTTTAGGGGTAATTTCTATGCATTCACATTACCCCTAAACATTCCCTTTAAGGCTGGACAAGGGTGGGAGAACCGAAGTCTCGCTCACGCCTTACTGTCGACCTATCTTTCCTTCCAGGGTTTCATGGGATACCAGGGTTCGGTTTCGGCATATCCCTTTGGGCCGACGATTTTGACTTTCCCGTTCTGAATTTGGATTGTCAAGGGATCGAGCCCCACATTTGCATGGTAGAACTGGCCCTCTGTGGCAAAGTTGATTCGCCCGTAAAAAGTGTTAATGTCCAACTCCTCAAGGGCTTTGACCAATTCCTCTTTGGCCTCGTTGCTGAGGGGCGGTGTTGCTTTTATTTTTTTCAGGGCGGCCTGGAAGGCGATTCCGGCAGCTGTTGATGCGGCATGCGTATAATCCACGTCAATACCGAAGGCCTTCTTTGCATTTTCAAAGTAACTTTTTGCATCTTTCCACAAAATGTCTCCCTTTGTATTGAGGGATCCTGTCCACACGGAAGCGCCGAAGACATATTCCGCATCTTTCCCCAAGGCCTCTGTGAATGCAGGCTCCGTGACGCCGTAGTGCATCAGCAGTGCCTTGGGTGTATAGTTTATCTGATGGAGAGCCTTGGCCAAATTGATGAGTTCATCATCGTGACCGCCGAAACCAACAAAGTCGGGTTTCAGCATCTTTACGGCGGACATATAGGGTGTCAAATCCTGACCCTGAGGGACAATGCTGAATTTCACGACCTTGATGCCTGCCGCCTCAGAAGCTTCCTTGAATGTTTCGGCAGTCGCCTTGGAAAAGGCATCGTTGGATCCGAGAATGACCGCTTTTTTGGGAGTTGGTTTCAATTGTGCGAGCGTCTTGATGGCCCCTGCACCGGTGAAGTTGACAGGCGGAATTGTCCCGAATGTATAGTAGAACTTCTGTTTCCAGATCAGAGGCGATTCAGCGGAACCAGTAACCATCGGTATTTTGTACTTTTCCAACACGGGAGCTGCCCCTAATGTAGACCCCGAAGAATAGGGTCCGAGCACAAAATCCACTTTTTCCTGTGTAGCCAAGCGCTCGGCACCAGAGGCGGCCTGGGACGGTTCAGATTGTGCGTCAGAATAAAATAGTTTAACCTTGTATCTCTTGCCCTGGATTTCGATGCCACCCTGTGCATTCACCGTGTCGGCCCACATATCATAACCATACTTGGTCACGTTTCCACCTGTTGCTAAGGGTCCCGAAAGGGAAGTAATGACACCAACCTTAAAAAAATCTCTGGCGCCAGCAAACTGTGGAAATGTTAATAGTAAAGCCACTCCCAAAACTAAAAAAGTATTCCGTTTCATTTTCTACCCCCTTTTCTTTTATTGTTTATGTTTATAAACTATCAAATGATTTTCGTTAAAGATATCAGCAAATATGTTTCAATTTCTACAATATCAATACAATAAAACTGCTCAAGGCCACAAAGAATAAAGACTTAGACATTGAAGTGTCTTACTCAGGTAATCTTTTTTATGTTATTCTCCAAAATGCTAAAACCTTGCTCCAATTGATCATCGGTGATAACGAGCGGCACCAGAATTCTTATAACATTATGATAGACCCCACACCTGATAACGATAAGCCCTTTCTCGTAGCAGTGCTTCACCAGTTCTCCGGCCTCATCTCCGGCTGGCTCTTTGCTCTGCCGATTTTTCACCAGCTCCATTCCTATCATAGGGCCGAGTCCTCGAACATCCCCAACAATTTCATACTGTTTTTGTAACTCCAAAAGCCTAGCACGAACCTTATCTCCTAATTGCACTGCCTGCTCCAACATCCCTCCCTGGATCAGATCCAAAACTGCCAAACCTGCCTTGCAAGCAATGGGATTGCCGGAGTATGTCCCCCCCAGTCCACCAACATGCGGCGCATCCATGAGCTCTGCTTTGCCGGTAACGCCGGACAAGGGGAGGCCTGCGGCGATTGATTTACCGGTGAGGATGATATCAGGGACCACATCGAAATGTTCAGAGGCAAAGAGCTTCCCGGTTCGTCCCATCCCTGCCTGAATCTCATCCATGATGAAAAGTATTCCATGCTTTTCGCAAGTTGCCTTGATCTTCTTGAAATATTCCTTTGGGGGAACAATAAATCCTCCCTCTCCCTGAACAGGCTCAACAATAATGGCCGCAACTGAATCGGCTGCAACATGGCCAATGAAAAACTCCTCTAAATAATCAGCACAACGGAGATTGCAGTCAGGATATTTAAGCCCAAAAGGACAACGGTAGCAATAGGGATATGGCATGCGGTGCACCTCTGGGCAGAAGGGACCGAACCCCCATTTGTACGGCTTCACCTGACTGGTGAGAGTCATGGCCATGTAGGTGCGGCCATGGAAGGCGTTCTCAAATGCAATAATGCCTTGCCTTTTTGTCGCATATCGAGCAATCTTTACCGCATTCTCTACGGCCTCTGCCCCGCTATTAGCGAACATGGTCTTTTTAGGAAAATCCCCGGGAGTTAACTCATTCAGCCGCTTAGCCAATTCAATATAAGGCTCATACATGACCACGTGAAAGCATGTGTGAATAAACTTCTCTGCCTGCTCCTTTATGGCGGCTACCACCTGCTCGGCACAGTGGCCCACATTCTCTACCCCGATTCCCCCGGCAAAATCAATGTACTCCTTGCCTTCAACATCCTCAATGATTGCCCCTTTGGCCCTCTTTACAAAGATCGGGGTGACATTAAAGGGCCCAAGCGGGACATGCTCTTGCCGTAGATCCATCAGCTCTTGATTCGTTCTGTCTGCCATGTTCAGCCTCCATCTATATGTTATTCTGCATCAGCTTTTTTTGCGTTCCTGTAGACCACATCCTTACTTCTTATTCCACTTAAAGCAATTCCTATACCAAGCAAGAGAATCTTTACGATTTAGATACTCATTACGAAATACAATCAAATAGCCAGAACGTCTCTGAGCACTGCCCACTGACCAATTAGGCTTAATGTAAATATTATCATTATCATTCATATGTTTTTTACTCAAAACATATTTCGTGGAAAAACGAAATAGTGGGTTTTATATTGATGCATTTATTCATTATGATGATAAAATGCATCAATATATATTAATCCTTTTTTTTGAATTAGGGCGGATTTTGTAATCTCCATTGTATATGTCCTTTTCTTCGACTTTCACATGCCTTGCGAGCCCAAACACAATAATTTTTCCAAAATTTTCCCAGTGGGTAATCACGCATACAAATCTGGATAGATTACTGGGGCACACCTTGCTCTGACCAGCCCCTCAAACAGTAGTAATCAGCAAGCATCCTGTTAAAATCCTCCCGCCTTAAAACCTTTTTTCCCTCCCCTAATGATTCATCAAAGAATCGACTGGGGAGGGTATCATCTTTTTTTGTCACCCCTTCACGTATATTAAACTTTCTGGTGAGATCTATTACATAGGAGGCAGTTCTTTTAAGATCCATTTTCTTCATCTTTATGCCGGTTGTTGCCTCAATTATTTCAGAAAGCTCACCCCACATATATAGATCACGATAAAATCTACAGACAATCAGCATATCATGAAGCGCCAACCTTTCCTCAAAATCAATAAACAATTCTGTCTTTCCTTCCACCTGGTCTTTGTCAATCATGCCAGAGAGTTCTGCCTTATAAAAAGTTGACCTTACATGGCAAGCACCGCAGGGTGATGTCGCATAAGCTAAACCCATGCCCTTTAAAATTCGGGGTTCATATCCGGCTGGCTCCATGCCTTTTACATGAATTGCTACATCCTCCATATCCCAGGCCTTTGCAGCATACCTGATGCCCTTAGACAACACCTCTCCAACTCCTTGCCTTGCAACAATATCACTCAGAAGAGAGGAGGCTGCATCAGGATCTCCATAGGATATCTTTTCAGTGAACTTTCCCATGAAAGATGCCTCCATGGCAAAGGCGCATAGGTTTCCGGCAGTGATAGTATCCATACTCATCTCATCACAGATGTTATTTAAATAGGCAATCTCTCTTAAATCATCGATCATGCAAAGCCCGCCAAAGGCATAAATTGTCTCGTACTCCGGTCCCTCGATCTTAAGCCCTTTATGGCGCCCATCCTGGACCGTGGACAGTTTTCCGCATGCCATAAAACACTGCGCACAGGCCCTTGGGCTGGTCTTCAACTGTTCATTCATCTTCTCAGCACTCAATGCCTCCCAGCCATCAAATGTCCCAGAGTGCCAATACCTTGAAGGGAAAGCCTCAACAGAGTTATTGATTGACACGAGCATTGGCGTGCCAAGGGTTCTGTAGGCCTTGGCCCCTGCATCGGTTTTTCCCTTGTCCCTAATCTTTTTTATAAACTTGTCAAGGAGTTCGGGGTTTGCAGCCTCTCTTTTCCTTGCGCCATGAAATGCCAGACCTTTCACCTTTTTAGAGCCCAATACTGCGCCAACGCCAGTTCTACCTGCTGACCGTCAGTAGTCATTTTCCACTACAGCAAAAGGGATACAATTTTCACCGGCAGGTCCAATTGTCAGAACAGCAACCTTTGAGGCGCCTACCTCCTTTTTAATGGTATCCTCTGTATCGTAAGTACCTTTACCCCAGATATGCGTTGCATCATGAAAGACTACTTCTTCCTCTGTAATTTCAAGATAGACAGGATTTTCAGATGCTTCCTCAAGAATAAAGGCATCATATCCAGTCTGGCTCATTGGCTCTGCCGCATGTCCACCAGAATAGGATTCAGAGAATATCCCGGTAAGAGGCGATTTTGTAAATATCCCATATCGGCTTGAGCCTGGGATTGTGGTGCCGGAAACAGGCCCCAAGGATATGATAAAGTTATTTTCAGGGGACAGAGGGTCTACACCTTTTTGATTATTCTCAAGTAAAAGGTAGGTCCCCAGACCCTTTCCGCCAAGGGTATTCTCTAAAACAGAATCCGATATTTCTTCTGCGCTATAGCGCTTATCTTTAAGATTAACGCGAAGTAATTTGTTGAAAAAGCCTTTCATATGCAATCCCCTTTTAGCTCAAAAACGGCTCTTTTAAGATATTCTTATTTTTTTAGATTAGCTTCTTTTGAGCTAACAGCCTTCAGTCTGATAAAGCCAGCCTCCGTTAAATTCAAGGTGGCCCCCCGCATATCATTAGTTGAGAGATAAAAAAGCACAAACGAAGGATTTCCTTTCCGGATAAAATCATGCTCTATTGGCTGAACTCCGTTGGTCTCTAAAATTCCCAAGGCCTTCTCCACGGTTTTTTCCTCATCTTCTACCTCCAGAAGAATCTGAGCCTTAGATGGATGTGGTTGTAATGATCGAAAAATCTCGTCAATTGGGTCCATGACAATTCCAAAATATAAGTTTATGTTATTTGGTGACTTTCTCTTATATGGAGATCAGCAAGATTTATACCAAAGAAGGAAGTGGAGGTCTTATAGTAGCCGTTAACGGTTGAAAAAGGTTCTGCCCTGCCCGACGCCTGCCTGTCCTGATATAATCGGGACGGGCAGGAATAACAGGCGAGGTTCAGGGTCGTCTGTTTACAAGTTTGGAAGTTTTAGAGAGTTGAGATTAGGAGGGAAAGGAGGGAGTTCGTTGGTCAATGGAACCTCTTTCCCGAATTTGATGTAATTAATCATCATAATGCATTATTGCATCAGTTCGAATGCCATATCGTTTAACCTTTCGGGCTAATGTGGATTGGTCAATATTCAAAGGAACTGCTGCTTTTCTCTGGCTTCCGTATGTCTTCAAGGCCCGCAAGATCATTTCCTTTTCCAGCCTCGCAACTGTTTTTGGAAGATTCCACTCATTTCCGGATAGACCAGGATTTATCTTGGATTCTTCCATGAGAATGTGGGATGGAAGATCCTTTAAGTCAATCCGTTTTCCCGGGGTCAGAACGACCAATTGCTCCATTAGGTTCGCCAGTTCTCGTATATTGCCGGGAAATGAATAGCTGCAAAGGCAATCAACCGCTTTAGGAAGGATCAATTTGTTCGCTGAGCACTTGTCATTGCATTGCTTGAGAAAAAAATTGATTAGGTCTGGAATTTCGTCAGTCCTTTCCCTCAGGGGAGGAATCCGTAAAGGAATCACGTTAAGACGAAAGAAGAGATCTTTGCGAAACCTTTTTTCATACACCATCTCTTTGAGGTCTTGATTGGATGCAGAGATAACCCTTGTGTTTATTTTCCTGGTGTTTGTGCCCCCTACGCGGACAACTTCATTTTCTTCTAAAAATCTCAGGAGTTTAATTTGTACATTAAGCGGAAGATCGCCTATCTCGTCAAGAAATAAAGTCCCTCCTTCGGCGATCTCAAAATGGCCTGGTTTACCTTTGGATCGAGCGCCGGTAAAAGCTCCATCCTCATACCCGAATAACTCAGACTCTATTAGAGATTCAGGAATAGCGCCACAATCAACCCGAATGAAGGGTCCATCCTTGCGTTTCGAGGCTCGATGAATAAGCCTGGCAAAAAATCCCTTGCCCACCCCCGATTCACCCTGAATCATGACGGTCGAGTCTACCTGAGCCACCTTCATAGCCCTATCAAAGACTTGATGCATGGCTTCGTTTCGGATTACCATCTGTGAAAGGAGATCTTTTTTACCGTGTGCCTGGGAGAGCTCAAAGCGATACCTTTGTGCAAGAGCACGGCTTTCCTCTAACTCATTTCGTAAACTATTTAGTTCGGTTATATCCCGTTCATTGACAACCACCAGGGAAATCTCTCCTTGATCATCAAAGAATGGATTACCTGTGACAAGGATCTGTTTTCCATTCTTGAGCTTCTGGATCATTGTGATTGCAGTGCGAGCCTTAAGGACTTCCAGTGTCACAGATCGGTCAATCAGGCCTTCTTGGACAAGATCCTCCATTCTGTTGCCGAGAACCTGATCTGCCTTTATGCTATTAATTTTTTCTGATGCACTATTGATCCGAATAACCTTTCCCTCTCGATCGGAGATCCAGAGGCCATCGTAGGATGAATCTATAATAGCATTCAAAATATCTGCATGGCGGTCAATGTATGCAGTTTTTTCCATGTCGTTCACCTTTCTTTTTAGTGTATCGATCCAATAGGGCGTTTTTTGGGGGCCTATATGTGAACAACCCGAAGGGATTAAACCATATATACCTCAAATTACCATAAAATAAGATCGTACTATTATGCTATAGGAATCGACAGCTTCTTTTCCATTTCATATGGATAAAATTACTTCTTGTGAGAAAATCAGTCAATAAAATTTGACGAATATTTTTTAAAATCATCTTTTGATCTCAATTTTGACAATCTCGTAAAAAGTCTCGAAATCGTCATGCCGGGCTTGACCCGGCATCCAGAACGTATTGAATTTACTGGATTCCGGCTTTCGCCGGAATGACGGAAAAGAGTAATTTTCGACTTTTTATGAGTCCATCAATATTAAAAAGGCTAAGTTTTTTTATTGCCTTTGGTATTTTGTTTATCTATATTTTTGACAAAAATTTGTGGCATTATTATAATACAGTTAATCAAATTTAAGGTGGAAAGGTATCCTATTCAAAAACCCTGGAAAAGCCTTCGCATAAAACTCGTTTACCCTCCCAAACATTTTAATGATCATCTTCCTGATGGCATTTATGCATGTGGGACAATGATTACATGGAATTACGAGCGCATATATTTTGTTGCAGAAATGCGGTGAGAATATAGCATTCCTTGTTTTACTTCAAGTAATATATAGGCAAACTTCAGATGGGTTAGAAAACACGCCTTATTCTTGTGGGTGTGAATTCTGAACAATTAGATCGGCAAGAGACGGCATACTGAACGTTTTAGAAATCCGATCGTATATGTATCTGTAAGAGTTGGCACCCAGTTTCTTTGCGGTTTGAGTAATAGTCAAAAATGAGTCTTTAGCCTTTGTTCCTTTGACTGATTTTGTTTGCAAACTGACGTCTTGCCTGCGTTTTTCAACCCTTGCACCCAGTTCCGAATCATTATTGTGCAGCGGTAGCCAGGGATATTTCAGAACCAGCAAAAGCTCTTCCTTTTTATTTCTGGTTTTTTCTATCCGATCATCCAAGGCATCATAACCTGTTTTTGTGGAAAACAGGTTATCGAATTCAGAGGTTAATCTTGCTGCTGTCTCAGGCCTTGGATTGTCTTTGTATTTTAAAAGCTCCCCATAGTAGTCCCGGAAACGAGTCTTAAGCT
>Ga0307990_1003017_pt1 | contig 13109 bp, 7 predicted proteins | sample EllFjometagen129_FD_203168 | JGI IMG/M metagenome (GOLD analysis project Ga0307990, IMG submission 203168) | Marine microbial communities from Ellis Fjord, Antarctic Ocean - #129 | ecosystem: Environmental > Aquatic > Marine > Unclassified | place: Southern Ocean | collected 2014-10-08
TCAGAATGACTTCTTCTCGGCAATCTGGAAAGCAAGGCGGGCTGAAATTGGACGATTAACTGCCAAAGAGTTTTTACCACCCGCTACGCTAGAGGGACCTCCGAGGGGTTCAGAGGGCAAGATAAGATTGGAACAAACGGTGCCCCGCGTTTCGGGACAGCCCTGTTCGCACAGGGCTTGATATGGAATAGAGAGCTCATGTGAAAGCTCGTTTTCACTTGAGCTCTCTGTTCCAAACCGATTCCGTTTATGGCCAGAGGTTCTCTGTCTTACTCCGAAGTTTTCTCTAGCGAAGCGGGTGGTAGAATATTCCCAGTATTTCTCTCAGATATTCCCGTAAAGAACAGCCCTTATTTTCAATGGTTAGACGCAGTCCCGTGAAGAGCCGGAATGATTACCCTTTCACCAGATGAGCGCCGGGAGTGTCAGAATAATTTAGGTCAGAATAATTTTCCTGAACCATACGCACCTGAGGAACTTGCAAAATTCCTAGCTTTCCGTCCCAGTTAACAGTTATTAGCTCCAATAACTGCCTCTAAAACCCGAGGGGGTTTGCAAGAGGCTCACCTGTCCTAAATTATACGAAATCCATTTGCGTTGTATTGATCACCGAATGTAAACGAAAGATTTTTTACCACCCGCTACGCTAGAGGGACCGCCGAGGGGTTCAGAGGGTAAGATAAGATTGGAACAAACGGTACCCCGCGTTTCGGAACAGCCCTTATTTTCAATGGTTAGACGCAGCCCCGTGAAGAGCCGAAAAGGCTCTTCTCGGATGTGCGTTTTTTATCCGCAGAGGGGAACGTCCGATAGACGCAGATCAAAACAAATTAGCTCTTCGTTATTTCGCGACCGTCCGAGCTGAATGGTGCCGGCTGGAGCCGTAGAAGAGCCAGTACATTTCTGGAAGCCTCTTGGGGCGAAGCCCTTTATAAAATCGCACTTGAAATGATCTGTGCTCATCTGCGCAATCTGTGGATAGATTCTCTGCTCTCTGTGGCGGTTAGACACTGCCCCGAAGACGATTCTAAAAACGCAGTTCCGAGATGAACCAAAAAACCATTGAAATATCAATTTATATATATGACTTTTCAATGCAAATGTTCTTTCTGAAAAGCGGCGGGCGTTGACGACATTTCACCGGGGCTACTCCAGCAGCAGATTCAGCCACGGCATGGCGAAGTTGGCGGAGGTGGTGCCAGCCATTGGAACAGAGCTGAGATCGCCTGACCCGGCGGCGTTGACCGCGCGCACCCAGTAATAGTAGGCGGTTTCCTTTTCCAAGCCGCTGTCTACATAGCTGGAAGATCCTGTCGTGGAGATCAATTCGGCATCCGCAACATCCGACGTTAAAGATCGGTAGATTTCATAAGTGTCAGCTCCGTCAATCTCTCCCCAGTTGATCTGGATTTTTGACGGCCACTGCTCCGTGGAAATACTGACGGCTTCGGGAGCGTTCAGTATCAGATCAAAGGGCAGGCCAACCTGCAAATTAGCAAGATTAAGCTGCGTCAGCCCCGGGAAAATCCCTCCAAAGGTTGGATCGAGGAATGAGTTCAAGACTGGTTCGTCACCAAGCAACGCTGAGTCAGAAAACTGCGGTAGCATAGCGCGCGTCAGATAAGGCGCATTATAAAATTCCCCCAAATGAATCTCTGTTCCATCAAACTCCGTCGGGGAGGCATCATGGTCAGACGGAGTCCATGCAACCGGCTGGTAAAGGCTGGTCTCAACGTCATCCAAACCGGCGAAAAGTTGTGCACGCTCATTTGTGTATAAAGCATCGTATTCAATAAAATTCAGCAGTCCATCTGTCCGGTTTGTAATCAGGCTGTCCGCCTGCCGGATATACCCAATGGCTGTTTTTAGATCATTACTGGCGGCAAGCATCAGATCAGAAGACTGAACTGACGCCAAAAGACCGGGGTTCCCTTCCAGCAAGGTGTTAACCGGGATATTCCCCGGAGATTCCAGCTCACAGGAATCCCACCGAAAATCGGCATTCCAATCCGTCCAAATAGTCTCTGCACTCACATTAGCCACGCTGATCCCATCCGGAATCTCGAATCGGGCTTCAAAAACCCCGTTGCTAAAAACCATCTCTGTAATTTCCGTCTCAAATCCGGTTTCTGACCAGGATACGTTCGATTCATCCCAATAGCTATAGACCCAACTCACAGAAGAATCAATTCCCAGCGTCAATTCGCCATCCATCCAAGTATAATTACATGCGTCCGGATTGCGGTGTTCAACAAGTACATACACGTTTTCAGTATCCCGCGCCACGCGCACAGACTTGATTTCATCCTCTTCCGCACCCAGCAACTGGAACGGGACACTGGCCCAATCATTCGTTTGGCCATCCACCGTAATGGATGCAACGGGCCCGTCTACTGGATGAATCAACCGGTTGTAATCAACATCAAGCTGATAGGCCTGCAGCGTCTGCAAAAACGAGAGCAACCCCTTGAGCATTGCTTTCCCGACGACCACATCCCCGATATCAACATAGACTGTTTCATCAACCGGCAGGTGTTCACTGGAGACCTCGGCCGTGCCCACCCAGCTGGTCGGAATGGCATCTAGGTCGGCGAATGCCGCATCAATAACAGGCAGAACCTCAGCACAAACCTGATCAATAAGATCATCCGATAAGGGCACCCCGTCCAGCGTCAACTCGCCGGAAACATCTGCCAGCAACTCCGGCACGGTGAGCCCGAATTGCTCCACCAGATCGATCAGTTCCGGGTCGTTCATCAGATTGGCCAACCGCACAACCGCATTATAAACCCGCGCCTCGTAATCGTCCGGGTCCGCATCCACCCGCGCCTGATATTTCTGGGCGGCCGAGTCGAGATAAGAACGATTTACAGGATCCGATTCAAAAAATTGTGTCAAAAATGACAGCCCGTCAGCATCCCATCTCCAGATACTGTCCGTACAAAGATCTTCCTCTTGTGTAACATTGTACGCAACGGTGCCACCGACCACATAAATACTTCCGCCGTTTTGAAGCACACAGTGCCCTCCGGTTGACGCCGGCAAATCGGGCCCCGCCTGCCAACGATCAGACGCTGTATCATACACGTCGACCTGATCCGTCTGCACAGATTCCGCTACACTACCCCCAACACAGTAGATTTTTCCATTTATGACAGGGAGGGCATGCTGATAGGTGAAGACCCTCGCCGGAGAAGGCACTGTGCCAGCATTTTGATCCCACACCCCGGTTTCAAAGTTATAGGTCATCACCGAGGTCAAAAACCGGTTCCCAACCCAATTGTAGCCCCCAATTAGATACGCTAGGTTGCCGACTCGCGCCAATCCGAACGTTTCAACCGGAACCGGGATGTCTGTAACATCACGCCAAGTGTCTGTTAACGGGTTATAGGCATGGACTTTCTGCGTGCGAGTGTCTCCTTCTGTGTCGCCATCTATACCGCCTCCGAACAGGAAGATTTCATCCCCGTAGACCACGGCACAACCGGCCGCCGATGAAATTCCGTCTGGACGGTCAGCAAGAGTTGTCCATGAATGGCTGTCTGGATCATACTTCACGTTTACATTGCGGACACGTGACCCCCAATCTCCGTCGGCACAGCCCCATGCACCAAATGCGAAAAAGTCACCGACAAATTCGGCACCTGTCATTTCCTCCACATAGAGGCTGGGATGCGACTCCCCATACACCGAAATGTTTGAGGAAAGGTTGTAAATTTCTATCGTCTGGAGATTATCCCCGGTTTCTGATTCATTTCCCCCAAACACATAAATCTTTCCGTCAACCACCCCCCCCGCGAACTGACCGCGGGCTTTGATCAATCGGCCCTCTTCAACCCATGCCGCAGTCGAATCGGTTTCGGGCGCTTTCAATCCAATATCCAAATTCAGGTCGCCATCATCGGTATAGCATCCGGCAATCGTGTTTTTACCGGCATTTAAAAAAAGGTGAAACGAGCTATCCCCGATTGGGCTGACAGTAACCACCCCGTTGGTATCGATCGACATCGTTCCGGATGCCTGTACCTGAGCCCCATCCCAATCCCTTGAAATACCGCTAAATGTGCCGTCGCCTCCAACGGTGACCACAGTCGACCCGGCGGATGCTGGGTAGTCACTGAACGGGTCAATCCACAACGAGGAAATCCGCCATTTCCCCGTTAAATCCGACTGCTGATAGTTTGTCCCTTTTTTGAGCAGAATCTCACCAGAATACTCCTCATCATCCGGATAATATTCGCATTTAAACAGAATGTCTTTGGAGGCATTCAAAGCCAGATCCACGCCGCTTTCACCCTGAACCTCATAGCTTCCAGTTGGTGTCTTAACCAGCGTTCCAAACTCCTCATCAAATTCTTCGTCACTGTCGCTAAACCATCCGCTGAAATTTCCCGACGAATCCACGGCAACAGTTCCATTTTCCCAATAGGGACCGTACCCATCGATCCACATCGAAGCATACCGCCATTCTCCCTCTAAATCCGCAACGGAAGATGCAACTGGCGTTTTGACCACTCCAGAAGCCATCACTTCCTCCAGCGAAACACCGTATGTTTCAACGCTGTAGATAAAATCACATGCGTTGTTTATGTTTTTCTGGATATCCCAAGTGTCTGCTGGATTTTCAATCTCCTGTCCCTGAACCCGAACCAACCCGTCCCCTAAATCCGTAACCGTTCCGGTTTCAGTCCACGTTTCCCCATCCGGCTGGCTCAGTATGCTACCGCTGTACGACCCATCCCCAGAAATCGCAACACTGCCTGTGTCAACCCAAAGGTCAGTCGCTCCTCCGCCATATTGATCCACTCCGAACGACCGGCATTGCCAGCTTCCGGTAAGGTCTGCTGCGTTTGCAAAAAGAATTCCCCCAGATATACCCAAAAACAGAACCAACTTCTTTACTGACATAAGAACACCCTCCTCTTCTTAATCACTGGCCCTCGGTCGCAACCGCTTTAGTAACATAGCTCAAATCAAACTCATCTGAACCCACCACTAAAAACCCCCGTTCCACATCCAACTCCGCTTCTGGAACCTGTTTCGAAACCAATTTCTCATCCAGAAACTCACACTCTTTTAACCGAAATCGGCCTGACTTTACACTTTTAGCTGATTTTGCACAAAGAATTTGAATTGGCTTTTCGTTAGCAAATACAGACAAACACAACGAGTGAATGCGAACCGAAGACACCCGCTGAGAGATCCCGGCTTTCCGGCATAGTTCTTCGACGCTTAGAAGTTTCCGAACATTGGAAAAACCGCTATCGGAACCGGCAGGGTCTTCCTCACCACCCGAATCCGGATACCAAAGAAGCTTCAGCCCATCGATTTCCAGCCGGTTAAATCCGCCAAGGCTGATCCCGCCGAAACGAGGCTTCACAATGCGAACGGATTTAAACTGAACAACCGGCAGCCTGCCTTGCTGCGGACTGAACACCCGCGCCCCGCGCATTACCTCACGATCCAGCTGCTTCTGAAACGATCCAGACGGTGCGACCGGCACAGACTCCGGGGCCTTCTTCAAAAGGTAGATTCCGCCAGCCAACCCGCCAGCTAAAAACAGAAGGCTCAGCAACGCAAACAAACCATCCCATCGGATTTTTAATCGACCGGCCAAATCACTCCTTCGCGCGAATTTCTATTGAAGAGACTGAAGCAAACAGCGCGAACAGCAGGCTGGTGTTGCTGAGCTGCATGTAGGCGTCGCTCATCATGATGAACAGCATAAAGCAGATCAGGCCGACCGTCATTTTGGCCTCCCAACCCGACCGACGAATGCTCTTTGCAAACAGCGCGGCGAAAATCCCGAGAAAGACGATGAGGCCAACCAGCCCGCTCTGCGCCCAAACCATCAGGTACATGTTATGCGGATTATTCACACCTTCCCAATGGTTTGGCGTCCGTTGCAGGCGAACTTTTTCGTACTCGGCCGGGAAGTCTCCGGTGCCGACACCGAAGACCGGATGCTGTTTGATCACCTGCAAGGTATTGCCCCAAAAAACCAGCCGCGGGCCGCATGAGTTGTTTTCTACCGCCCCTTCCGTCACGTCTTCCAGCATCGCAGTTCCATCTAGAACATTCCGAATTTCCTGAACATTCTGATCAACACGCTGGTGCACCGACGGGCTGAGCCAGTAGGCTGAACCGGCCAGAAGAATGACCGCTAAAGCGGGCCACAGGATGTTTTTCTTCCACTGAAGCACCAACAGCCCGAGCAACATAAACGCGGCAGCATATCCAGCCACCCCGATGTTCATAAACAAGCAGACGAGAATCAGAATTCCCGCAAGCCCCGCCGAGATTTTCCAACGTTTGCCACTCCACTTTGTTCCGTTGCTGTCCTGCCGTTGGCCAACCAGCCTCTCTCCCTTTGGTCGAGTGGAAAACTTTGGATCAAACAAAACTGCGGCAAAAGCGATATAGGCCGCCCAGGCCAACTCCGGCGCGTACGAAACATGATAAACAAAGGGACTGGGGTCGCCCGGCGTTGCGTGCCCGAAAAGCGGAATCAGCTGGCAAGCCATTGCGAGCGAAACCAACGCCGTCAAGGCAGTTGAAGCAAGAAACGCAACCATACCGCGGCAAAATATTTGCGGATTGCGCCCGGCAATGCTTAGAAAAACAGGAATCAGGAGAATCCGACGACTTTTCTTGATGACGTGCAGCCCCCAGTCAAGATCAGAGGTCCAGAGCAGCCCCAAACAGAGCAGAAGGAAATAAACAATCGGAATGAAAGCGACCGGATTGGAACGAATTTCAGCCAATTTTTCTTTCAAACCGCCCTCTGCCAGCCAGAGCACAAACACCAGAAGTGCCGTTACATTGGCTACTTTCGCACTCAGAGGAAGCAGTGCGAACGTCGCAACCAGCACCCAGGGAATGGTTCGGGAGATTTTCTTTTCTTCATCACAAAACATGACGAAGAAAGTACGTCAAAACATCTGCAACCAGAAGACAAAAGAGAGGCGGAGCTCCAGCTTGTTGACAAACCTATTTGAATTAAAATATCGGCAAATGCGATTCAGGATAAGTTTTATGACAGAATAATTAAGGTCAGAATAATTTTTCAACCAACTGCACATCAACAAGTAATCATTTTGTTACGAATTAATGGTTATCAGGGAAACCCCATGCGTTGTCTGAAAGGAGGCCGCGAGAGCACTTCACGATTGAAACCCCGAACAAACCCACCCCGGCCTTCCTCCTTCGCTGAAGCTAGGAGGGGCGGCGCCTGTCCTGAGTTCATCGAAGAGGAACGGCGGGGTGGGTTCTTTGTTTTGATACGGCATCTCAACGGTTATCTGCTCTAACCTGATCTATTCATAAAAATGGATGAGAATGATTCAGGCGAACACAAAAAAGCTCATCTCTTTAACTTTTAACTTTTAACGCTTACCTGATAACTTCTCTGCATGCATATTGTCCAACTTCTACCGGAACTGACTCAAGGCGGCGTGGAATACTGCGTAATTGAGCTCAGCCGGGAACTGAGCCGTCAGGGGCACCGGAGCACCGTCATCTCTGCAGGAGGCAGGCTGAGCGAGCAGATTGAAGCAGACGGCGGGCAGCACATCACATTCGATCTGTGCTCCAAGAACCCGCTCACGGCTCCGAAACGAATTGCCGGCCTACGGGCTCTGCTTTCCAAACTGAAACCGGATCTGGTTCATGCACACAGCCGCGTTCCGGCTTGGTTGTTCACATTTGCCAACCGCACCCTGCGCATTCCCCTCGTCACCACCGTGCACGGCTTCAATCACATCAGCCCATACAGCCGGGTGATGACACGGGGAGACCGTGTGATCTGCGGAAGCAATTCGATTAAAGAGCACGTTCTAAAAAACTATCCAGTTGACGAAAAAAAACTGCGCTATGTTGCACATGGCATTGACTCAAAACACTTTGACCCCGAAACGATTGACCAATCCTTTATCGATGCATTCAAACAACAGCACAGACTGGAAAACAAAACCGTCATCACCATCGTCGGGCGGATTACGGAGTGGAAAGGCCACGACACCTTCATCCGCGCACTCGCTGAGGTTCAAAAAACACACCCTGATGTAATCGGAGTCGTTGCGGGCAACATCTGGCACAACAAACAGGGTTATTTCAGAGCATTGAAAAAACTCGCTACAGATCTCAACACCCCTATCCGTTTTGTCGGCTCGCAAACACAAGTTCGCGAAATCTACGCCCTGAGCGACCTCGTCGTCTCGGCCGCCTCCAGCAAGGCAGAAACCTTCGGCCGCGCGGCCGCCGAAGCACTGGCCATGAACACACCCGTGGTTGCCAGCGCCCACGGCGGGTCGCTCGACATTCTGATCGACGGAGAAAATGGACTTCTGTTCGAACCGGGGAATGAGCGGAATCTGACAGAGAAAATCAAACAGGCGCTGAACACACCGTTCCGTAATATGCGATCCCGTATCAAAACCTATTTCACTCTGGATCAAATGGTCACCCAGACACTGAGAATCTACGAAAATCTAGTTAGCACGTTACATATTGTTCAGGTTCTTCCAGAACTGAATCAGGGCGGCGTGGAACGCGGCGTAGTGGAATTCAACCGCGAGCTGGTGAAACGTGGCCACCGGAGCACGGTCATTTCCGCCGGCGGAAAGCAGTCCGCACAGATCGAAAAGGATGGTGGACAGCATATCACGCTGGATATCTGCTCCAAAAACCCGCTCACCTTCCTGAACCGCGCCGCCGCCCTGCGACGTGTTCTTTCGGATCTCCGACCGTCTATCCTACATGCCCGCAGCCGCGTTCCGGCATGGCTCTGCCTGTTCGCAAACAAAAGACTGAAGAGCCCCTTCATCACCACCGTACACGGCTTCAACAGTGTCAGCCGGTACAGCGAAATTATGGTGCGCGGCGACCGGGTACTTTACGGCAGCTCATCAATCAAAGAGTACATTTTAAAAAACTATCCAGTTGATGAAACCACGCTGCGCTATGTGCCGCGCGGAATTGATATGGAGCTGTTCAATCCGCAAAAGGTGGACACCGCCTTCATCAAGCATTTCAAAAAGCAGCACGGCCTAGAGGAAAAAACGATCATCACGATCGTCGGACGGATCACTGAATGGAAAGGCCACGACACGTTCATCCGCGCGCTGGCGCAAGTGCAAAAGAACCACTCGGACGTGGTAGGCGTCGCCGCCGGCGGCATCTGGCACGGCAAGGAGGAGTTTTTCCAAGGTTTGGAAAAACTAGCAGCAGAGCTCGGCGCCGATATCCGCTTCGTCGGTTCACAGACACAGGTGCGCGAAATTTACGCCCTGAGTGATCTGGTGGTTTCGGCCGCTTCGACCAAAGCGGAGACCTTCGGCCGCACGGCCGCCGAGGCGCTGGCGATGAACACGCCGGTGATTGCCAGCGCGCACGGCGGGTCGCTCGATATTCTCATCGACGGCGAAAACGGTCTTTTATTCGAGCCAGGCAACGCAGCGGAACTGACGGATAAAATCGAACAAGCCCTCAGCCGGCCGTTTAAAAACATGCGACCTCACATTGAAAAAAACTTCAGCCTGACCCGCATGACAGAAGATGAGCTATCCATCTACAACGAGCTGATTTAAGACCCTATCAACTCCTCAAAAAGACTCTTATAGCGCCCAATAATCACATTCATTGAAAACCGCTCGTTCAACTCCCGGCGTCCATTTTCCGCTAAAGAATCTGACAGATTCGGATTGGACAGAACCCGATTGACCTCACGGGCACAGAGCTCAGCATGATCCACCTCGAACAACAGACCGGTTCGGTTGTGATCAATCAACCAAGCGGGCCCAGTGCTTGCGGCAGCGACAACGGGGGTTCCCGTCGCCCACGCTTCTAAAACAACGTTGCCAAGCGGCTCAAATCGAGACGGGAAAACACAGACATCCGCCACTCCAAACAGGCTGGAAATATCTTTCCGTAGCCCGAGGAAATGAATACGATCTGCAACACCAAGGTTCAATGCAAGATCTTCGAGTTCTTCCCGAAGTTCACCAACCCCGGCAATCAGCAAGGTCGTATTCGGCATCATCGGCATCGCCTTAATCAGCGTGTCCTGAGCTTTTTTAGGATGGAGTCGACCCAGCGTCAGAAGGACCTTATGCCCTTTGGGGATCTCCGGTAACGGCGCCGGAACATCCAGTTCCGGCGAGATTTCCCCAAAATTTGAGATCAGACTCACTCGATCTGCCGACCATCCGCTTTCGGTAACATGTCGAACAAGATCCGGCGCATTTACAATCAAATGGTCACACTTATGATAATTTCGGATATCATAATACCCTCCCAAACGTCCCACAACCACCGCATCGGTCGACGGACATTTCCTAGACGCCCGATTTACCCAGGTTAAAATCAGGTCGGGCCTGAATTTTTTTACCTCTTTTTTCAACAAAGCATTATAGCGGAAGATTTTTCCAAACACACCCATCGGCAACGTCTTGAAATCCACCCCTGCCTGTTTGAGCCGCGACTCTCGAGAAGGCTGCGCTTCTATGATCAGCCGCTGGACAATCGCCTCGTCTTGGGCAAACGCAGCCGCCACTTTTTCAAAGTAGGTTTCTGCTCCAGCCTCGGATTGTGAAAGGAGGATCTGCATCAACCTCATAACGAACGTCCTATTTTACGGATCCATCCAAGTGGATATCACGAGCCCACACATAATCGTGACTGAAAGGAATCTGCAGCGAAGCCTCTAGAATGTATTGCGCATAGAGCGCGTTATTCATCTCCGTATGAAAAAACCGGCGGGTGTTGGCCGCCCAGGCTCTCCGTTTGTCATCGTCATGATGAAATTCCCGGATTTTAACGAGCAAATCATCCTGATCATCAAAATAAACCGCAGATTCCGCGGGAAGAAGCTCATCAAAACGGGGGCTACTGTGCGTAAATTGCAGGATTCCGTTCCCGGCAAGCTGAGCCATACGAGCCGATGAATACCAGTAATCGCCTTCTTGGCGATTCAGGTTCAGACCCATCCTTGTTTCCGCCAGAGCCTGGTCATAATCCCGCCCCCAAACCGGCGGTTCACCGAAACTGCCATAGGTCTTAAAATTCATCTCACTGGAAACCTGCTCCTTAATTGAACCAACCATTTTTAAACGGTCCGTGTAATTTGTACTGTTGCTACAAAACAACAAGTCAATCGGCAGATCCGTTCGCGCAGAGTTATCAAGATTTTCAACGGCCGGATCGACAGGGTTCGGCATGTGATACAACCGCGCACCGCACCCCTCAAAACGGGATAATTCCCGCCGGCCGGTGGAGACAAACACCGCATCCACCACTTCGGCGCGATGCTGGATTCGAACTGCATTTTCCGGAACAAACAGAGGGTCATTATTACAATGAGCAATCACTACCCCCGGCTTGACCCTGCGAATTTCAGCCAGCGTGTTATTCGTAATAATATCGCAGTGCCCAGCAATCACCAGATCCGGCGCAAAAGCGTTTACTGTTTCCAGTAAGCGACGATTTGCCTTTTTTCGGCCAAAATCGCGAACGCCAAAGGGAGCCTCAAAAGCAGCTACATCGCGGTCGCTGAACCCGGAAACAAGATGATTGTTTTTGATCAGTCCGTGGGTCAGCTTCTGGGCCCAGCTGACACGGGTTTTCCCGTATCGCCGAATCTGCTGATAAGCAATATGTAACACTCTCATGGGAGGCATCCTTCTTTGTTTAAATCAATCATCAAGCCTGCACCAACCAGGGCTTTATTTGTTATATACCAAAAAAACGGGAGGCAAACCGCTAAAAAATATCCATCAGATCGCACTCTTTGAGCAAACCGATCGATACAGAGATTCGAGCCGGGGAAGAACCGCTTCTTCATGATAGACGGAACGATACAACTGGAGCGCCGCCTCGGCCCGCACGACGGCCTCCGCCGGATTTTGAGCCGCCTGATTCAGCGCAAGCGCCAACGACTCAACGGAATCAATATCAGCAAAAAAGGCCGTTTCCTCCGAGAGAACCTGAACGGGCCCCTGCGTGGACGTTGTAACAATCGGCAACCCGCGAGCCATTGCCTCCAACATCACAATGCCAAACGGCTCATCGCGTGAGGGCAACACAAAAAGATCCGAACGATCCAGCGCCTCGCTCACATCATCGAACCAAACACCCAGCGACACCTTACTGGCAATGCCCAGCTCTACGGCCAAAGCCTTCAGCGCCCCGCTTTCCGGTCCGCTGCCCCCAATAGTCAAACAAGCATCTACACCGGAATCAAGCAGCTGTTTAAATGCATACAGGAGCACATCAAATCCTTTTTTATGCACATAACGCCCATAAGACAAAAGTTGTAACGGCGAAGAGTCCGGCCGCCGAACCGTATTAACCGGAAGCACTCTTGAAAAGTTAGGAATTACCTCGACCCTATCTTCCGGCCAGCCGGAATCCAGCGCATGACGGCGCTGATCCTCTGTGGTACCGATCAGCGTATGAACATACTTGTAACGCTTCAAACGAACATAATTGTGCAGTTTGGAAACCACGGGCACCCCCACTATATGGGCGGCCCGCCCACCATGCCATGCAGCACGCTTCAGCTGAGTATGCACCACTTCAGCCCCAAAACCCTTAATCTGCTTGGCAATACGCCAAGACGTAATGAAATCCAATTCCCCACCAACCCTCACCGTTTCTAGCTGAATACCGGAGATTCCCTCCAAAAGATTTTTTTTGCAAAACCTGCGGTTACAGATGGCCTGAATTTGATGCCCGCGGGCGGCCAGTGCGAGTGCCGTATCAACAAACGACCGTTCCGCCCCTCCGAACCCTTTTGCCAACATAATCTGAGTAATACGCATCTCTTTATAGTGCCATACCACATGATTTCAGCAACTTATAAATCAGCACACAGACCCGAAGTTATCGCTCTTCACGTTCCTTTTTCTTTCACATCAACAGGAGTCGCTGAAACGGGAATCAGAAACCGGATATTTGACGAGAGCGTATTGATCAAACAAAGCGCCTCCAAACACAGTATCTTCATGACCGATCATTTGATAAAGCTATAACGCCCGGCCTGCCGAATAGTGCGGATCAAACGCCGTCGGGATAAACGGCCCCTTTCGAGGTAATACAAAGTGGGGCGACAT
>Ga0307990_1003018_pt1 | contig 13097 bp, 4 predicted proteins | sample EllFjometagen129_FD_203168 | JGI IMG/M metagenome (GOLD analysis project Ga0307990, IMG submission 203168) | Marine microbial communities from Ellis Fjord, Antarctic Ocean - #129 | ecosystem: Environmental > Aquatic > Marine > Unclassified | place: Southern Ocean | collected 2014-10-08
GGCCACAGGCAGTTGAGCGTTCATTCAAGAATTCATCGACGAGCACATAGTTGATCACAGAGATGGACATGTCTTTCTTGTCAATACGGTACTGATCATTTTGAAATCCATCCGTCACTATTTTGACCTGTTCCTCCTTGCCAGATGACCAAATAAGCAATTTACAGTGAACTCTTTCCCCCTTCCAGCCATGAAGTTTTATGGCGTCAGTCACATGATCCCCTGGAGGCATACTTTTGGCATAGGCTATATCCAGCGATCCAAAACCTGAGTGTATGCCAGGTTCAACCTGCTGCCATATGGACATGTCATTGGCATCCGGATCAGCAGGTTCAAAACCCCATAAGCCGTTCAGTCTACAGGGAGCATCATGGTGCGCACGATCCTCAGCGCAGGTCTGGAGCGTTGGTGTGTCCCTACAGCCCGCCAACACGCAAAACGCCATGGCACATAGACTGAAAGCACCTAAATGGAAAAGACCGCTGCGAAATATTCGCCTGCGTTTTTTATTTATACTCTTACAAAACACAATGAGACCCCTTCAATGCTAGTACTCTTCGACATCCCTCGCCACTGACTAAGAAGTACGAACGTTCCCTTTTTGTTCAACCATGATCAAAGAGGAAACCGGCCTGAGACCGGTGTCAGCGTGAAGTCCTTGAGGGTGACTCCCTTGACGTCCCCTTCGCGTGAAAACCGAAGCACGTTCTTGCCTTGGCCCAGTTCGATGACGGCCGGCTCCGTTTCGTCCCATAGGCCGACGGTGAAGGGCAGCGTGATCTTGACCGGTGTCTTGGCGTCGTTGACCATGAGCAGCAGGTTCTGCTTCCAACTCGGCGTGACCACCCGTGCGGTGAGTGCGTACTTACCAGCGGCCGGGGCATCGAAGGTGTATTCGAACTTCTGATGCCCGCCGTTGCGGCTGTAGTGCAGCTGCTTGCCACCTAGGTTGCTGTTCATGAAACTGATTTTTCCCGTGCTCTTGGTCGGTTTGCTGGTGGCCGCAGCGGGAATGGTGATCACGCCCTTGTCGTCAGCGAAAATCTTCCGGTCTTCGTCGGTCAGAGACACCTTGGCAATCTCGACGGTCTCCTTGATTTCGTTGGCCTCGCCAATGTCCTCACCGACTGCGGCCAGCGTCTTAGCCTTGGCGGCTTCGATGATGCCGCGTTGCGTGTAGAGGGCCACGACGTTCCAGAAGGCGGGATTTCCGGAGAGGAAACCAAAGGTTCGCGGCTCGCCCATGACATCGCCGATCCACTGGGCACGTTTGACCTGCATGAACGGCTCGCCGGTCGCACGCGCCTGCGTAATCGCCAGGAAATCGAGGTCCTTGTTGCGACCCATGACCCAACCGGCCCCCCAGCCTCCGCCAAGGCACACCACCCAGCCATCGGGTGTCCAGTGCACCAGAGCGGCATGGCCGGGCTGGGGACGCGCCGTGGTGGGAATGCCGAAGGCGCGGAGGATGAACCGGCCGAAGAAGGCGCGACGACCGCAGACGCCGCCGTTCATGAGAATGTTCTGGAAGAACTGCAGGTCGTCCTTGTCGTACTTGTTGTCCTGCGATCCGTACTTGATATCGCTCCTGACCGCCGCCACGTAGCGCCAGCGGTAGTCAGAGGTGGTGATGTGGTCGGGCCGATAGTTGCGGAGCATCTCGCGGCCCCAGGCGAGGATCTCATCGGGCTCTTCGCCATTGACGACCATGCGCAAATCCCAAACGCTCAGAGTCTTGAACGCCGGATCAAGCTCATCATTCAGGAAAGCCTTTTCGAAATGCAGATACCGCTTGACCGGATCGACGGTGGCGGGCGCATACGTCTTGGCCTTCGCATTACGCTGCTTAATCGAAACCGCATGTTCCAGGCTAATTGCCAGCGCCAGCCGTTGCAGGGCACCTTCGCTGGCCTTGTCACTCGCTTTTTGGATGTCCCTGTAGGTCATCATTGCCTGGCCGTACTTACCGTCCTTGGCACCGTCCGCCACGACCATATGCACCAGAAAATCATCGTCGGCCAACATTGGCTCGATCAGCGTCTCCTGTTCTTTCCCCTGCTGGGCAAACTCGGCCAGACCACGCTGCGTGGCTTCAGACAGGACGACATACTTCGCCAGTTTGGCATCCAGCTTGTCGCTCGAAAAGAAGGACTTGAGACCAGGGTCCTGGACCGCCTTCAACGTGGCGGCCTTCGCTTCAACAAGGGCCCCTTGCGCTTCCTTCGATACCTTCTCAATTTTCGGCCTTTCACGTTCCGCCTTGTCCAAGGCTGCCTGACGCGCCTTGAGTGCTGCAACGCCAGCTTCCCGATTCTCCTGCCATTTGATGAGTTCCTTCTGCGCCACCTGGCGTTCCGCTTCCGTGGTAGCTTTCTTGAGCTTCGCCTTTGCCGCAGCGATCCCCTTGTCCGCGCCGCCGATCCACTTGCCTTTTGCGTGCCCCACAAGAGCATTCGCCTCGTTGATCTCACCCATGCGCTGCTCCGCAGCCTCTACCCCCGCCTCCGCAGCCACCTCAGCCTCACGGACCTTCAGGAAGGCGGCCTTCTTCTGCTCGTTTACGACCGGCAAAGCCTCGGCGATTTCCGCCTTCAGTGCCTCGAGTTGTCCAGCATACTGGGTTTCGAATTTCTGGCCCATCTCAGTCAGGGGCACTTCGGGCGCCTTCTGCTTCTCTTTCGCAGCCAATGTGTTCGAAGTGCCGATCGCCGTGGCGACAAGAATCATTACCATGAAGGTGATTGCCTTTGTTTTCTTCATGTACAGGTTGTCTCCTAACGAACCATTTTGCTCGGACGTCTCTGGGATCAGTTCACAGGCTCGAGTGTCACAGGCCCCAGCAGGCCGGACACCACCAGCGGCGTGGTTTTGCTCTTGCCGGACTTGTTCGTGCGTGTGACTCTGTCTTCTTCATCCAGGAACAAATCACCAACCAGGCGATTGTTCCACACATTGGTCACTGCCACCTCCAGTGTATGCTGCCCCTGGGTGAGCCGCTTGGCAGGCATTTTCACGCGGAACGGATAGGTCCAAGCCGTGCCGAGATCCTGCCCGTCCATGCGCACCTCAGCCACCTCGCGCACCCTGCCGAGATCCAGCCAGAAATCCTTGCCAGCATCCTCAGGCATGGCGAATTCAATGGCATAGGTCGCAGTCCCTGAGAAGTACTTGATGCCGTCCACTTTTGACGTGGTCCAGTCGATCAACTGATCCCACTGAACAGACACCGGGGCAAGTCTTCCAGGCTGGAACTGGACAGTCCAGGTGCCCTTGACAGGCCTCTTCTTACTGGATTCATTTCCAGACAAAACAGCGGTCTTTGGGGGAGCAGAACCGTCGCGGCGAAACACCACAAATGCCGACCCGACAGCCGGCAGCTGAAGCTCGATATCGCAGGCACCCTCTGGATGGCGTGTGATCACGTTGGCCAAACGCATGTCACCTGTCACTGGATACCAGACCTCGGCCCTACCATCAGCATCACGGAATCGGCAGGTCACCGTCTTGCTTTCCTTGGCACTGTTACACACAAAATACACGTCTGCCTTGTCAGTCCGTCGGTGTATTGAATCGATTCGCAGGGGGCCTTCCTGGGACCCCCCGTTTAATACAGTGAAGTCCGGCTTGACACCCATCTCAGTAAGCACCTCACGAGAGGTCATGCCAGCGTACACATGGCCCTTGCCGTAGGCCTTGCTGTGCGCAGCGCTCTGCGGCCAGAAGGGGTCGGTAATCGCAGCAACCTGATCATCTGCCTTGGGAAAGCCTGTCATCGAATTGGTGCGTATGGGCCGGGTCGAACCGAGAATGGTCGCGCCCTGCTCGACCAGATCGCGGATCTTCTCCAGAACCTCCAGACAGATGTGATCGTGGTCGGGCAGGACCATCACCCGATACCGCATGTCACCCACCTTCAACTGGCCCGTCTTTGGATCGACAGTCATGCGATCCAGGATCGACCTGGCATCGAGGTAATCGTATCCGTACCCCTTACCCAGCGTACGGAAGTTCACGGCCACGGGCTTGCCGCAGTGCAGGCATTTATCCATCGCATAGATGGGCTTGACGTTGGGATCGATTCGTCTGGGGGGCACCAGATTGGGCGTCTTGTCCCCGTAGTAAAAACAGGCATCCGCCACATACGTGCCCTGCTGCATCAGATAACAGCACCGAGCCATATACTTGAGCATGGGGCCGGACTGTTTCCACCAGGTATTATTGGCGTTGAAATGCTCGCCTGCATGGTACACATACCCAGGCAATCCCGCCTCAGGCGGATTGTGCGCAAAGGTATGGAAGGTCACGCGGTTCAGACCGTCACAAATCGCCACATCAAAGAGCTGCTTGTAGTGCGAAGGGCCATCAAGCCAGTATCGCCAGCCCGTGAAGGATTCTGAATCCACAAAGCGGCGCCCGTATAGATTGGCGGCACTGGCCGCTTCCTTGGTTACCCAGAAGCGTTTGCCATTCCAGAACTCTCCTCTGGGGATATCGGCCTGGCCCAGCGCCCAGAGCGGATCCACGCGGGGATAGCCGCCGTGGCCTGCTTCTGCGCAGAGCTGCATGCCGTGTCGGTTCAGGATCTCGCGACTCAGGCGAAAATGCCGTTCCGTGATGAGTTCGCCCACGGTCTTGCGATAGTCGGCCATGAAACGCATTTGCACGTCCGTGTCCCTGAGGGTCCAACCTTCCAGAAGCACAAGGTATTTCCCGGGATCGTAGTGGCGACGTTTTTTAAACTCGTCGATAAAATCCTCAGTCCAATCGTTCGCCGGGTTGACCTCATAACTGTCGTGCGACATGGTCTTCAGAATCTTATGCCCTGGATCGATCTCACCGAGCTTGTCGATCATGTGCATCATGTGTCTTTCAGTGGCGTCTGCGCTGAGATGATCAATAATCAGCCCCTTTGAGTTGGGACTTGGCACGACGAGACCCTGGTTCGTACCGCGGCACACAAACCGAAGGATTGTCCAATCTCCGTCAGGCACATCCCATTGGACCCTTCCCTTGGCATCCATCTGGTCAGTGAGATCGATCCTAGCATCAAGGGAGACAAGGGTCTTGTCCTTGGACTGGGGAACCGCCAACACAGAAATATCACAATAGTACGTGTCACTGTCACAGGGCACGGGCAGCACATCGTCAAACCTTGTCGGCCCGGTTACTTCCACAGCACTGCTGGCAATACGCTTGCTACCGTCAGACTTTTTGACCCATGATCCACCGGCGTTCCAACTGCTGGCTGCAATCATGTTGAGTTCAAGCCCGAGGCGCTTGGCCTCGGTCATGGCGTACTTGATGGTCTTCAGGGAGTCCTCACCCAAAAAGGCTGGGCCCTTCGGCACCATGCCCACGGGCCGGATCACGCCAACATCCCAAATTTCAAATCCCCGCATGCCCAGAGCCTTGGCCTCTTCCATTTCACGCGTCATCTGCGCATGATCCACGTGGCCGTTCAACCAGCACCAATACGCCCCGGGCCGTGCCTCCAGAGGCGGATTCAAAAATGCGGCCTGTGACACCCTGTCGCCCGAACTGGCGCAACCCGAAAATACAGCAAGCAACAGCAGACAAACTGTCAGGCAAATCCAGCTTCGAAACCGAGATGACATCGGTCTCTTCGGAAACGTATGAGTCATTGAGATTTTCATGTATATCATTCCTTTCAATAAAGTACTTATGCAATGCCTGCCAGCCTGCCTGGTCAGGCCTTCACATTCATTTTAACGCGCGGTCACACACTCGGCACCACGCTTTATTTTCAGTCACTGAACTTCTGCAGAGTCCAAATGTTCAGATGGCAATTCGCAGTAGGAATATCGCATTTTTCTGAAAACTGAATACTGAAAACTGAATACTACAGGGCTTTTTGCAAAAGTCCTGTCAATCAATCAACCACTCCTGAATACCGCAAGACGTTTCGTCGAGGACGACTTCAAGTCGCACCGCAGTGGTCTTGACCGGGTTGAAGCGATTTACGCAAATGGCCTCAGCCTGTAGTCACCTGCAAAGGCAGGTGCCACCAAAACCAACAAGACCAGAAGGTCTCCTTTTGACAGACAGTCTGCCCGACAGATCTTAGATGGCCTATTTAGACAGGTGCAAAACATGCTTGGGTCCTCATCGTCCAGCATTGGCCCTTTCAAACTCGGGTTTCAGCTCTGCGATGGTTGCCTCAGCTTCCTTGAAACGCCGTTCCATGTCAGCCTGTCTGAACATTTTACGAAGCTCGTTGGAAATCTGTCGACTGGTTTTCTTGTCGAAATCTGTGACTTTAATGGGCGTTTCTTCAAGCAGCCAGTCGTCGCTTCGCTGCGTGGCCAGGGGAATGCCGCGTCCGTTCACGATGTTCGAAATCGGATTTCTCGCCCAGGCATGGCGAAAATGAATCGGCTCGGGGACAAAGGGACTACTCAGCACAAGACTGTTGCGCTGATACTTCGGCTGGTTGCGATTGTCCACGGACCCATCCGTGTACCACTGCACGTCAGCCGGATAGAAGCAACGATCCTGACCAGCAATGGCGAACCCCATCATCTTGCCATCGCTCTCATCTCTGGTTTTTATGGCAGTGCTTAGGGTCAGCCGGATCTGCCCGTCGCCCCTCTTGACCGCCTGGATCGAAGGCGGCAGCCAGTACAGACCGGCGTCTCTGCCAGTCAAGAGTTCATACTGGGACACCAGCGCCCACTTGGCAACACGCTCCCCTGCCGGCACTTTGATCTGGGGATGATACCAACTCTTTCGCAGGTCAAAAGAACTGACAAACCCAATGCCCTTGTCACCGGCATCATAAAGATCCTTGAACGTCTTGTATTGCGATTCCCTTATGAGTGGCCCCACATCGTACATGGGTTCAAGATACCTTTCCAGCGTCTGCGGTTCACCTGCAGTACACAGAGACACAATGCAAAATGGCATGTGCGCACTGTTGAACGCCGCACGCCAGGCTGTGATCATGTGTCCAAAGACCTGCTGATACATCCTGGCACCAGCAGACCCCTCAAAACAGTTGTTGAACCCGTGGTGAAACACAGCCCCCTTGACGTGAAGCCCTTCAAGGGGGCGAATCACACTGGCATAACAATAGCCCGGTCGGTTCTTGTCTGCCACGGGGCCGGGACGCAGATCACTGGGTGGTTGGCTGTCTTCAGGCAAGGGATTGCCCTGATCTGCCAGTCTCTGCTTTCTCCGTTCATAATTGGTGATCCGATTCTGCAGGTCTGCCTGGGCGTCATAGCTTGCGATCTTGTCTTGCCACTCTTTAAGTTTGGCCCTGGTTTCCTTGCCCTGGATCTGATCCAGCACGGACCTTGGTATCCAGGTTTCCACAGTGGTGCCGCCAATGGACGTGTCAATGAGTCCAATGGGCACCTGGGTCGCCATATGCACACGCCGCCCAAATATGTACCCAATCGCGGTGAATTCCTTGACCGTGTCAGGCGTACAAATGTCCCAGTCGCCCTTACGGAAATGTCGGCTGAACCATGAACTCCACTCGTGCAGGCGATCAAAACTCTTGACCGATTCGAAGCCCTTGCCCCAGGGCATACTGAGCAGGCGAATCTTGGGGAAGTTCGCGGACACGATTTCCAGTGCGCCGTCGTCGATCTTGGCAATCTCAAATTCCATGTTGCTCTGGCCGCCAAGTATCCACACGTCACCGATAAGGATGTTGTCCAATGTGAGTGTCTTTTGTTGGCCTTTGATCGTCATCACCTGGGCCTGACTGTTGGCTGGCATCGCCTTGAACATCACCTGCCACGATCGATCAGACTTGGCACGCGTCGTGGCTGTCTGGCCTGCGAACGAGACCGTGACAGTCTCTTCAGGATCAGCCCAACCCCAAATCATCACGGGCTTATTGCGTTGAAGCACCATGTTGGTCTGAAACACATTACTGATACAGAGGCCCTGGCCAAAGGCCGGAACATCAACCACGTCAACCTGAGGCATTCTTTCGGGCCGGCCCTGAGCCGGCACAATAGCGAAGAAGAACAAGACCACTAAAACTGATTTCAAAACGACTTGTCTATGCATTTCAAACCTTTCTGTCAATAAATGAATGTGATTCAGCACAACTATCCCCGCGGTATAGTAATCTACCTGTCTTTCCATTTTCTTAGCTCGGTTGCGTTCTCCTCCTGGTGCTCATCAAGCAAGTACCGAGCGTTTTTGAGACGGCGATCCATGTCGAACAGACGGTTTGCCTGGCGTGCCAAATTCAGGGTCTGCCTGTCTGCCTTTTCGCCAAACTTGACGGGCACCTCGTAGATCTTCCAGTCATCACTACGCTGTGTAGCCAAAATCGCTGAATCAAAGTTGTACCTGGGCTTGAGGTTGCCCATGGGATTGCGTGCCCAAGCATAACGATAATGGATTGGATCTGCCACATGCCGACTGGAAAGCACGATCGTCTTGTAATCATACACCGGCTGGTTACGACTGTCTTTTCTGGTAACCCGATGTTCGACCGTGGCCGGCTGGTAACGCCGATCGTTACCGGCAATGGCAAAGCCTTCGATAGGATTGTCATGACCCGCATCAACAGGCACATCAAATGTCAGGACGATCTTGCCGTTTTCAATCTTCATCCCGGTGATCACAGGGGGCTTCCATTCAATCTTCTTGCTGTATTGGGAGGCCAGTGCCCACCGGGCCATGCGCTCACCCACAGGAACCTTCAATCCCGGGTGATACCAGGCACGCCGCATGTCATAGCTGCTGCAAAACCCAACATTCTTATCACCCGCCTTGACATAATCGAGTATCTCACGCGGACTCGAACTGGCCGGCAATGCAGGAAATGTCACTTTCCAAGAACGGTCCTTGCCAGCCGTGACTGTGCGTTGCTTACCCTCAAGCATAACGCCTACGGTTTCCCCCGGCGCTGCCCAACCCCAGATTTTTACAGGCTTGTCACGCTGAATGACCATGTTGGACTGAAACAGATTGTGGAGGCACAACCCCTCATCGACTGCAGGGACATCAACGCGGTCCTTGCCCCGCTGCAAATCCGAAGGCCAACTCGCTGCCACAACAAAGGGTTGAAACGCCATCAGTGCGGCGCACAGGGTGAATGCAATTCTGCTTCGATGATTTGTTTTCATGCTATTATTTTTCTCTTCATTTGACGGCAAGCAGTCATAACTGCTTTGAACACGTCGTTACAGTTTCGTTCTCAATACTTGTCGTATTCGCCGCTCATCACCTTTCTGAGATTTCATTCTCTGGCTGTGACAACCACCTAATAAGACTTGGGCCATAACGACTGTTAGTATTGTGACATTTATCTGTCTCATTTTGGCCTTTCCAGAATTGAATGGATTATGCGGCGCATAGTCTATTCTTGCAGACATTTATTTTGAGGCTATGATCGTTTTCGCCGTCTTTAATCCATGGCCTGTGACTTCAAGTTCAATATCCCCACTCTTTTCGAAAGATTGAACGAGCACCACCAACTTGCCGCTGAATGCTTTCATGGTTGGCAAGTGGAACATTTCCAGCGAGGTTGCATCGCCGTTACAAACTGCTTTGAATTGCCCTGCACCGGACACTTTGAAATTAAGCCGATTCGCCGCTGTTGGACAGGGGATCCCGTCTTTGTCGACCACGGTCACTGTGACATAACTCAAGTCTTTTCCATCAGCAGTAATGTCTTTTTTGTCAGCCGACAATTCAAGATGATGCGGTTTACCGGCAGTGTGCATGTCTCTTTCCGCCACAGCCTTGCCATTATCATCAAAGGCCACCACTTTGACTGTTCCCGATTCGTACTTAACATCCATCCACATCAAACGATACCGGTTTTGTTTTGTATCGAAGTTCTTTCTTTGAATCCCCTGGCTCACACCATTGACAAATAATTCCGCGCTGTTGTGGTTAGTATAGACGAATATGGGGGTCACTTCTCCCTCGCGGCCTTCCCAGTTCCAGTGCGGCAAAATATGTAGAGTCTCATCTGTTGTATTCCAGCGACTGCGATACAGGTAGTAGCGGTCTTTGGGTAAACCTCCCAAATCGCAAATCCCAAAATAAGAACTTCTCGAAGGCCACGCCAATCCGTACGGTGTCGGTTCCCCCAGATAATCAAATCCTGTCCACACAAACTCACCGATCACCCAGTCTTTATCGTCCTGCCACACAAAATCCTCTTCCGGAAGATTCGACCAGCTGCAGCATACCATGTCGTACGATGAACATTGAAGGTCATCCCAGGTCTTCCAGTTTAGCTTTTCAACAGGAAACTTATAGACTCCGCGTGAGCTCACCGTTGAAGCGGTTTCAGACCCCAAGAGCAATCCCTGCGGAAATTTCTCGTATGCCTCTTCGTATAGATGCACCCGATAGTTTAATCCGGGCATATCCAACACCGCTCCAAAGCCATTGGCCATGACCGCTTTCACCTGATCCATCCCAACGGTTACCGGCCGGGTCGGGTCTTCGCGATGAAAAATATCCTGCAGCCTCTTGGCAAGTTTGGGTCCTTCATTGCCATGTTGGTCTGGCACTTCGTTACCCGAACTCCACATGACAATACAGGGATGATTGCGCGTCGCTCGAACCAGATTCACCACATCTTTTTCTGCCCATTCACTAAACCAACGGTTGTAGCCATTCTTCACCTTTGGCGTGGCCCACTCGTCAAACGCCTCAGCCATAAACAACATGCCCATTTCGTCACACAATGCCAGTTGCTCGTGCGATGGCATGTTATGCGAAGAGCGGATGGCATTGCAGCCCATGTCTTTCATAATGCGTATTTGTCGTCTTAATGCTGATTTGTTCACTGCCGCGCCCAGCGGCCCTTGATCGTGATGCAGACAAACACCTTTGAACTTCATCACCTTGCCATTCAGCACCATACCTTTATCACGATCGAAAACCACACGTCTGATTCCGACACGGGTTTGCAGTTCATCTTTTAATTGAGTCCCCTGATATAATTTCAAATGGGCGGTGTAAAGATACGGCGAGTCGGGACTCCATAATTTGGGGTGTGCAATCGCCATGTTTTGTTCAATCTGATCTCCAAACATGTCATCCGAACTGTGTGTGGCCACGATCTTTCCAGCCGCATCCTTGATTTCGGTGACCACCTTTACATTGTCACCGTTCACGACCGATTTAATGTTAATCTTTGCGATTTCATCCGAAATGAAAGGCGTGGTCACAAACGTGCCCCACTGTTTGAAGTTCACTTCATCCTTGACTATAATCTGCACCTTTCGATACATCCCGGCACCCGGATACCAGCGCGAAGAAAAAGGCAGGTTTTCAAGACGGACGGCCAAAAGATTCTCTCCGTCTTTTAAATATTCCGAAATGTCGAAATAGAAATAATTATAACCAAAGGGCCAGTGGCCCACGGCCTTGCCATTGACAAAGACATGCGCATCGCTCATGGCCCCGTCAAATACCAATAATGCTTTTTTGCCCTTTGTAAATTCCGGCAGAGTAAAGCTCTTCCGGTACCAGCCAATGCCGATGTGAGGCAACGCGCCGGTTCTGCCGGTTCTTTCACGCGCTACTTTTTCCAGGTCCTGTGTCACTCTGACTACCTGTATGTCGATCTCTTTGTCGAAAGGCCCTTTTATGGCCCAGTCGTGAGGCACAGAAACGGTTTCCCAACCAGCGGTATTCGTTTGTGATTTTTCCGCACCAGCAACCTCTTCGCGAATAAACTGCCAGTTCTTTTCCAAAGGAACGACTGTCCTGGGACCCTTGGGGAGAGTAATCAAACTGGGCTCATCTGTTGAGGCTTGAATGGCCTTGATCGTGTCTCTAACCGCTTTGGCCTTACCCAGGCTCAAATGGCGAGGGAAATCCTTTTCTTCGTGCTCAAAGTAATCGGCAACAGCCTCCAGTTGGTCAGTGACACGTTTTGCATGGTCGCCGTACATCTTCAACATATCCATGATGGTATCGATGCGTTTTTCACTGGCATGCTGCCTCTGGTTGCGAGCATAGTCGACACACAATTCTATGCCTTCGCTGACATGGTTTTCGGCGAATAGTCTCAAGCCGGCCATGCGAATTTCGGCAGAGAACATGATATCGCTCGGGGCCTGCTCTTCAATCGCCTGACAAATATCAGGCAGTAACGGTTTGAGTTCATCAAACGTCAAATTCTCGTACACAGAAGCCAAACTGCCGCGGGCCCGTCCGTCTTCATTCTTCAGACCAAGACGAACAGCTTGTATCAGCAGGGTGCGGTCCACGCCTTCCAGGGACCTGCCAAGGAGCCCGCCTCTTTTGTTGAACATGGCGAAAGAAAGGTAGCGTTGCTCCATATTACGAGGATCGTTTTGGGGATCTGTGTTTACGAACCTCTTGAGCATTTCCGGCACTGCCCCCCTGGCCGGTTCACCTATGCCGGCCAGCGCCTCTGCAGCCAGGATTCGCAGCCAGAGGTCATCAGAATCGAATGTCCCGAGTAATGTCGGCACAGCAACCGCGGCGCGTCCCCGCTGCCTTTTGATCGCCTGACATGCGCCGTATTTTGTATAGAGATCTCCAGTCTTGAGCATACCGATCAATTGGGGCGTGATATTGTCGCGTTTGCGTGCCAGGGCCAGGGCCGTTCTTTCACGGACAGTCGGCGACCAACTTGAAAGCCTGTCAAGTAATTGACGTACAGTCATTTTGTCATAGGCGCTCGTGCGATCCTTATTTGTCCAACCGCGTCCGTCTTCAATAAGACTGGCTGCAGTAGCCCGGCTAACTTGGGGCGCAGAAGACCCCTTGCGCCCCGTCAGATAGGTCTTCTTTAATGGAGTGGCAAATCCAAGCAGGTAAGACCCTGTACTTTCCCACTTGTCATAGACCTGAGGAGCTGGTTCAGGTGCGCCTTGATAAAGAAATGTCCCATCCCAGCGTCTGGCAAGATCATAATACCAGCCGAATTCCGCAATCCATGCGCCGCTGGCATGGGGACCGGAACGAACCACACCGGGCAGTGCCCAGGTCATATTGAAGAAATTGCCTGTATGCCCTTCATCCCGCCGCACTCCGTGGTCAGCCACCGACATGCGTGAATAGAATTCCGTGGCAGCCGCATGGCCCTGATGATCAAACAACACGGTCGCCAGACC
>Ga0307990_1003019_pt1 | contig 13095 bp, 6 predicted proteins | sample EllFjometagen129_FD_203168 | JGI IMG/M metagenome (GOLD analysis project Ga0307990, IMG submission 203168) | Marine microbial communities from Ellis Fjord, Antarctic Ocean - #129 | ecosystem: Environmental > Aquatic > Marine > Unclassified | place: Southern Ocean | collected 2014-10-08
CAGTGAGGCATACGCGGAAGCGCTGGCCCGAACGGAAGAAGATTGGTTTCCTAGAACTGCCGTAGTGATACCGAAGGGGCCGGAAGGGGGTGAGTTCCCCAATGCCCCCGTGCCCATTTATGATGCTTATCCCGGACAGGAAACGACAACAGAGGAAGGCGAGACATACGAGATCACCAGGACCTGGATCGGTGATATTGCCGTAGGAACCGAGGTTGTCCTCGAAGGCGTGGTAGAGCAAGGGGAATGGTGTTTTATTAACGGGGAAACGATAGGGGGATGGAGCTCATCGGGCTGGGTGTGGTGTTACCGATTGTTTGTGTCGGACTGAGCTTCCTTCGATCATGGATGATGTCGACCAAAAGGGTGGTGATTAGATGGGGAAGATAAACCAGATTCAAAATGCCCTCATAGGATTAAGTGAGGGGAAATTCCAGAAACTTGCTGATGCCTATCTTGTTGCGAAGAAAATAGGAATCGTGAACTCTATTGGCTCGGTTGCCGGCGCTGACAAGACAAGAAAGGGAAGGCCAGACACGCTGATAACGCTGCCTAAAGGCAATTACGCACTCGTCGAACACACTACCCAGCAGACAGGGTTGTTGGAGAAATTAAAGAAAGATCTCCGCGATTGTTTTGTTGAAGAAGAGACAGGGGTACCTATTGAGAAGATCGACCAGGTGATTTTGTGTTTTAACTCGAAGCTAAATACACTGGAGGTGATTGAACTTCAGGAGTCAGCTGAGGAAAAGGGGGTTCAACTTCTCCTCTTTGGCTTAGATGCCATATCCCACGATATTGATCAGTATTTTCCTGGCCTTGCCCGACAATATCTTGATCTTGAGATTGACACTGGCCAGATAGTGTCTATAGAGGAATTTGTCTCACTTCACAGCAAAGAAAACATGACAGCAGGAATCGACCAGTCTTTCTTCTTCCGCGAAGAGGAGCTTGGTAGCCTGCTTTCAACCCTAGAACAAGAGAACCTAATAATACTTACAGGGGGCGCCGGAGTTGGGAAAACGCGGCTAGCACTGGAACTTTGCAATAGATTTGGAGAACAGCATGCTGAATATCAAGTGAAGTGCGTGTTTGGGCGAAATCGTGATTTTTGGGAAGATCTCCAGGCTCATTTCAAAAGACCAGGATATTTTCTTATACTAGTGGATGATGCTAACAGACTGAGTCGCTTTGATTATGTTGTTGACCTCTTGTTGAAGGAGAGGGAAGACCGGAAAATCAAAGTAGTGGTCACTGTGCGTGAGTATGCCCTGCAAAAAATCAGAAAGGCAGCCGGGAAGGTAGAGGAGGAAAAAATATTGGCGGTTAGGCCTTTTACTGATGAGCAAATCAGAGAGTATTTACAAGAGGAATTTGGAATCAAGAATTTTCAGTACATAAAGAGGATTATTGATATCGTAAAGGGGAATCCACGGTTAGCCGTGATGGCCGCACAGGCGGCATTAACAGGGGACCTTGGCTCAATCCACAATGTAACTGATCTATATGAGGAATACTTCTCATCGATACATGACGGCCTGTTGAAAGAAAAGGAAGATCTCGATGTCGATACACTAATCAAGGCATTAGCTATCATATCGCTCTTCGAGGCGGTGGACTTATCAAACACAGAAATGATGGAGTATATCAAAAAGACATTTGATCTCACCCCTCAATCCTTTTGGGAGGCAACCTGTCAGCTACATGATTTTGAGTTGGCGGACATGTATGAGAAAGAAGTTGTCAGGGTTCATGACCAGGTTCTTGGTACATATTGTTTCCATAGAGCGTTTTTCAAAGAAGAGATACTAAACTTTGGCCTGCTACTTAAAAATCTTTTCCCTGCACTTAGGGACCGTATTATAAACTCCATAAACTCAGCGTCAAGTGCGTTTGACGGAACGAAAATCATTGATGTTCTCCACCCCCATGTTAATCAGGTTTGGTCAGATCTAGAAAAAGAAAACAACAACAAGGCTCTCCTCGAATTGATCGACGCTTTTTGTATCACTGACCCTACCAGAACCCAGTTGTGGGCCCAAAGCCAAATAGAAAGAATGGAGCAAAATTCGGTAGGGAAAGGAGATATTTCGCTAGAAAGACCCAGTTCAATTCCACACCCATCAATAATAAGCATTCTTTCCCGGTTCGCAGACGCCGAAGAAAACGAAGCACGGGTGGCGCTCGATCTATTGATGCAATACTTACAGAAGCGACCTAATGAATTCCCGATTATTCTATCAGTGATAACAGACGAATACGGCTATGATGAAAACTCATACCGTCGCAAGTATGAAATCCAACACGCTGCCGTGGATGTGATGTGGGAGAGAGCAGAAGAAGGGGCAACTCTTTTTTCTCAGCTGTTTCTGGAAGCAGCTAGCAAATATTTAGAAACCCACGTTCAATCTTTTCGTGACTCAGGAAGGCGGCGTGTTGAGATACTTGAATACAATCTCCCCATTACCCCGGAACTAAATTTATTACGGGAGAAGATTTGGCAAAGACTATTTCGTCTCTTTGAGAACGAGGAGGGCCAGGAAGGCGTTCTTGAAGCCATTATCAAGTACACGAAAATCCCAATAAGAGATATCAAAAGCGAAGTAGTGAAGGAGGACATGAAGCAAGTTTTTCCTTTTCTCGAGACCGCCCTCGATGTTGAAAGCTACCAGCACGGCATTATTGGGAATGCCTATCTAGACTTTTTGGATGATCACGGGATAGATGAGCCAGAAGGGGCCCGTGATCGATACAAGCATGAGATTTATGAGTTGGCAGAGGTGATTCTAATGGATTGGGGGGAGAGCCGCGAGTTGGAGCTGTCTCACAAAGAATACCAGCAGCTCAAACTAGAGCAGCTAGGGAAGTACACAGAAGATTATGTATTCGATGACTATGTGCGCTTCTTTGAAATATGTAATGAAGTGCGGAACGCAATGGAAGATCGCAAGGAATACCAGCTCAGCTGGGGAATGTCAAACGCCCTTCTCTTACTAGCTAATAGGGATCACGATCTTTGCGCAAAGGTGCTTGAATGCTACTTTAGCCTTACTGATCCAATTAGACTGAATGGATATCCAATCATTAATTCCTTCATTGAGCAGCGCGGCCCAGAGGAAGTTTTTACGCTCTTTATGAAGTGCAAATACAGAAAGAATAAACGCTGGTTATTTTATGTATACGAGCTTATGCCGGCAGATAATATAAACAAAAAGAAACTTAAACACCTTTATAGACTTTATAGAACTGCCAAAAGGACGGACCTTCCACAAGACCAGGACTATCTTATTAAGTACATCGTTCTGGATCCACGAGTCGTCGCGAAGGTTGTCTCGACGGTGATGAAAAAAACAAAGGCTGAGCCGGCATTTGCATATGCCTTGATTGATATATTTAATCCACACAAGGAAGTTGCCAAGAATCTTCCCAAGCTTTTTGTTGAGGATATTGATCTTCTTAAGCAGGCCTATCTTTATGTGGAGCACTATGCCGATCTTGGCGATCACAAAGGAAAGTTCTTTGCTATCATGATGGACCTGGACTGCGAATTTATTATTGACTATCTTGACTGGAAATATGAGGTTTCAGACAAGGGATGGCTGAGCAGCCATGACATCGGAAGAGATTACACATTCTTGTGGGACCTGGCTGACTATCAAAAGACTATTAGTAAAGTTGTTGATCATATTTATAGTTATGAACGAGCTGGCTACTCCCCTCTGGATCCAATTCTTGGAGCATTCTTTGGGGGAGAAGAGAAAGAAGAAAAATTACAGGAAGACACAATAGAGAAACAAGATAAATTCCTGTTGCGCCTCATAGACGAAAGAAGCGAGGATGTGAACTTCATAAGATATTTATTTCGTTTGATTTCATGTTTTTCGCCAGGGCGAAGGCTCCAATATGTAGGGCAATTCGTTAGTAAGAACGATGATATTGAAGCGTTCAGGCGCCTAAGTTTAGAGCCTAGCAGTTGGTCTTGGAGCGGCAGCCAGGTATCATTACTGCAGGAACGGATGGATTATTGGGATTCTTTACTTCCAGTTATGAACACGGTAGATCTGCTCGATCACAAACAGCTTGTTGAGCGCCAAATCCAAGGGTTGAAAAAACAAATTGATCGTGAAAAGAAGAGCGACTTCATAGAAGACAGACAATAAGACTTATTTCGCCAACCCGATTTCGTATAGGCACTATAACATTCTGCCCTTTTTTCACTGTGTCGATTGATAACTATGCGGAGCTCAGCTATATACACAATGCTTTCCTGGTGTAATCCGTAAGGGGTTTGTATAATACAACTAACTCTTTTGGTTATAATTCAATCAGGTAACAGAAACCTTTCTGGCACCTTACGCCCTAATAAGATAAATATTGAAAGGGAACCATCATGCCGATAGAAGTCGGGATTTGGAGAATTGACAAAGATATAGAAAAGGTGAAATTCTCATCTATCGAATCCGAAGAGAAGCTAGAAACCGTGCTCCAAGATCACATTGAGTTACTAGATCCCGACCTGATGGTAATCGCAAGACAACAACAAACGGCATTTGGAAAATTCATTGATTTACTTGGGATTGATTCTCAGGGAGACCTGGCCATAATTGAACTAAAGAGACAAAAAACTCCAAGAGATGTCGTCTCCCAGCTTCTGGATTATGCATCATGGGCACAAAACCTAACTTATGAAGATATCACAACGATTTATTCAGAGAATAACCCCGGCAAGATCTTTGAACAGGAATTCTTTGAACAATTTGATACAGATCCCCCTGAGAGGCTAAACGAAAACCATCGTCTTATCGTCGTCTCGTCTGAACTTGATAACAGCACTGAAAGAATCATAGATTATCTATCGGCTGGATTCGGGGTTCCGATAAACGCAGTATTCTTCCGCTATTTCGAGGACAATGGGGGGGAATACTTATCAAGGACCTGGCTGATCGACCCCAACCAGGCAGAAGTTCAAACCAGCAAAGCACCGAGAAGCAAAAAAGAAGTATGGAACGGCCGGGACTGGTATGTGTCCCTGGGGGTGAGCCCGCACCGAGCCTGGGAGGATTGCCAGAAGTATGGATTTATTTCAGCAGGGCAGGGCAAGTGGTACAGCAACACATTGCATCATCTTCCTGTAGGGGGGAGAGTTTTTGTGTGTGTGCCAAAGAACGGGTATGTTGGCGTGGGTATCGTCAAAGAGAAAGCAGTTAGGGTAAAAGATTTTAGGGTTAGCACGAATTTAGATTTACCGATATTGGAAGCAGATCTAACAGCTCCCAAGATGGATGAAAACGCCGACAATGAGGAGCTATCAGAATATCTAGTACGAATTGATTGGATAAAGACCGCGCCACTAGATCAACCCATCTGGGAGAAGGGAATGTTTGCTAACCAAAACTCAGCATGCAAACTTAGAAATAAATTTACAATTGAAAGACTTAGCGCCTTATTTAATCTGGACGAATAGACGAAAGTATTGAGGGGATATTTCTATAATTGGGCTAGAAATAATACTCGAGGAGAAGTAAATGGAAGGCGAATCGTTAAATATTGTTGATGATAAATTGGAGCAGCTTAAAGCTCTTTTGCCCGAAGCTTTCAGCGAAGGAAAAATCGATTGGGAGAAGCTGAGGTTAACTTTAGGTGAAGATTTGACCATTAGCGATGAGCGATATGTTCTAAACTGGGCTGGTAAATCAGAAGCATTTCGCGTATTACAAACTCCCACAACTGCAACCCTTGCACCCGCAAAAAAAGAGTCCGTGAATTTTGAAGAAACAGAGAATATTTTTATTGAGGGAGAAAACCTTGAGGCCCTAAAGGTTTTACAAAAATCCTATTATGGCAAAATCAAAATGATTTACATTGATCCGCCTTACAATACAGGAAATGATTCGTTTGTTTACCCCGATAGATTTTCAGAGAGTCGAGAAGAATATCTAAAACGCATCAACGACAAAGACGAAGAAGGCATGATGATGCGTGAAGGGTTATTTAGAAAAAACAATAAAGATAGCGGTCATTATCATTCCAATTGGCTCTCAATGATGTATCCCAGGTTGTTTTTAGCAAGAAATCTTCTTAAAGACGATGGTTTGATATTTGTTAGCATTGATGATAACGAGGTTCATAATCTTCGTTTGATAATGAATGATGTATTTGGTGAGGAGAATTTTATAGCACAGGTTTGTTATGTAAACAATCCAAAGGGGCGCTCCCAAGATAAATATGTTGCGACAAACCATGAATATTGCATGATATTTTCAAAATCCCAGCTTCCAAAAGGATCTGTTTCAATCCCAAAAACGGATAATGAAATTACAAAAGACTATCCTCGAAAAGATGACGATGGCCCCTTTAGAGAACTTGAGTTGCGCAATACCCACAGAGAATTTGGTAAACATAATCGTCCAAATCTTTATTATCCGTTTTATGTAAATGATGTAGGAGAAATTTTACTAGAACCCCAGGGAGATGAAGTTGAGGTTTATCCCGATTGGAATGATGGATTCCAAGGATGCTGGACATGGGAAAAGGAAAAAGCAAAAAACGAGATTGATTTTCTTATTGCCAAGAAAGTAAATGGGAATATAAAAATATACAGAAAAAATTATGGAAAAATTAAAGGCAAAAATGTTTATAAGCAAATGAAAAGTTTGTGGACGGATAGAAGGTATCATACCGAGAAAGGGCAGCTAGGATTTAATGTGTTGTTTGATACAAATGAAAAAATTTTCCAATCACCAAAATCAGTTGACTTACTAATAGATCTTTTGCAGATGGCACATACTAAAAATGAAATTGTACTGGATTTTTTTGCTGGGTCTGGTTCATTCGCTCATGCTGTATTTCTTCAGAACATAAATGATCATGGAAAAAGAAAAGTTATCCTCATTCAGCTGCCAGAGAAGATAGACCTAAATGACAAAGATCAAAAACCAGCCTATGCTTTTTGTATTGACAATAATTTGCCCGCAAACATAGCCGAAATCTGCAAAGAACGAATGCGACGGGTAATTAAAAAGATCAAAAAAGAGAATCCTGCGTTTGCAGAAAGCGGACAAGACTTGGGATTCAAAGTTTTTAAACTCAAACGCTCCAATTTCAAGCTATGGCGTGGTGATGGGATCGATAATGAAGAAGAACTTGAAAAGCAATTGGATATGCTGGTTGATCCAGTAAGACCAGAAGCCCTAGAAGAACACATGCTGTTTGAGCTCTTGCTGAAGTCGGGTTACCCACTTACCACACAAGTTGAAAAACAAGAAATCGGAAACGAATATTATTATATGGTTGACGGAGAGCTTGGAATAATCTTGTCTTATTTAGACGATAGAGTCATCGAGGGCATATTAAAAGCAAAGCCCCAACAAGTAATCTGTCTTGATTCGCTTTTTGCCGACAACGACCCACAAAAAACCAACACCCAGCTTCAATTCAAAGATGCTGGGATCAAATTTCATAGTATTTAGACATGTCGATGAAACTTCATTTTGATCCTAATCAAGGTTTCCAATTAGAGGCCATCCAATCGGCTGTTGATCTATTCGATGGACAACCCATAGACACTGGTGAATATGCTTTTTCCTTAGACGAAGGCATCAGTGGAGTCTTAATGTCAGAAAATGGCATCGGAAACAACCTAGTGTTGGAAGATGAACAAATCTTAGCAAACCTACAAAAGGTTCAGGAACGAAATAACATAGAACCAACCGAGGAATTGGCCGGGTTGCATTTTTCCATCGAGATGGAAACCGGCACTGGCAAGACCTATGTTTACCTGCGAACAATCTACGAACTCAATAAATTATACAACTTCACAAAGTTTGTCATCGTTGTACCAAGTATTGCCATTCGTGAAGGTGTCCTAAAAAACCTAGAGATCACCCAAGAGCATTTTAAAACCTTGTTTTCCCGTGAACCAGCAGAATTCGATGAATACGATTCATCAAGAGTATCCAGGCTGAGAAATTTTGCAGCCAGTAACAACATTCAAATCCTGGTCATCAACATCGACTCCTTTGCCAAAGATGAAAACATCATCAATCGACCAAATGACAAATTGAGTGGAAAAAACCCGATCGAATTCATCCAAGCCACACATCCAATTGTTATTGTGGATGAACCCCAAAGGATGGAAACGAAGAAACGAAAAACGGCTATTTCGAACCTCAATCCGCTATACACCCTGCGTTATTCTGCTACTCACTTGAAATTGTACAACCTCGTTTACAGCCTCAATCCGGTACAAGCCTACGATCTGGGTTTAGTCAAACAAATCGAGGTTGATTCTGTTATAGCCGAAGATGGTTTCAACGACGCTTTTATTCGGATCGAAGAATTTCAAAGCACCAAGACCCGCACCGGCGTTCGCTTAACAATTGACGTAAATACAGAGAAGGGAGTTAAGCGAAAAACCATTACGGCAAAGATCGGGGAAGATCTTTACCAACTTTCCAACCAACGCGAAATTTATAGAGATGGATTTATCATCAACGCCATTGACATTACCGACGAATCCATTGACCTCTCCAATGGAGAACGTGTCTATCTAGGTCAGCCCACAGGCGCATTGACAGATGACATCATGAAGATGCAAATAAGCCGGATGATTGACGAGCATTTCAAAAAGGCTAGAAAATACGAAGAAGACGGTATCAAGGTATTGTCCTTGGTCTTTATTGATCGCGTAGCGAACTATCGCGGGTATGATGATCGCGGTGGAGTAGTGGCCGGAAAGTTTGCTCAGTGGTTTGAGGAATTGTTCAAAGAATATACAGCCCTGCCCGCAAACAAAGGATTGATCCCCTACGAAGTTGAAGCCATCCACGACGGATATTTTTCCCAGGACAGACGAGGACGCTTCAAGGACTCAAAGACCGGCAAGGCCAAGGCTGACGAAGATACTTATGAACTCATTATGAAGGACAAGGAACGGTTGTTAGATATCAACACGCCCTTGCGTTTCATTTTCACCCATTCTGCCTTACGGGAGGGGTGGGATAGTCCGAATGTTTTCCAGATTTGTACTCTCAACGAAACCCACTCAGAAATGAAAAAACGGCAGGAAATCGGCCGAGGATTACGTTTATGTGTGAACCAGGAAGGCCAACGGGTTTTCGGTAGACAGTACAACCGGCTGACCGTTTTCGCCAACGAGAGCTATGAGGATTTTGCCAAACAATTGCAAACCGAGATCGAGGAAGAAACCGGTGTGAAATTTGAAGGTCGGATCAAGAACAAGCGAGATCGTAAAAAGATTGCCTTGCGCAAGGGATACCACCTTGACGAGAACTTCCTTGACCTTTGGAAAAAAATCAAACAGAAAACAATCTATCGGGTTGATTACAGTACTAAAGTCTTGGTCTCCCAAGCCGCTAAAGCGATAGCAGATATGCCCCCGATCCAAAGACCACGAATCAGGGCTGAGCGCACCAGGATGCTAATGTCTGAAAGAGGGATCGAGGGACAGTATGCCGGTGGACAGGTCGAGGAAGTAGAAGGGCGCAAGCCGGATATTCCAGATATTATTGGATATATCCAAAACCGAACGAATCTAACCAGGAAAACGATCCTCGCAATTTTAAAACAATCTGGACGCTTGCCAGACGTCTTAGTCAATCCACAACTATTCCTGGATCAAGTAGTGCATCACATATCTGTCAATCTTCAAAACATGATGGTGGACGGTGTCAAATATCAAATGATTGATGGTGTTGAGTATGACATGCTGCTCTTTGAGGCTAAAGAAATCGAGAGCTACATCGAGAACATGTATGTTGTTACCCAGCCAGGAAAAACAATAGCCGACCACATTATTTATGACTCGGGCGTAGAAGAGCAGTTTGCTAGAGATTGCGAGAACGATGACCAGGTTGAATTCTTTATCAAGCTACCAGAATGGTTTGTGATCCAGACGCCAGTGGGAACATACAACCCGGACTGGGCTTTGATATTCAAGAATGATAATAAATTGTATTTTGTGGCAGAAACAAAATCAGTACCAGAAAGTGCAACAGAAAATCTGCGCCGAAACGAATTGCTAAAGATTGAATGTGGCAAAGCGCACTTCTCAGAATTTACTGATGTGGAGTACAGACAAGTTCAAAGATTGCGGGAGTTAATTTAAAGAGCAAATCATTCCATAAAGATTGAATGTATTTTGGTCCCTTTTTCCATTTCAGCATGAGTAACAAAACGCTGGAAAGAAGGAAAACTAGATAAATTTGGGAACATCCAATGAGCGAAATTAAGAAAATTGAACCGAAAGAAATTGCGATTCGAGCACACGATATCTCGGTTAGTATGGAAAATGCATCTGTGCCTGAATACGACTTACTATCGATTATTGGTATGGCGGTGAGGCTATCACTACATTTGAGAGGAGTCCCGGCTATTTCTTATGATGTCGTCAGACAAGTTGCGGTCTATCTGCTTGACATACCTTCTGTAGCCATTAAAACAATATTGGAATTCCTTGCTGAAGCAGAGTTTATCCGATTGATAACCGAAGGGAAAACAATAAAGACAATTATCCCCGAGATCCCTTTCTATAGTGATATTTTTGATGATCTGGGTACCTTAGCACAAGACGGACACTTTAATGAACCCGAGTTACTAACACTGTCTTTAGTTTTACGGCTTTCTCAGTCACCGATTCCTCAAGATCATGCATACCGGCTTGGCGCAGACAAGGATTTAGTCGATAAGGTAATTGATATTGGAACTCAAGGATCCTTTATAGTAAGCACAAGAGCACGGGGAAAGAACATATTATTATCGCCAACCTACTTCCCTGAAAACAACGATGCTTATTCTGATCTTGTGGCCGGGCATAGTGCTGGCAGGGTGAGTAAAGTTCTGGACTTGTTAAAAAAATATCAAGGGTGGCCCCTAAGTTTAATTGAAAAAGAAAACAAAGTTGGAGAAGAACCCATTGACTATAAAGATATAGCAGTATTGAAAAAACTCGCAGGCGATGGTTTTATTCCCCCGCCTGCTATAGAAACAACTCATTCAGGAATTAACTATTTTGTATTTGGGCCAAGACCAGGATTAGGAAGAATCCATCCAAGCGAAAGGCCTATATATGAATCAGCTATGGCCTTAGTCGCTGCTGTTAGACAAGGCCAGCTTCTTCCTGATAGGTTTAGCATTAAGGATCCAGTTGCTTTATTAGGAGCATTGAAATCCAGAGGATTTATAAAAGCCAACACAGAAGCACTAGAGCAATATAAACAAGTAGCGGCTTTACGGGTAGGAAAGTTAGAGGAGATTAAACCTGGTTGGGAACAACTAACATTGATCGATAGACCTGAAAACATCAAGGCTGTAGATTTAGCCATTGATATGGTTTCTGGTGAAATTTCGCATCCGAAATCCGACGATGAAATATTGATTGCTTTGAGAAAAGGGGAAAAATACATTGAATCTCTTGTTGGTAGGAAAAGAATTAAAGAAGAGAAGAAAATTTCAGTGGATGAAGCAACCCAGCAAACTTTAGACGAATTTTTATTAAGGGGTCGCGCAGGAGATTAATCATGAAAGATGCTCATCAAAAGGAAATGATATCACGACATTTCGGAGCAAGAGGCTGGTATACACAAATTGAAACCCCTGTATTTTTTGAAAGCAGCCTTGAAGCTAAACCCAAAGAGATTACTGACATTGATGTATTGGCGCTAAGACCAGGTAATGATTTAAGATGGGAACTTATATTGGCTGATTGTAAAACAAGAAAAGGACAGTCTCCAGTAAATAGAGCCCTGTGGATTAAGGGATTAATGGATTATTATTCTGCAACTAGTGGAATAATAATTTTGGGCGGATCAAAAAATATCGAAAAAGATCACAAGTTATTCGCGGCAGATCTTAATATTACAATACTTCACGAGAGCGAATTTGACAATTATGATCGTTCAATTATTTATCCAGACGGTTCAAAAGACTATCCTGTATCAGCCGAAGACATCACAGGACTTAAAAACCTAGGTGAACGCTATCCGAAAATAGTCCCGCTCCTAAACTACATTTATTGTATAGCTTGGAATGAAGCTAATAGAATTGAATATATCAGAAAAGTAATTGGGGAATTAAAATCAACTTCAAAAGAAATTGATCCTAACAATAATGATCATATTGCTGCATTTTATGAAGCATGTTCAATCTTTTCAATTGGATTAGCTGAATGCACAGGAATCGTGTTTAATCAATATTTGAAACCGGATACAAAAAAGGATTTAGATGAAGCCCTGAGAGTAATAATTTGGGGAGGTAGATCACAATATGAATTTATCTCTAAACTAAGGCGGGAACTGATGACTGCCAAAGGTGTTAAACCAACAGAACTTACATTGCCTAACTGGGACATATTTATCGAATTATCTAGAAATCTTCTTGAGAACCCTCGATTAGCATTTAGTTTGCCATACTTATTTCAAAGAGTAAGCGTTGACATTCAAAAAGGTATTGATGTATTAAGTTTTACCGGCAAGAATGAGCTGCTATTATTGAAATTTGCTATGCTGACCTCTCAATATTTATGTGCTGCCGCTCAGCTTCCTCCAGATTTTTGCACGGAATCAAGAGGCTTGTTTGACCAAAAACAATCAGGTATTGTTCATGAGTAAATAGATTATGGGTATTTTTACATATCCCCCCAAAAAGGCATATTCTAAATTAGAACAACCCTACTTTTGCAGCAATATTTGACTAGAATGGGCAGAGGCGATGTTCCTGTAATACAGAATTCAAATTTCTTTCACTTACCAAACATATCAAGCCGCTCTTTGACCTATTCCCAAAATAAAAGATACGCACTTGCAATATCAAGACCCTGAGATATTAGAAATTATATGACTAGAGGTGATCAATCACATAATTCTTTATAAGGACAACGAAAACATTTTCCGTTTTTTGGATAAGTTCCTCTGTCCGCATAATCATTTATCATCTGATAGCTGCTTTTCAGTAAATTTTCAGTAGTTCTCCACGTGTTTTTTGTAATATTTATCTTTTCCCGTTCAAATGCAGGCTTCCTTATTCTGTCAAGGTTGTTGATCCAGCGGTACTTATCGTAATATAGGGAGATATCACAAA
>Ga0307990_1003020_pt1 | contig 13094 bp, 16 predicted proteins | sample EllFjometagen129_FD_203168 | JGI IMG/M metagenome (GOLD analysis project Ga0307990, IMG submission 203168) | Marine microbial communities from Ellis Fjord, Antarctic Ocean - #129 | ecosystem: Environmental > Aquatic > Marine > Unclassified | place: Southern Ocean | collected 2014-10-08
GCAATCCAGAGTTTTAATGCATTTTCAATAGCTTCTTTTCCAATTAAAACTTTTAAATTTCCTAAACTATCTATATCTGCATATAATGAATAATCAGCATAGGTAGTAATTTTTTTATTCTTCATAAATTAATAGCCTCTTTTTATAGTAATTCTATATTCTTTGCTTCTTTAATTATATTCTCTATTATTTTATCTCTTGATAATTTACTCTTGAGGTTTTTTATTACAGAAAAAGTAAAGTTTTCTAAACCCATATTTCTTAAGTAAAGATCACTAAAATGGGTATCAAACTCTCTTAAATAATTTGCCATATTTATCTGTTTATTCTTTTCTAAGTATTCAATAATTTCATTCATTTTTATTCCTCTTATGTTAAAGTTACTTGATCTGATTCAATTGTTGTTGGATCTAAAGGTGTTAAAGCTGGAGATATTTCAGTAGTTCCAACTGCTGGAGTTGGTCCTGCTGAATATGAAAATGGGTGGGTATGAGTTAAAAGGGTATCTAAAATTGTTTTAAGAGGGGCATATAAAACTGCACTTTCTGTAGCACCACCTAAAGCAACATTTGTAGAATCTTTAAAGATAACATCAGTTATTCCAGTTAACTCTAATTTTCCATTCTCAATATCTAAACTTAAATTTGTCTCTGCAGATCCATCAATTGTAAAGCTCTTCAAATTCTTCATTTCAATCTTATTCTCTGAAAAATGAATCTCAAACAGATCAGGGTTCTTAATATAATAGTCTCCATTTTCTTTAAAAACTACATAAGTTCCTGAAGAATGAACATAGCCTGTTTCTTTATTTGTTTTGTTGAAAAATTCAATAAAGCCATTTGGATTGATTTTAAAATCAGGATCAGGATATTCAAAGGAGCTAACCTCATCTATTTCATCTAAAATTTCTTTAATCTCTTTATACCTATAATTATTTAAAATATAATCTACAGAATCTAAATAAGTAAATGTAACCCAATCTTCACTTATTTCTAGATATAAAAAAGAATCAATTTTAGGTATAAAATTTACATCATTATAAACAGTCATTTTAGGATAGGCCCAAGGAAGATCATCTTTTTTTAACTCTTTAAATTCAGGATAAACTCTAACTTGAATTCTTCCTTTTTCTAAAGGATCTTTTATTTCCACTACTTTTGCTAATTTAATCATTTAATAAACTCCTTTTTCTATTGTTGAATTGGCTGGAAATTCTGGAAAAGGTTTTGATAAAATCAGTTGAGTTGATCCTTGATTGTTCTTACCATTCCAAAGATGACTTGCTTTTTCAATCAAATATTTTTTAGAATAAGAATAAGAAACATCATTTTTTCCATATTTTGTTTTAATTGTAACTGTTTTTCCTGAAGTATAGTTTAAAAATAAAGGAGTTGAAACAATTAGTTTATCTGGTAATAAAGAGTCTTTTTGTAAATTATAAATATGAGCTTTATCTCTATCTAAATAGTCGAAATTTTCTATATTCATAAAATAAGGATTAGAAGAAATTTCTGTTTTAAAAATAGGGTATCCTCCTAAAGCTACATTAGCGATTTCTACCTCTTCTGAGATTAACTCTAAACTTTTATTATCAAAATAAGAGAGGTCATAAACTATATGATCTTTAACAGATTCTAATTTTTCAGTGAAAGGAAGAATTGAATAAATTTTTAAATAATAATTTTCAAGATCATCTGTTAAATTTTGAATTAAAGAATAAGAAGGTTCTAAAGCTACCATTCCTGAAAAAGATTTATAAGTCAATTTTCCTTTAATATCAATAAAACAAAAATAAGCCGAAGGTGATGAATTTGAAGATATAGAATTAGGAAGTAATATTTTTTCAATTGTTTCTTTCTCATTCATAAAAGGTCTATATAATCTATCAAAAGTTAATTCTTTTGTTTCTTCAATATCAGTATCTTCAAAGCTATAGTTAAAAAGAGCTTCTATATCTCCTGAGGGTTTATTACTTAAACTCTCTGATTTTCTCTCACTCAAAGCAAAAGACTCATGAATTAAATATATAACTAATTTACCACTTAATTGACCTGATTTTATTGGATCTAAAGTTTCTGTAAAATCAACAATAAAAGAAGTTTTAATTATATTTTCTTCATAACCAAAAACAAAGGTAATTTTAGATCCTGAAGTAAAAATTCTACTTTCTAAACCATAACCCTCTAAGTCATTTATAGTCAAAGTAGCCTTACTATAAAAAGAGTTTATAGAATCACCCAGTACAAATGATATGTTTGAAGGAATCACTTCTACTGCTGCACCATTAATTTCTATATCTACTGAATACTTTCCTATTTTTCCCATTATCTATTTCTCACTTTATTATCAATTAAAAAGGATTCTATATCTCTCTTATCTGGAAAATATAAGATCTCACCAATTATCAAATTATGAACTGATTCTTTATTATTTAACCAAAGAACAATATCATCAAATTCACAAACATTATAGGCTAAAAAACAAGCTAAATAAAATCTTTCTTTATAACGTTGAGTAATTGTTATTTCTCTTAAAGAAAAATTATAAATAAAACTATCTAAGTTAAAAGAAAGAACATCAGGATAAAAAAGTCCTCTACTATTTTGCTCTTTACTTTTTGTCATTACATCATATCTTGATTTCATTTTATACCTTCTTTATCATATCATCTACCATATTAGTTGTAGCTGAATATACTGTTTGAATATCTAATTGGATTCTACCTGAAATGGGATATCCATTATTATCTATTTGTCTTGAAAAAGTTGGTTGAGCTCCTTTTATTAATATATTTTTTAAACGATAACTTCCAATATAACAATGAAGCTGTCTTCCAGCGGTAATTATTTTATTTTCTTCATCTTTTATTATTTCATCTATTCCATCTTTTTGTAAAGAAGTAGTTAAAGAAGGTCCTGGACCAAAAAGTTCCCCAGATCCTATATCAGTTGGTAGACAAAGTTTAGCCAAAGCCATTAAAGGTAAAACCACTTCTTTATAAGCATCAAATTCCATAGAACAAACAATTGTAACAGAGGTCGACATTGGTGCTGTTGAAGTCCAAGTTTGAAAACCAAATTGTTTCCACTGACCCCCAGTAAAAGCTCCAAATTTTTTACTTATTCTTTCACCGACTTCTTTAGATAAAAGGCTTAAAAAAGCAGAAGAGTTAGATTCTGTTACAGATGAAAAAGAAGATCCCATTATAATATTTATATCTTCTTCTAATTGAAACTGGGCTTTTTCAGTTCCAGGTATTAATATTCCACCTTGTTTAAATCTTACTAATTTTCCTAAAGGTATTTTTATATATCCATGATTTGTCATTTTACTTCCCCATTCTTAAAGAGTTAAAATCAATATTTGAACCTGAAGAACTCTCAACAACAGTGGTATTATTTCCTAATGTTTTTTCTGCTATTTTACTTAGATAAGTAATCATAGTATCAAATTTTTTAAGGGTTTCATCATTCTTTTTTGAATCTTCTTTGTTAAAATAGCTCTTTTCAATTTCTTTTTGAATAACTTGATTGTCTTTTCTATCCATTAAAAGAGGATTATTTTTAGTAGCTATAATATTATCATCTGGATGAGTTTTAACAACTTTTCCATTTGACATAACTATTCCATCTTCAATTCCAGAAGCTGCTGCATTTTCTGCCTTAGTTTTAGTTAGGAAATTAACTATACCTTTTCCCCATCTAATTAAAGGTATATCTTCTTTTTTTTCTGGTTCTGGTTTATTATAAGCATTAAATCCTCCTAAAGTATTTGTAGGATTTACTTTTGCTTGAATTTCTTCAGAAGTCTTATTTTTATATTGATTATCTTTTCTATTTGTTAAAAGAGGGCTTTCTTTTGTTGCAATAATGTTGTCATCTGGATTAGTTTTAACAACTTTACCATTTGACATTACAATTCCATCATTAATAGAGTCTGAAGAATTATCCAAGCCACTTTTAGTGAGCCAATTCCAAAATTTAATAATTGGCATAGTTTCTGAGTTTAAATCAGGAGCTTTATCTGCATTTGAACTCATGTTTGAATAAGCGTTATATCCACCTAGTTGAGGAACTATATTTGAATAATCTGACATAGTGTCTGGAGTCATATCTTTATATTGATTAACTCCATAGGTTTGACTTTCTGCAAAAGTTGCTTCTTTTTTACTTTTCTGAACTTCAGCTGTTTCATCATCTAAAACAGGAATATCTAATCCAATTTTATTACCAAGTTTTCTAACCCAGTCAGGAATTAACCCAATAATCCAATTTGTAATTGTTTCTTTTATCTCAGTAAAGAAATCTGAAATAGTTTCAACAGTATCTGTAAATTTCTCATTTTCTAAAAGAGTATCTACTGTTCCTTTAACAAAATCAATAGGACCATTTATATAACCTAAAACTATTTCTTTTAAAGTTAATTTTATTTTTTCCCAACCAGTTGTTTCTTCATCTGCCCAGATATCACCAATATTTTCACCAGTAACTTTCCAGCCATCAAAAACTGCTGTAACTCCAGCAATAAGAGGATCAAAAATCATTCCAATCCATTTTTTAGCCTCTGTTTTAAAGTCCTCAAAAACTAGATCTATCTCAGGACCTAAAATTCCTTTAATTAATGTATTTGCTGCATCTCCCCAACCTTTAATGTAGTTTAAAGGAATATCAATTAAACCTAAAACTAATTCTTTTAAAGTTAACTTAATTTTTTCAAAAAGAGAGGTATCATCATTCCAAATATCTTTAATATTTTCTATTCTTAAAACAACACCATCAATAATTGGACTTAAAAAAGCTTTCCAACTATCAACTAAAAGATTCCAACTTTTACCTACCCATTCACCTATTTTATCAAAACCTTTAGCTAAATTTTCTGCTCCTATAAATCCAACAATTCCTCCAAAAGCTGCACCAATTAATCCACCAGCTAAAACACCAACAGGACCTCCTAATAATCCTATGCTTGCTCCCATTAGTGCAAATTTTCCAGCATTTTTAAAAGCATTTTTTATTCCACCTGCAGCTTCTCCACCTGCAAAAAATCCAGCAATTGCAGCAGAAACTCCAGAAACACCCCATTCCTCAGCTTGTCCATAAGCTTTAATTCCATCAAAAATTCCCCAGATAATACTTGTTGCAAGTCCAGCAATTCCTAAACCTGTTAAAAGAGCCCCAGAAGTTAATCCAGCTTTAACTAATCCAGCAATTCCACCTTGAGAAATCCCTTCTGTAACATTTCCTAATATTCCATCTTTAACATCACCTAAATGAGATCCACTTTTTTCTCCTGCACCTAAAGCATCAGTAAATTCATCTGCCATGTAAACTGCTGCAGCACCCATTACTCCACTTTTTAATAAGGATTCTCTTTTTGGTCTTACTTTTTTAGATAAAAATTCTTCAGTTTTATCATTAGGAAGTCCTGTTGAATCTTTTTTTGTAAAAACCTTTTTTGTCCCATCTTTTATTGAATCTTTAACACTGAATTTGAAAAAATCCTCTAAAGGTTTAATAATTAGTGGTAAAGGGCCTAATGCACTTGTAATAGATTGGTCAATAATCTGTTCTGGAACTTTACCAAATTTTTGATCTACTTTTTTCCCTAAAGCTGTATCACCTATTTTCACTTTTTCTTTTTTCTCAAGAGGGACTGACTCTTGAACTTTTTTTAAAGTTTCTTTACTTTCATCTTTTAATTCTTTTAATTTTTCTTTTTTCTCTGATTTTTCAAAAGACTTTTTTATTGCTTTAGCTGCATTTTCTGCTATAACATTTTGTTTTTCTAGTTGACTATTAATAATAGGGAGTTCATCTTTAACTAATTTAGAGATTGAAGCTTCTGAAAGTCCAATAGATTTTGCTTGTTCAGCTCTATCATTCATGGTTTTTTCAGTTTTTAAAATCTTTTTTTGTATTGCTAACATCTCTTCATTAACTGAAATTAGATATTCATCATAGTCTTTATCTTTATTAATTTTAATTAAATTTCTTAATAATGAGGCAATATCTTCATTCTTTAATTTAGTAACACCTAGAGGCATTTCTTTATCAGCCATTTCTTTATCAGCCATATTTTTATCCTTTTTATTTACCTGTCAATAAAGGGCAAGATTGTTGATTGTTCTTTTTCCAATCTAGCACTCTTTTTACAAGTCCATTTAACTCATGTCCACTTATATCTAGTATATCATTTGTTGACCAGCCTAATTCTTTAGCCAAAAGAAACCTCAAATCTTGAGTCATTCTCTTTGTCCAATAAAGGTAGGAAATGTATCGGTCGAAACCGAAACCTCCGGATAATCTCTAAATGATTAACTGAACATTCAAATTTAACCTCTTCTTCTACACCAAAATGAAAGTTCTTTTTAATTATATCATTATAAGTTTTCCAGAGAGAAAGAGGAATCTGGTCTAAAGCAGCTAATTTATCTGAAAACTTTACCAGCTCTTTACCATTTATGGAGGTAATTAATTGACACTGGAGTCCTTTCATAAAATCGTTTCCTCTTTCACTTATAAAACTTTCATATTCTTTCATTTGTTCATCTGTATATTTATCAGCCTTAACTGCTTTTATGCTTTCTGAAATCTTAACTTCCATTTTTAAATTCTTTTTAGTAGCAAATTTCCAAGCAATAATATCATTTTCAATTTTAGGTAAAATCATTTTTGCTTCATAGCCTTTTGTTTTAAAAGTAATAGGCAATTTTATACTATCATCTAAAGAAGTTGTTTTAATATTGTTTACTGGAATAGTAGCTACTGAAATATTCTTTTTAGCTCTTTTTTCTTCCTCTTCTAAATCTTCATTAACAAAATAATTAAAAGTTTCTAAAACAGGAGAATACCATGTACCATAAACTGAAAGTAAAATTTCAGTAACATCTTGTTTATGAGCTTTTCCCATATCGATATCTTCAAAAACAATATTATTCAGAATTGCGATCATTCCTTCTGTCATTTTCTCATCTTTCATTTCAGCCATCATTAGAGCTTCAGTATAAGTATAATCTCTAACATGAATTATTGAAGGTAAATCTAAAATTCCAAGAGAAGATAATTTAACTTCAATATAGTTTGATGGAATAGATCCAGTGTTATCTGTTTCAATTTCTTTAGCTAATTCCAGCTCCAATTTTTTTTCTTTAATTGGATCTCTTACTAAAAGGTCTTTTGCTGTCATTTCTTCACTTTTCATTTTTAACTCCTATTGTTAATTTAATATAATGTTTTAAAAGTACCATAGTCAGATCTTCTTTTAATCTTTTCAATACTTTTCTCGTTATCATAATTATGATCATATAAATGATCTATTTCATAATCATCTAAAACTGTATCAACTGTAAAGTTTACAGTAACTTTTAACTCCTTACCTGAAGTATAGCTTGCTTCATGATCCGAAATTCCTAAATATCGAATTGCTTTAAGTTCAAAAACTCTTGTATCTTGAAGTTTGAATTGTTTTGAAAAATCAAGCTCTGATCTACCTCTTGCCTTATTTATTTTCATAAGAGAAAGAACTTGATCTTTTTTTAAATTCAGTTTAAATTTTGAATAGACAAAAACACCATTTCTAGTTTTTTGTTTTTCACTTGAAATAAAACAACCTGTATAAATATCAAAAATCTCTGCTTCCCATTTTTTAAAATAGTTAGTAATAGAAAAATCAGAGTCTTCTCTGAAAGTTATTGAAAAAGTATCAGGCATTTTATATCCTGTATAATAGGTATTTCCTGAGATATGAGTCCCATTTTCAAAGCTTACGAAAGGAAGTGAAGTTGAAATTACTTTTAATTTACTTATATTAAAATTTGACTCAGCCCAGTCCTCCATGTAGAAATCCCACATGTTTTCAAACTGAGGTGAACTTTTATAACTGTCTAATAACTCTGAACTTATATCTATCATATATTAATAGTACCTTTTTTCCTAAAAAGGCCAGTTTAAAGTTTTATCTTCAAACTGGCCAAAATTCCAATAGGAGTTGAAATTATGAATTTTTAAGCATCACTGCCGGGAATACATTTTACATATTCAAGAGTTACCTGACAAATAATAGGATCTCCACCTGATGTTTGATCAAAAGCTATAGTTCCTAAAGATTTTAAAAATGCATGTTTAAAAGTCCAACCAGGAGAAGTTATGTTTCCATTTGCATCTTCAGTTACTACTGAAAAATTAGTTCTTAAAAGAGAGCTACCTTCAGAAGAAACATCCTCAGCCATTGCACCGGTTTCATCATTTGCAATAAGTTGTTTCCAAGCCATTAAATTTTGATAAATCTTGTAATATTTATCCATTCTGAAAGAGAATGAAAAGGTATTTCCAGAATCAAAAGATCCAGTAAGCTTTGTAAATTTTTGAGATTTATAGCTTACTTCATAAGACCCAACTGAAAATTCTGGTATATCAAAGTTTGAAATCCTAAATTGCATTGATTCCAAGGTAGGAAAAAATGGTAAGGGATCAAAAAGAATTTTACCTGCATTACTTAAAGCATCATCACCCTGAGCGTATATTGTATCAATCATATTAATTTTTCTCCTTAGGAATAACAATAATTTTATCCCCTTTTTCTAATAGAATATCAAAATCATCTTGAGTTAATTTTACTGTTTCAACAATTTCAATAATCTCTTCTTTTTCTTCTTCTTTTATTTTTCTCATTTTTTATTCCTTTTTATTCAAACATCTCTGAAACTTTAGATCCCTGAGGTGTGTTTATAAAAGTAAATATAATAGTTCTAGCTTTGGGTGTAAATTTTACTGCTAAGTCTAATTTAAACTCTTCTCTTGAAAGTACTTCATCACTATTATTTTTACTATCACATTTTATCATAAATTCTCTAACTACGTTTATAGGATTTACCGTCATGGGTTGAAGAATAGCCTCTGTTTTAGAACGAACAATTGTTCTATGATTACTATCATTCATTTTAACTATTTGAAAAGGTAAAACAAGAGTTGAAACATTTTTAATTATATAGTCCATTGCACCTGAATAATCAATAAAAGACCAATCACTCAAAGAACCTGAAAGTGAAGTTCTTCTTGAAACAATTAGAGCTCCAACAGAAGAATTTAAAATAATAGGATTAATTCTTGCCTCATCTAAAGCTTTTAATTGATCTTCACTTGGATCATAAATAGTTTCTAAAATTCTTCCACCTGTTAACTGTCCACCCATGTTATTTTCATCAAACCAAGCTGGAGCTAAACCACCAAAAGCGTTCAACATAATGTCTGCATGCTTTTTAGCAACTTCACCTATAGGAATTCCAAGAATTTTTGGAATTGATCCATATAAATTCATTAAATAAAAATATCCATAGTAAAAAGATATTCCTCGATTTGAAACAGGCATAGTCCAAAGAATAGCATCAGCTACACTCATTTTGGGAACTGGAAGAATAAATCTTGAATATTTATGAAAATTAGATCTTAAATTGCTATAGATTGCTGAAACTACATCATTTTGAGTTGCATCAAAGAATATATCAATTGGATAAGTTCTAATAGCTTCAAAATAAGCATATCCTGCTGTTATTTCTTCAGATCCAAACTCTCCACCTCTATAACCATTTTCAAAAGGGCTATAAGAAGAATCATCTGTAAAAGCTGAAAAATCAGCTCCATTTTGAGTAATAGGAATAAAGAAACTTGAGTCTTCAAAAACATTATCAATATAAATATTTTCACCATATCCATTTTCATGATCTGGATCTAAACTAAAAGTAATTGGAGATTCTACTGAATCTACGAAAACTCCTTTTATATTTTTTATCTGTAAAGCCATTTCAAAAGCATCTAGATCATTAACTGTTATGGCTGTAAATTTAGCTCTTAAATAGCTCTCATCACTTGGTCCTTTTAAAGCTAAAATTCCAAAAGAACTTGAAACATCAATTGCATATTCTACTTCGATTACTGAGCCTGATGTGGTTCCTGTTGAAAATTCTAAAGAAATAACACCTGAGGCTAAAGTTAAAGTCCCTGAAGTTAGATTATCTCCTGCAATTGAGTAAACTCCCTCAGATTCTGTGAGAGTAATTATTTCTTCAACCCCATCAACAGTTAAATTGAGTATTTGAATTACACTAGATCCATCTAAAATAATATCATCAATTTGTCCTAGTTCTCCAGTAAACTCTGAATCTGAAATAGAGCTTAATTTTGAATATAAAGATAGATTAGCTAAATCATTTGTTATCTGTGTATTAATAGCATCACCTAAAACACTTGAACCTGTTGGTCCAAAAAGTACTGCTGCAGATTTGCCTAAATTAGAGGGAGCTGAAATATACATTGGATATGATTTATTATATTCAATTGCTTCCAAAAGTTCAGGATTTTTTGTAGTTGGAACACCAAAAAGATTTAAAATTTTAGCGGTCTCCCCTTGAGCAAAAAAGACAGGTTTTTTTGCTCCTCTTGTTGATTGAATAACTGTAGCACCTAAACCTGTTCCCGCTGAAGGAATGGATTTTTGACTTCTATTATCAAAAATTGTTTTTATTCTCCATGAATTCATTTAAAAATCTCCTTATTTATTAACTCTTAAATTAATAGTTGTTATTTTTTTAAAAACTAACATTTTCATTTATATGACTGATAACCCCATTTAAGAGCTCATCATAATTTTCAACTTTATAATTATTAATATTATGAGTTGAAGCAAAACTAGCAAGAACTGTTTTTGGAATACAAAAACCTGAGCTATTTGTTCTTACTAAATAGGTATCTATTGTAAAATCGAAAGATGTAGCTCTAATCTTATTTTTTTCTAACCAATCCCCTTCTGAGTATTGATTTGTAAAATTTCCAGTATAACTAACTAAAGCCATATTTGCAAAAACTTCTCCATCAATTTCAAAAAGAGGTTTTAGTTTAGTCTCTAAAATATCTTCCCAAATAATTTGAGAGGTAACATAGTTTTTATCTGTTTCTTTTTCTGTGTAAATCGTTGCTTCAAACTCTATTTTAGCTGGAGATAGTCTAATTTTTTTATTGATATCCCAGTCCATAATCCCTTCTAATTCTAATGGTCTTGATTTCCAATTTCTGTTAGTATTTGAAGAGATTCCTGTTATATAAAAATTAGCAAAAGGTAAATTTAGATTTTGAACTAAAAGAGGATGATTTGCATTTTCTTTAGCTAATAATTGATTTCTTCTTCTAAAAGCAAAAGAATCAGAGGCATAAATAATTCGACCAGATTCTCCTTCAAAAAATAAACTTTCAAAATACTCAAAAACTGATATTATTAATGAAGTTTTTGTATTTATAAAATTTCTTTCTGCAAAATATCCTCCGGTTACTGGTATTTTTGATATAACCATTTTATAAAGAAACTCCTATTTGAACACCAAAAGAGAGAGGATATCCAATTTTTGTATAAATATCTATTTTTTCAAAAATAGAGGCCCCAATTAAGAGATCAAAAGATAGATTATTATTTAAGTCTATTTCTGCTCCAAATCCTAATTTAGGTGTTATAAAAGCTCTTTTTGTTTTCTCTTCATATAGTATAACCAAATCATCTTTTTGATCTTGAACTGTTTTATTAATATCTTGTAAAACTGAAATACTATCTTTATAGCTTTTAATATCTAGTAATAAATCTTCTGAGCTTATGATTAAGTCCTCATGATCCCATTTCTCTTCCAAATATAAAACTGAAACTCTTAAAAAGGCATCTTCTAAAGTCATTCCCTCTGGAATTGTTACATTTTTTTGTCCTTTAGAAGTTTCTATAACTCTATTAGCTGCTGTTAATGGAGCTGTTGAGAATAGAAGAAAAATAGAAATACTTAAAACTATTCTACATATAGGTAAAGAATTTTTTAGCTTCATTATCTCTCTCCTTTTTATTATCTAAATTTGTTTTAATAACATCTTCAGTCTTTTTAATACTTTTTTCCAGATCATCTTTAGTTTTTTCAACTTTTACTTTTTGATCTTTAATCTTTGATTTTGTTTTCTTTATCTCTTTTTTCTTTTCTTTTATCTTTTTATTAATCTCAGAAGAATCCCTTTTAGTTAAATTTGAAACTAGAAAAAATCCAATTGGGGCTAAAAAAATCCACCAAAACCTTTTTAAAAATTCTATTATTTTTGTCATCTCTTTTCTATCCCCCCACCTTCTTTTGTTTTTAATATTTTAGCCTTATAGCTTTCAATATCTTTTTTAAGCCCTTCTCTATCCTCTTTAGAAGAGTTTATCATTTTAGACTTTATATCTAAAATTTTACTCTCATAATCTAAAATCTTTTCTTGCTTATCAGCTGAAAGTGCTTCATCAACTCTTTTAATAATTTTCATTATAATAACTCCTTTTCTTTCATTTGTTTTTGTAACATTTTCCCCATTGGATTATACCAAAATTTGAATCCTTTTATAAGTCCTACTAAATCTTTTGAAAGAAAGTTTCCTGAATCTCCATGTAAACTGGGAGAATTCCAAACTTTTGGTTCAATATCTGTTGGATAAATTGAACCATCTAATTGAGATAGCCACCAGTTAGAGCCCTGCCAGTGAAATGAAGGCATATCACTATAAAGTTGAATTGAGGCAACTTCAATAACATCTTTAATTTCTTTCCAAGATATCTTTTGGGCTTCCATATAATTAGGTCTTGTTTCTTTTAGCCACTTCATAAAGTCAAGAATTTTAATATCCATATGATATATTTTTTCGCCATTGTATTCTAGAGCAAAGTTATTAGCTGGATTTGCTTTCATAAATATATTATCTTTAGGGTAAATTGGAGTTGTTGCTGTAGTTTTAAACTTAAAAGTAACAGATCCATCATCATTGATAATACAACCTTCTAATTTTGCTGTTCTATTTTCTGCCTTGACTGCATGGTTTCTTTCAGCTCGAGTTCTTTTTGTAAAACTTGAAATTGCTTCTGGAGAAGTCAAATCTTGTAAAGTAACCCATTCATTAAAATATTGAGAAGTTTCAAATCTTTGAGTACTTTCATTTACCTGTTTATTTTTATTCCCATATCGACCTGAAATATCAAAAGTCAAAACAATAGCTGTTCTTAAATCTCCTTTAAATTCTTCTAAAGGAAGTAAAGGAGTTAAG
>Ga0307990_1003021_pt1 | contig 13087 bp, 11 predicted proteins | sample EllFjometagen129_FD_203168 | JGI IMG/M metagenome (GOLD analysis project Ga0307990, IMG submission 203168) | Marine microbial communities from Ellis Fjord, Antarctic Ocean - #129 | ecosystem: Environmental > Aquatic > Marine > Unclassified | place: Southern Ocean | collected 2014-10-08
CACAGACGTTTTCAGTCGTCGCCAGCGCACCGGCCAAGTGGCTTTCAACGACCTCTTGAGAAGGAGCAGACGATGCGCCGGTGATGACGTGGACGCCGAATTGCTCGAAAAGGTCTATAGCTTTCTGACCCATGCCGCCGGCGATGATGCGTGTCGCGCCTAATTCCGACAGCCATTTTGGCATGACGCCGGGAGCATGCAGAGGAGGAGTCTCGGACTTGACTCCTTGGATTTTTCCGTTAACTACATTGAAAAGTTGCATCGTTTCGCAATGACCGAAATGTTCGCAGAGCACGCCATTGGATGTGGGAACGGCGATGACGCAAGTTTCACCCTTGGATGTGTTTTCTGAGACCTCAGTCGATGCGTTTTCGGTGGCTTTGGCGTTATCGGTATCCAATTGCTTCTTGACGGCGAGTACGATTTGCGAAAATGCCACCATGCCCGGGCCGGGAATGGCGTCCGTTGCCGGTGGTTTTCCCGCGTCGCCGCTAAAGACCACGGCTGGATCAATGGGAACGCTGCCCAAAAAGGGCAGACTGGCGGTTCGGGCCGTCGTCTCACCGCCGCCGGCGCCGAACAAGTCTGTTTGATGCCCGCAATTAGGGCATTTGAAGCCGGCCATGTTTTCAATGAGACCGATAACATCCATTTTAAGGTTTTGACAGAAACTGATGGACTTGCGGACATCGGCGAGACTGACTTCCTGCGGGGTTGTGACGATCAGGGCTTTGGCCCGAGGCATCGTCTGCGCTATCGTCAAGGGTTCGTCGCCGGTGCCCGGTGGGGAATCGACGATCAAATAATCCAAAGCACCCCAGTTCACATCGCTAATGAACTGCCGGATGGCGCCGATTTTCAGTGGGCCGCGCCAGATCACAGCGCGATCTTCCGTGTCGAGGAGGTTCCCGATCGACATGACTTTGAGATTCTTCGAGTAGTCCAGCGGGGCGAGGTAGTTCCCCTCTTTCTTCAGTTTCTGGTGCACCGTTCCCAGCATGACGGGAACAGTCGGTCCGTGAAGATCCACGTCCATCAATCCGACTTTTTGTCCATCTCGCGCCAGGGACACGGCCAGATTTACGGCTACGGTGGATTTCCCGACGCCGCCTTTTCCACTCATCACGCAGATGATGTTTTTGACCTTGTCGAGCGTTGCTTTGATCCGCTCGTCTTCAATTTTCATTGTTTTTTCACGGGACTGCGTGTCACATTGTTGATTAGCCACTATGTTCTCCGTTGTATGAGGAAGTATTTCCGTGTCACTTACATCCAGTGGCCGTCTCTATTGGAATTCGAGGTTGGTTGCAACTGCCCCGACTCATAAGCGGCAATGGCTTGGCTCACTGTGTCGAATTGTCCGAGATATATTTGAATGTCGGCTTGTTTTAGAACCTGATATGCTTTGGGGCCGACGTTGCCCGTAATGACGGCTTTCGCTCCAGTTTTGGCGACATTTTGGCCGGCCTGGGTTCCGGCGCCTTGCGCGGCCTGGAGATTCTGCGTGTTGGATAGGAATTCAAAAGCCTTGGTTTCCGTATCGTACAGGCAAAAGTCAGCGGCTCGCCCGAAGCGTGGATCCATGGGGGCTTCGAGGGAATTTCCGTTGCAAGTAATAATAATCTTCATGGTTCGCTGCCCTCCTTAAAGAGTAGTTGCTTTATCTGAAATCCTTGAATTTTTCAATAAGAGTTTTTTCAATTCAATCATTTGTGTTCGTTTACCAACAACTTTGTTGTTTCCGTCCAAATATTTTTGAACGAGTCGGCCAGGGGACCATCGTCGAATTCAATGACGGTTTTGCCCTGCATCATGGATTCGACGGCCTTGGTGTCATAAGGTATAGTTCCCACGATGTGCGCCCCGCGCTTTTTGGCTTCATCCAATATCTCCCGACTTTTCTCCGGCGCGAGATCGACCTTATTCATGCATACCGCAGCTTGAATTTTAAAATGATCCGCCAGTTCCAGCACACGCAGCAAATCATGCCGACCCGATGGCGTCGGTTCCGCGCAGAGCAACAGAAGGTCCACTCCTGTGATGGCCGAAATAACCGGACATCCTACGCCCGGAGGACCGTCAATGATGACCAGATCTCTGTTTTCCTCTTTGGCGATTTCCATGGCTCGCGAGCGAACCTGAGACACCAGTTTGCCGGAATTGTCCTGCCCGGCACCCAGCGCGGCGTGGACCATGGGACCGAAGCGGGTTGTCGATTCAAACCATTGACCGGCGCATTCCCGTTCAAAAACGACGGCCTCTGCGGGGCAAACGTCAAAACACGCTCCGCAGCCTTCGCACTGCAGGGAATTGATGACAAAATCATCGCTGATGGCTTCAAATCGGCAATGCTCAAGGCACAAACCGCAGTGCGTGCAGAGTTTTTGGTCTATTTCAGCCGAATATCCGCCTTCGAAATCATTGCTTTGTTTGATTTTCGGGTCAAGAAGAAGGTGCAAATCCGCCGCATCCACGTCGCAGTCCGCCAAAACGGCGCCCCCGGCCAGCGCTGCCAGTGAAGCCGCAAGCGTGGTCTTGCCCGTTCCGCCTTTGCCGCTGATGATTGTGAGTTGCTTTATCATTGTTTTATTCGTTTCTATGCGGATTGAGTCGCCGATCCCGCGCGCGACATTATTGAAGTCCAAAGATTCGTAAAAATATTACGCCATTCCGGTACGACGTCCACGGCGATTTTCCCGTTGGCGTAAGCCAGGGCCGCGCGGCGGTCATCGGGAATCTCAGCGAGGATTTCGATATTTTCCCGGCGACAATATTTGTGGACACGGTCGTCGCCCAAACCGACGCGGTTGATGACCACGCCAAAGGGAACGCCCATTTGTCGGACCATCGCAACGGCCAGAACAAGGTCGTGTAATCCGAAGGGCGTCGGTTCGGTGGCCATCACGCAGAAATCAGTGCCTATGACGGAATTGACGACCGGGCAAGAGGTTCCCGGCGGCGCGTCGATGATCACCTGTTTGTCTTTGGCGACTTTTTGCTTAACGGCGCGAATGAGCGGAGGACTCATTGCTTCGCCTATGTTGATGCGTCCGCCGACGTAGCGGACTCCACCGGCATGTCCCGTTTCGATGACGCCGATGGGTCTTTCAATTTCTTTGATGGCTTCTTCAGGGCATGCCAATAAGCAGGTTCCGCATCCGTGACACAACTCGTCGAAGACCATGACATGCCTCGGCAAGACGGCGAGGGCGTTGAATCGGCACTTTTCCTGACACTTTCCGCAGTAGTTGCATTTGTCGTCGTCAATGCGCACGACGTTGACGCTGAACTCCTGTGTATTTTCAATCACCGGATAGAGAAAAAGATGCCCGTTTGGGGCTTCCACGTCGCAGTCGGCGTAGGTGATGCCCTCGCCGACAACGCGCGCCAGATTAACTGCTATTGTAGTTTTGCCTACGCCGCCCTTGCCTGAGGCTATGCTGATTAGCACGGGGTGCTCTCCTGTTTTATTTTTTTAGTTCAGACTCTTTTAGAAGCCGTGAGTATAGCTGCTCAAAGCCAAATCATTCGGATTTTGTTGCACTTTCAATTTCATCCAGTCGCGCCTGGATATCATCCAGCGCCCTGCGGTGTTGTTTCAAGTGAGCTTTGAGCACTTGCGCCTCCTGGCTTGCCGTCAGAGGCGGATTATTTTCTATAGGCGGCGGAGAGTCGTTATAATAGCCGACGGCTCCCCGGCGGTATCCACCGCCCCATCCTTGAGCGCCGCCCCGACCAAAACCGCGACCGCCGAAGTCGGCGCCTCTTGCGCCAAAGCCCCGGCCATAACCATAACCACGCTGTTGAGGAGCATCGTTGTAACCGGTGCAATTGCCCATGCCGCGTCCGCTCATGGGGCCTGCTCCCCTGGGTCCATTTCCATCAAATCCTGGCATTTTTCGCTCCTTTCCTGTGTTTAAGATCTCAATGGCCTCAAGTTGCTATGAATCATCTGAGTTTTTTGAGTCGCTCTTTTGATTCTGCTTTTGACCAGTCTGGTTCCGTCCCATGCCTCGACCCTGTCCTGCGCCGCCGCCCTGTCCCATGCCGCCGCCCTGTCCCATGCCTCGACCCTGTCCCGCGCCGCCGCCCTGTCCTGCGCCTCGACCCTGTCCCGCGCCGCCGCCCTGTCCCATGCCTCGACCCTGTCCTGCGCCGCCGCCCTGTCCCATGCCTCGGCCCTGTCCTGCGCCGCCGCCCTGTCCTGCGCCTCGGCCCTGTCCCGCGCCTCGACCCTGTCCTGCGCCGCCGCCCTGTCCTGCGCCGCCGCAACGGCCCATTCCACGCCCACTGCCTGGACCCTTTCCGCCCGGTCCACTTCCATCTTGCTGTGGCATTGACTGCCTCCTTTCATCTATTTGAGCAATATCGCTCTTTGCTCCCTGAGGAATCATTTCGTTGCCCTCGAGTTTGATTATAACGCCGTCCAGCATGCCGCCGATGACTTTTCGGCGAGCTTCTTTGACGGTGCGTTGGATAGTCCCACGGCTTACGTGCATGCGATCGCCGGCCTCATCTTGCGTAAGACCCACAACATCACAGAGCCGCAGGGCTTCCAACTCGTCTTCTCGCAGGGTTATTATAGGAAGTTCTGCGGCCGGAATGCCCCGCGGTTTATAGACATGAGATTCCCAATCGCTCACACATCTCCTGGATTTTCTCTGTCGCGGACTCATATCCACCTCCTTGCTTATAATGTGCATATGCACATAAATGTCAAGGTGATTTTTCTTAAAAATGAAGAATTGCCTTATGGAATCTCCTTGACATCCAGGGCTTTACGCTTATTCTTGCTTATGTCTACCGATTTAGTGAACAATTGTCGACAGCGGAAAAGAAAAAGGGAGTTATAGCTTTGGAATATGCGGAGGATTGGACATGAAAGTCTCTTCCAAAGGTCGCTACGGACTTCGAATCATGCTTGAACTGGCGCTGAAATATGGAACCGGTCCTGTGATAATGAGTTCGATAGAGGATACGCAGGGAATTTCCCGCAAATATATGCACACCTTGTTGACCAGCCTGAAAACGGCTGGGTTGGTGAAATCCATTCGCGGCGCCGGTGGGGGTTTCATTTTGGCCTTTCCGCCTTCGGAAATTCGTTTGAATGATGTGATCGAGGCTTTGGAAGGCCCCTTTGATTTAACGGAGTGCGCCAAAAACGACGCATTTTGCTCAAAATCGGACGACTGCGTGACTCGTGAGATCTGGCGTGATGTTGGCCAGGCTGTCAAAGAGGTTCTTTCAAAAACAACCCTTGAGCAATTAGCTTCCAGGCAAAAGTCAAAAATCTTACAATCGGACATGTTTTACATCTAAGTCTGAGATTTAAGATGCAGACAACGAACGGGTAAGGGAGAAAAAATGGTTATTGCAAAAAACATTACGGAACTCATCGGCAATACGCCGTTGGTGAAACTCGATAGAATTGGTCGTGATCTTCCTGCAAAACTTGTGGCGAAACTGGAAAGCTTTAATCCCGCTTCCAGCGTGAAAGATCGACTGGGCCTGAGTCTGATCGAAGCGGCCGAGCGCGATGGACGTATTAGTGAAGATACCGTCATTCTGGAGCCGACCAGCGGCAACACGGGCATTGCCCTGGCATTTATAGGCGCTTCGAAGGGTTATAGAGTTACCCTGGTGATGCCCGACACGATGAGCGTGGAACGACGAAAACTGCTCAAGGTTTTCGGCGCGGAACTGATATTGACGCCAGGGTCCGAGGGGATGAAAGGCGCCATTGCAAAGGCCGAGGAACTTGCCGCCGCGGACTCCAAGTACTTTACTCCCCAGCAATTCAACAACCCTGCGAATCCTGAAATCCATCGCAAGACCACTGCTATGGAAATATGGAATGATACTGATGGCAAAGTCGACATTGTTGTTGTGGGCGTAGGGACGGGCGGAACTGCCACCGGCGTCGCTGAGGCGCTCAAAAAACTAAAATCGAGTGTTCAAATCTTTGCCGTGGAGCCGGAGGGTTCGCCCGTTCTTTCCGGCGGCAAGCCCGGACCACACAAAATCCAAGGTATCGGCGCCGGTTTTGTCCCGGGAGTTTACCGGGCCGAACTTATTGATGAGATCATTCAGGTCAAAAATGAAGATGCGGGAATCATGGCTCGAAAATTGGCGAAAGAAGAGGGTATACTGGCTGGCATCTCCTCCGGGGCTGCGCTCTGGGCGGCGGCGCAGGTGGCTGCACAACCTGAAAACAAGGGCAAGATGATCGTTGTTATTCTTCCCGATACAGGAGAACGTTACCTGAGCACATGGCTTTTCGAGAATTCAAATGACTAATAGTCAAAAACAACATCACCATGGAAGTATTTCGAAAAAGCTTGCCGACGCAGGCGATGCGAAACCTCTTTCAGATATTGTGGACATGCTATGCGCGGTGGGCAATGGCGGTGCCGGGGCTGCGGTCACCCACTTGCGTCGGCAGACTCTTCCTTCGCGCGTCGTTGTTGCCGAAATGATGGAAACCCTGAGGTCGGTTCTTTTCCCGGGATATTTCGGCGGCTCGGAATTAAACGAGGACAATATACGTTTTCACGTAGGGTCCCGGCTCGACAAAGTGCAGCGCGTTATTGCCGAACAGATAATGCGCGGACTGTGCTTCACTTGCACGCAGAATTCGGATCACTGCCCGGTATGCAGCGAAAACGCACTGGGCATCACCAGAGCCTTTATTGAGAAACTGCCGACTGTGCGTAGCGTTCTGGCCATGGACGCGCAGGCCGCCTATGAGGGCGATCCCGCGGCGACCAGTCCGGACGAGGCCATTTTTTGTTATCCGGGGATGACGGCGATCACCAACTATCGCCTTGCGCACGAGCTTCATAAGTTGGAAGTCCCCATTATCCCGAGGATGATCACCGAACACGCGCACAGTATCACGGGCATTGATATTCATCCCGGCGCGACAATCGGGAAAAGGTTTTTTATCGACCACGGTACGGGGGTTGTGATTGGGGAAACATGCGTTATCGGCGACAATGTTCAGCTCTATCAGGGCGTGACGCTAGGCGCCAAGAGTTTTCCTCTGGATGAAAACGGCAATCCGATCAAAGGTGTAAAAAGACACCCGATTGTGGAAGACGGCGTGGTTATTTATTCCGGGGCGACCATTCTTGGGCCGATCACGATCGGCAAAGATTCCTCCATCGGCGGCAATGTCTGGCTAACGCGCAGCGTCCCGCCCAACAGCCGCATCACGCAGGCGCAGGCCCGCCGGGAATGCTTCGAAGACGGTTCCGGGATATAGGTTAAAGTATACTATTAGAATTTGCAGACCCTGATCAGGAACGCGCGCTAACTTCAGGCACTGAAGCTTGTCCTTGTCGGCGCATTTCTGCGAAGAAAATAGGGGACATCCAACCCCAAAAACCTATCCGCCTATGAAATTGCCTCGACAAAACCCCATTATGTTCGCGCTGCAATAATTGCTCGAATGGGTGTCTCCCATTTTCGCGTGTGAATGCCGCAAAAATTTCTTTGTTGTTTGCCGGATTTCATGGCATTGTCCATCAACGCAAGAAAAGAAACATGGATGCATAAAAGCGCTGGCCCAATTTGGATTGAACCGGGAACTCTATCTCACGCTTTAGGACACTCTCTCTTCAATTAAAACAACCCGCATTTACCGCCGCTGTCATCATCCTCCTTCGCTGAAGCTTCGGAGGACAAATCATCGTCGGCATTATCGCCAACATCATCTGCGTCGTCGTCGGAATCGTCATCTGCGTCGTCATCGGCGTCGTCGTCCGTGGGATCGGGATTTTCCGCGGCTTCGGCGTTTAACAAATCCACTGTCACGACTGAATCATTACGAATTATTTTTATCCGCAGACTCCGCCTCCGCCTTCATCATCATCGTCATCCGATGATTCGGAATCTGCAGCCCCGTCGCCTTCGTAAATAGAGGGGCTGCAAAGGTCCATGTCTTCCATGCACATTTCTCCCTCCAGGCAAGGATTGCCGGAATGGTCGCATGCGCGATTTTCCTCATTGCGGATTTCTTCACCGTTGCAAAAATAGCCGTCGTTCTCACACGGTATATTTACTTGCAGGCAATAATCGTTTCCTTCGTCGCATATTTCCATGCCGTTGCAATAGACAGCGTCATCCGGGCAGGGATTGCCGGCGTTGACACAAGCATGGAGTTCCTCGTCACAGAGTTCTTCGCCATTGCAAAAATGCCCGTCGAGAGCGCAGCGTGGATTGTCCTCATCGAACTCGTTAGCGCATACATCGTATTCCTCATCGCAAAATTCTTCGCCGCTACACCATAGCCCATCGTCGCTGCAACGGGGGGAATTGGGCCCATATTCGCTGATGCAAGCACGGTTGTCCTCGTCGCAGCTTTCGGCGCCGGTGCACCAGAATCCGTCGTCGGCACAGGGATCGCCAAGGTTAAGGCAAGTATCGGCCTCCTCGTCGCAGATTTCATCTCCGTTACAAAACACGCCGTCATCCTGGCAGGGATAGGCGCTGGATGCGCATTGATCATTGAATTCATCGCAGTATTCCGCGCCGTTGCAATACAGACCATCATCTTCGCAATCGGGGACATTGTTCAGGTCGCACAGGCCGGCGTCTTCGTTGCAGGATTCCTCGCCGTTGCACCAGAATCCATCGTCGGCGCACGGGTCGCCGGAGTGAATGCATTCTTCCGCCATCTCGTCGCAGATTTCGTCGCCGTTACAAAATACAAGGTCGTCCTGACAGGGGTTGCCCGTGTGGGCGCACTCGCTGTTATCCTCGTCGCAGTAATCCTGACCGTTGCAAAAATAGCCGTCGTCGCCGCAATTTGGAACCTCTTTGTGTATGCAGCTATTGATGTTCTCATCACAGACCTCGATGCCGTTGCACCACAGATCGTCGTCGGCACAGGGATCGCCCGAGTGGTAACACTCATTTTCAGCTTCGTTGCATAATTCAGGGCCGTTGCAGAAGAGGCTGTCTTCCTGGCAGGGGCTGCCCGAGTGCGCGCACTCGTCGCCTTCTTCATCGCAATAGTCATCTCCGCTGCACCATAAATTGTCATTCTGGCATTCGGGCACGTCTTTTTGCATGCACTCATCATTGTCTTCATCGCAAGTTTCGACGCCGCTGCACCATAAACCGTCGTCCGGGCATGATTCCCCGGGATTGGCGCATTGGTCAGCCTCCTCATCGCAGTATGCCACGCCGTTGCAGAATTCACCGTCATCCGGGCATCGCAAGTTATCAGGCCCATATTGATGAAAGCATTCGTTATGCACTTCATCACAAGTGTCTTTGCCGTTACACCATAAATCATCGGCGCATGGATCGCCGGCATGGTAACAGACATCCTGGATTTCATCGCAGATTTCGTCGCCGTTGCAAAACTTGCCGTCGCTTTGACAAGGGTTGCCGTCGTGGGAACATTCATCATTGTCTTCGTCGCAGAAATCCTGCCCATTGCACCACAGCCCGTCGTCGCTGCAATCGGGTATCTCCTTTATCAAGCATTCATTTTCATGCTCATCGCATATCTCCAGTCCGTTGCACCACAAACCGTCGTCGGCACAGGGATCGTCCGCGTGTCCGCAAACATCATCAGCGTCGTTGCAGATTTCTTCGCCATTGCAGAAAACGCCATCGTCTGGGCAGCGCGGATTTTCGGGGTTATAGTAGTGCTCGCATATTTGATTGTTTTCATTGCACAGATCACTACCGTTGCACCACAAATCATCCTGGCAGGGATCTCCTGTGTGTTCGCAGGCCTTATTGCTTTCATTGCAGACTTCGTCGCCGTTGCAGAATATCTTGTCGTCTTCGCAAGGGTCTTCGCTGCTGATGCATTGATCCCCTGCCTCGTCGCAGGATTCCTCGCCATCGCAGAATAAATTGTTGTCCGGGCAGCGCGGGTTGTCTGGATCGTATTGGTGTTCGCATACTTGGTTTTCTTCGTCGCACATATCATTGCCGTTGCACCACAGATCGTCTGGGCACGGGTCGCCGGAATGATCGCATACATTTTGAGCTTCATTGCAGGATTCATTGCCGTTGCAAAATATATCATCATCATTGCACGGGTCGCCGGCGTGGTCGCAGGAATCGGTTTCCGCGTTGCAGAACTCGTCGCCATTACAGAACAGGTCGTCGTCTTCGCAGGGATCGCCCGTATGGGCGTTGCATACGCCGCCGGAGCAAATCTCATCGCCGTTGCAAAAAATTTCGTCATCGCCGCAAATCTCGCCGTCGTTATCGCTCCAATCGCTTGAAGATTGTTGCGCGTTGCATATCTCGCATATGTTCACCGGATTCGTCATGCCGTTGGGATAGCATTTGTCGCCGATCTCGCATCCGTCGCAGGAACCGTGATAAACGTATGCGGTGCCTTCGTCGGTCTGGTCGTTATCAAAGTTTGGTGCTCCCACCAATGCGTCGTCGTAGCCATCGCCGTTGACGTCGCCCGCCCTGGCTACCGTCGCTCCAAAATTAGCGCCCGCCTGGTTGGACTCCCCCGTCCAATGATAATTGGCGGAAAGACCGGAATCGCCGCCCAGGTAAACGAATGCTCGTCCCTCATTGGACTGGCCGGCGTCGTACCCGGAGGCGCCCACAATAACATCGTCATAGGCATCGCCGTTAATATTGCCGACGCCGGACACGGCTACGCCGAAAATTGCGCTGGTTTGATTCGATTCCGCCGTCCAAGAGGGCGTTTCAGTCAGACCGGAAGCTGAGCCATGAAAGACGTATGCTCGTCCCTCGTCGTCTTGCCCGTTGGAAAATCCCGTAGCGCCGACGATCACATCAGCGTAATCGTCGCCGTTAACATCGCCGGCGTCGGAAACGGATTGGCCGAAAACCACCCATGAGTGACCGGCTCCGGGCGAGTACCACCAGTCGGCGGTGGTCGACAAACCGTTTCCCGAACCGTGGAACACGTATGCTATACCGCTGTTATTGGTATAACCGGGAGGCGTTGTCGTCGGGTAATCCTGTCCGGGAGCGCCGACGATCACATCGTGATAACCGTCGTCGTTGACGTCTCCCGCTCCGGATACTGAATAACCGAAATAAGCCGCGTCCTGCGTGCCGTGGGCGCTCCAACTGCTGTTTGATTCCAAACCGGATGCCGAGCCGTAATAAACGTAGGCTTGTCCCGAGGCGGTGCCGCCGGCAGTGGGATACATGTGGCCGCCGACAATCACATCGTCATATCCGTCGCCGTTGACATCCCCGGCGTCAGAGACGCTTTGTCCGTAATATACGTTCGAGGACGCTGGTTCGGAATGTACCCAGTCGGGGTCCGCCGACAAACCATTCGCCGAGCCGTGAAACACAAAGGCTCTGCCTGCATTGGGATATTGCAAGCTTTCGTCCCAGCCTGGCGCTCCGACGATGATGTCATCGTATGTGTCGTTATTAACGTCGCCGGCGCAGGCGATGCTATGGCCGAAGTTCGCCAGTTTCTGGGTTGCAATATAGGACCAATCCGGCGTGTCGGATAAACCGTTGATTTTGCCGTAATAGACAAATACAGCGCCTTCCTCATCTAAAGTGCCGAGGCCGTCATCGAAAGACCAGGCTCCGATGACGATGTCGGCGAATCCGTCGCCATTAACGTCGCAAACGCCGTCGATAGAGTTGCCGAAGTGGCCTTCAAACTGATCCGTAGGATCATCAGTCCAGTCCGGCGCTTGGGATAGTCCGTCAATGGTTGTCGGTAGATCGACAGTGCCGTCGAGGCGCAGGTCCGGTAGAAATTCCATAAAATTCAGCTTGCCGGTTACTGTTTGTGCCTTGCTGTGAGACTTGTTGAAATCGGCGTGGTCGCTTTCTGAAATTCCAGGAAAATCGTCACTCCTCTCGTCATTCGGATAATCACTGTGCTCAGTCATATCGCAGGAAAAGGAAAAAGGAAGAAGGATAGCAATAAGCAGAATAGAAAGGTTTTTGATGCAGTGTTTCATAAAATAATTCCTACTTTTCGATAGTGAATTTTCAAGTCAAAGGACTACTTTCCCAGATTTGTTTACATTTCTATCAAAAATCTGCCAGGGCCGTCAAGATGAAGATGTTTTGATCTCTTTTGATGGACATACGTTGGGAAATTCTCTCGAGCAGATGGAGCGGATCACGGACCGCACGGCGAAGCACGCCTACTGCGACAGGGCTATCGCGGTCATGGGTACAAGGGAGAAACAAAAGGTTCACATCACCGGTCAGCGCCGGAAAAACGTAGGGGTTGCCAGTGGATGTCAGATTTTGAAGGGACGGCTAAACAGCTAATGGATTCATCAATTAACTGCTCGGAGTCAATATGTTTTCAACACCCGCACGCGCCATCATCGTTATCATCGTCGTCATCGTCGCTTGCGGGGATTGTGTAGTCATCCACGTCGTCATCAATATCATCATTTGCGTCGTCGTCGGAATCATCGTTAGCATCATCATCATCGTCGTCCGTGGGATCGGGATTTTCCGCGGCTTCGGCGCTTAACAAATCCATCGTCATGACAGACTCGGGATTCGTTCGGTTGGAAATAAGAAGGTACCAGGGATTGCCGTCGCCCGGCGGGAAAATTTGCTGGTCGAAATTCATCACGCCTTCCCAGGCTTTTTGCGCGGTGTAGTGCAAGCCGCTCCCCCTGCAGTCGGCGAAGTTTTCTTCATCGACCAAATATACGCTCAGGCCTTTATTTAAAGGGTATCGCGTGAACTCGGTGGCGTTAAATTCATGCATCAGGTGCTGGAAACGCTGATGAAGGGCAAAAGAAAGGTTTAGGCCGTAAAGGCCTTCGCTCTTTGCATCATCCAGGACCGTGATGTCGCCCTGCATGACATCGGGCATCTCCTTGCTCCACGTAAAAGTTGACCCACCGATGGCGTTTTCTTCCTGGACGATGGTGGAGTAATGGTTTTCGTTGTCGTCTGGAAAAACGCCGGCGCCGGAATCGACGCGCGCATAGTAATTACGCAAATCGCCCAGCGTGACGGTGGCTCTGCCGTCGGCGTCGGTGAAAACAAAAAACCCCAGAGTGTTGAAATGCGGCGCGTAATAGCCTTCTGAGGCCAGCGAGATTTTTGCTCCCGGCACGGGTTGCCCCGC
>Ga0307990_1003022_pt1 | contig 13087 bp, 12 predicted proteins | sample EllFjometagen129_FD_203168 | JGI IMG/M metagenome (GOLD analysis project Ga0307990, IMG submission 203168) | Marine microbial communities from Ellis Fjord, Antarctic Ocean - #129 | ecosystem: Environmental > Aquatic > Marine > Unclassified | place: Southern Ocean | collected 2014-10-08
TAGGTGTGGTTTGTCTTGATTGCCAAACAATGGCATTATATATTGGATTACCAGTTTCTTTGTTCCAAATAATTGTGGTTTCTCTTTGATTGGTAATACCTATAGCTTCAATTTGGGTTGGATCAATATTTTTTTGTACTAAAGCTTCATTTATAGTTTGTGTTACAGTTAACCAAATTTCATTAGGGTCTTGTTCAACCCAACCTGGTGTTGGATATATTTGAGTAATTTCTTCGCTCGCCATAGAGATAATACGAGAATGTCTATTGAATACTATTGCTCTTGTACTTGTAGTGCCTTGGTCAATAGATAATATATATTTCTTCATTGTGCGCTCCTAATTATTTTAGACATGGCTTTGTTAGTACAATATTTGATCCTGTATCAAGTATATTTTCAATCAATATTTCACCTATTGCCATTGGTTTACTTATAATAGTTTCATTTATTTTTTCCATAATATCATAGATTAATCCTTTTGGAATTGGTTTATCTGTTTTAACACTTATACGAGGGAGTTCTGGATAAATAGTTTTTACGGTTGTTGTAACCACTCTTGTAGGTGCTGTCATTTCTGTTTTAACATATCCAATGCCTCTTTTGCAGAAGTTACCAGTAATTACACCCTCATCATCTACTTTGATTCTGCAACCTCTTGGACAAATAATACATACAAAATTTTTTTCCATTATAATACCTCCAAATTAACAAGAATATCATTTTCTTTTTGAATAGTATCGATATCAAGATTAAATGTTTCCATTTCAGCGGGAACTACAAAGTTTAATCTTTTTTTCAATAACTCTGTATCACCTTGAGTAACTGTTAATAATCCCTTTTCTATTTTAGAAGTGGATCTAAATTGTATAACAGTTTGTCTTGATGTCCATGAAAAACTTATATAGTGTGGAGTAACAAAGAGTAAGTTATTTCCAGCTGTAATTTTAATGACATCATTTCCGTTTGTTTTTTTTGATAATATATAATCACTTGCGCATTTACCTGCTCTTTCACTTTCTTTTGATACATTATCAACAAGGTCATGAACTTGTAAAGAGTTTCCACAGATAAATAAGCCAGGAACATTTGTTTCGTAAGCTTGATTTACTTTTACGCTTTTTGTTTTATTGTCTTTTTCAACATCTAAATTATCTAGCAAGGCAATATCTGGGATTAACCCAATTGATAACAATAAAGTATCAACATCAAAGTTTTTCTCTGTACCAGAGATTGGTTTGTAAGAGCCATCAACTTCTTGAATAACGATTGATTCTAAACGATTATTTTTATTAGAGCGTATTTCAGTAACTGTATGAGATAAGTATAATGGTATATCAAAATCATTTAAACATTGAACAATATTTCTAGTTAACCCATTTGAATAAGGCATTAATTCAGCAACGCCTAAAACTTCTGCGCCTTCTAAATGCATTCTTCTAGCCATAATTAATCCAATATCTCCACTACCTAAAATAAAGACTTTTTTTCCTACCATATAACCATCTATATTTAAATATCTTTGTGCACTACCAGCAGTAATAACACCATAAGGTCTGTCACCAGGAATTGAAATTGAACCTCTAGTTCTTTCATAACAACCAGTTGACATTACAATTGATTTACAAGTAATTTTTTTCAAGCCGGTTTCTTTTGAAGAAAGTATTATTTCAAAACCTTCTTCAGTTTTATCAACATTCATTACAGTAGTATCTAATAGGCAATCAATATTTAATTTATAGAATTTTTGAATATATTTTTCAGCGTATTCCGGTCCAGTATATTCTTCTTTGAATACTTCTAAGCCAAAACCGTTGTGAATACATTGATTAAGTATTCCGCCAAGCTTATCTTCTTTTTCAATAAGTAAAACATCTCTGCCTTCTTGCTTTGCGGCAATAGAAGCAGCCAGTCCAGAAGCTCCTCCACCAATTACAACAATTTCTTTATTCATTATTTCACCTTCGTTTCTGATACAAATATTTTAGATTCAGGTCCGTCATAACAAACATCTAATGGTGTAGAATTTGTTTCTCTAACGATTAGTTTATATACTTTTTCTTCGCAATATCCACCTTGGCATAAACCGGCGCCGGCGCGACAACGTTTTTTAACGCCTTTAATAGTGTTGGAACCGAGCGGTCCATTTATAGCATCAAGAACTTCGCGTTCAGTAATATTCTCACATTTACATATGATATTTCCGTATAATGGATCTTGTTTAATTAGTTCTAGTTGTTCTTCATATTTTAAAGATCCAAATTCTTTATTTTTCTTTCTAATTGGATTAAATTCTTTATTTTCAGTATATTGGTTACCTACACCCATAACATCGTTAACTAAGTATTTAGCGATGGCAGGAGCAGCAGTTAATCCGGGAGAATCAATTCCAGCTAAATGATAGAATCCTTTTGCTTCTTTTGATTCCTTAATGATAAAGTCATCTTTGTTAGATGTAGCTCTAATTCCTGCAAAAGATCTAATAATTTGATGAAAAGGCACATTATCAGCTAAGAACTTAGCGTTTTCTTTAACATATTGAAGTCCGGTAGGAGTATTATTTGTTCTATGTTTGTCATCTACAAATTTACTATCTGGACCTACAAGAATATTTCCGTGTACTTGAGGAGTAAGTAAAACACCTTTTCCTAAGTCAGTTGGTAGAGGATATAGTACGTGATTAACAAATCCTTTAACTCTCTTATCCAATACAAAGTATTCACCATGTCTTGGTTTAATCTTGAAATCAACTTTTTCTTCAACCATTGCGGCGATATCATCTGTATTAACGCCTGTTGCATTTATAACATATTTTGTTTCTAGCGTGTCTTTGTTATTAATTGTTATCTTAAAACCTTTTTTAGTTTTCGTTATTTTAGTGACTTCAGAATTTTTTCTAAATTCTACACCGTTTAAAATAGCGTTTTCCATACAAGCAAAAGTTACTTCCCAAGGGTAAGTTACTTTTGTTGTTGGTAAAGATAACACTTTTGTTATAGACTTAGCTAAATTAGGTTCAGTTTTAACAGCATCTTCATAGTCTAGAAGTGCGTATTCAGTTACATTATTTGCTTTTGTAGTTTTTACTAAATCTAATAATTTTAGTTCCTCATCTTTGTTGTGAGCAACAACATAAGCTCCGGTTCTTAAAATAGGTAAACATAACTCTTCTTCAAGTTCTTCGTATAATTTATTTCCCCACAAACACAATTTAGATTTTAATGTATTGGGTTCAGGGTTATGTCCTGAATGCAAAACTGCACTGTTAGCTAAAGTTTGTACATTAGCAACATCATTTTCCTTTTCTAAGACTAAAGCATTCAAATTATATTTGGATAATTCTCTTGCAACGAAACCGCCAATTATACCGGCCCCAATTACTACATAATCGTACATAATATTCTCCTTTATTTAAAAGAAAAAAGCAAAAAAAACGTTTAAATTTTTTTTGCTCTTATCTCTCATATATATTAACTTTTATAATTCCAAAGATTAATGTTAGAACTTGTTATCGCTATTGCTCCGTTTTCTATACATTTATCAATTGTTGATGTATTCTTAATTAATCCACCTACTAATACTTCGCAATTTAGTTGTTCTTTAATTTCGGGGATTAGTTCATAACAAGAAGAAGGCAATATTTCAACAAAATTAGGTCTTAGTCTTCTTCCTATATCAAGACTTTGATTATATGAAATAGTGTCTTTTAAGAAGAATCGATAAATACCGATAACGCCTCTTTTTCGACAAACTTCAATTACTTTTGGTTTACTTGATATAATACCATCTACGTGTAGTGATTGTATTAAATAAATCGCACCATATTCATCACTTGATAATCCTTTAATTAATTCAGAATGAATCAAAACTTTCTTGTTGTTCTTTTTCATTACATGTACTAACTCTTCTAACTGAGCTAATTGAAAACTCATTAGTATTCCATATTTTAGATCTGAATCTAAGAAAGTTTTCATTTTTTTATGATTATATATTGCTGGAATTATACGTTGATTTAACATAAAATCTCCTCTTACAAAACAAAAAAGAATGCAAAAAATTTGTATTCAGTCTGTTCTCATAGTCTCTATCATTATTAACTTTTAAAAAAGCATATATTTAACTAAATATATTATATAATAGCATTACTAAATTGTCAAGTTGAAACTGGAAACACCTTCATTATTTTATCTCTTTATAATATAATACTACAAAAACACACTTAAATGCACCTTTTTTTTTAATAATTAGTGGATTTTGGTGGTTTTATTTTTTTTCTATGATATATAGGCATATTATCCTTGATTTCTTGGGTAAAATTTGATAAAATAACTAAGCCATAAAAAATACACACACTTATGAGTAATTTACCGTGAGCCTTAGGGTGGTAATAGCGTTGATTAAGTGGAGGCAAAAATCAAAGGAGGAATTAAGCAATGGGAGTTATTTCAATGAAAGCCTTGCTAGAAGCAGGGGTACATTTCGGTCATCAAACAAGAAGGTGGAATCCTAAGATGGGTAGATATATCTATACATCAAGAAATGGGATTCATATTATCGACTTACAAAAGTCAAGTGAATTAATCGATAAAGCTTACAAAGCTTTGTTTGACATCGCAGCTGAAGGTGGAACTGTTTTATTTGTTGGTACAAAAAAACAATCACAAGATCCAATTAAGGAAGCTGCAGTAAGATCGGGTCAATATTTTGTGACTCAAAGATGGTTAGGGGGAACGTTAACTAACTTTAAAACAATTAAACGTTCAATTAAGAAACTTCATGATCTTTACAAAATGGAAAGCGATGGAACATTCGATGTTCTACCTAAAAAAGAAGTTATCGGTTTAAGAAAAGATATGGCACGTCTAGAAAAATTCTTAGGTGGAATTAAAGATATGAAAAAAATTCCTGCTGCATTATTTATCGTAGATCCAAGAAAAGAAAGAAATGCAATCTTAGAAGCAAGAAAATTACATATTCCAGTATTTGGAATCGTAGATACAAATTGCGATCCTGATGATGTAGATTATATTATCCCTGCTAATGACGATGCCTTACGTTCAGTAAGATTAATTGTTAACAAAATGGCAGATGCAGTTGTAGAAGCTAATGGTGGAATTGTTATACCTATCGTACAAGAACCTAAAAGAGAAAAACCATTAGATCAAAGAAGATATAACAGCAACAGAGGCGACAACAGAGGTAACAACAGAAGCTATGTTAAAAGAGAAGATAGAGTAGTTAAGCCTGTAGTTGTTAAAGCTGAAGCAAAACCTGTTCCAACAGTTGCAGTTAAACCCGCTCCAACAGTTGCAGTTAAACCTGCTACAAAAGTTGCAGCAAAACCTGCTACAAAAGTTGCAGCAAAACCTGCTACAAAAGTTGAAACAAAACCTGCTACAAAAGTTGCAGCAAAACCTGCTACAAAAGTTGCAGCAAAACCTGTTACAAAAGTTGCAGCAAAACCTGTTACAAAAGTTGCAGCGAAACCTGCTACAAAAGTTGCAGCGAAACCTGCTACAAAAGTTGCAGCGAAACCTGCTACAAAAGTTGCGGCGAAACCTGCTCCAAAAACAGTTGAAGCAAAACCAGCTACAAAAGTTGCAGCAAAACCTGTTAAAAAAGCAGTTAAAGTTGTTAAAGCAAAACCTGTTAAAAAAGCACCAAAAGTTGTTGTTCCAGTTAAAAAAGAAGCTAAAGCTTCAGTTGACTTAAAATCAATGACTGTTAGTGATTTAAAAGCTCTTGCTAAAGAGAAAAAATTATCAGGTTATTCTAAACTTAGAAAAGCTGAATTAGTTGAAGAATTAAGTAAATTAATCTAATAATTGGGGGGCTAATAGCTCCCTTTTTAAAGAAACCATATAAAAGTTGAATTGAATAAAAAAATATGATAAAATTATAATGAATAATTTAGGAGGAATGAAAATGCAAGTAACTGCTAAACTAGTTAAAGAATTAAGAGATAAAACTGGAGCTGGAATGATGGACTGTAAAAAGGCATTAGTGGCAACAGAAGGAAATATAAATCAAGCTGTAGATTTTCTAAGAGAAAAAGGGATTGCTAAGGCTGCAAAAAAAGCATCAAGAATTGCTGCTGAAGGTTTATGCGTTGTTAAAACAGAAGGAAACAAAGCAATCATTTTTGAGTTAAACTGTGAAACGGACTTTGTAGCTAAAAACGACAGATTCATCAATATGAAGGAAGCTATTGCTGCTGCATTATTAGCAAGCGACGCAAGTACTGAAGAAGCTGCTTTAGAAGTATTAGTTGACGGAAAAGCTTTAAGCGAATACTTATTAGAACAAACTGCGGGAATCGGAGAAAAATTAACTTTCAGAAGATTTAAACTTACAAATAAAGAAGATAACCAAGAATTTGGAGCTTATATTCATATGGGTGGAAAAATTGCTTCACTTACTGTATTAAACGGTGGAGATTTTGAAACTGCAAAAGATATAGCTATGCATGTAGCTGCCCAAAATCCTAGATTCTTATCTAAAGAAGATATCTTACCGGAAGAGTTAGAACACGAAACAGAAGTTTTGAGAAAAACTGCACTTAACGAGAATGCAAATTCAGCAAAACCGAAACCAGAAAACATTATTGATAAAATGGTTATTGGTAGATTGAATAAAAACTTAAAAGCTATTTGCTTATTAAATCAAGAATTTATTAAAAACCCAGATTTATCTGTTGAACAATACGTTAAATCAAAAAATAGTTCAATCGTTTCTTATATCCGCTTAGCTGTTGGTGAAGGAATTGAAAAGAAAGAAGATAATTTCGTAGAAGAAGTAATGCAACAATCTAAATAATTCAAAGGGCATAGTATGTCCTTTTTTTAAAAATAAAGGAGGAGTTTATGACAAAAAGAAGAATAATGATTAAAATCAGTGGCGAAGCTTTAGCTGGTAATAGTGGAGTTGGAATTAACCCTCAAGTTGTTAAGGCTATAGCTAAAGAAATTAAGGATGCTTATGATTTGAATCTTTGTGAAATCGGCGTTATCGTTGGTGGAGGAAACATATTCAGAGGCAAAATTGCAAGCGAAATGGGAATTGAAAGATCAAGCGCTGATTACATGGGGATGATTGGAACAATTTTAAATGCATTAGCTTTGCAAAATTCATTGGAATCTTTGGGTGTACAAACTAGGGCGATGACTTCTTTAAACATTCCTGAAGTTGCCGAACCTTACATTAGAAGAAAAGCATTATCTCATTTTGAAAAAGGAAGAATTGTGATATTTGGCGGGGGTACTGGTAATCCGTATTTTTCTACTGATACTACAGCTGCTTTAAGGGCTGCAGAATTAGGAGCCACTACTATCTATATGGCTAAGAATGGTGTGGATGGTGTTTATGACAAGGATCCTAGAAAAGATCCAACTGCAAAAAAATATGACAAATTAACTAACTTTGAATTACTGCAAAAAGAGTTACAAGTTATGGACTCAACAGCAGCGGCTTTATGCCACGATAACAAAATAGATATATATGTTTTCGATATGAATGTACCTGGGAATATTTCTAAAGCAATTTTAGGTGAAAATATCGGAACAGCAATTATAAATAAAGAGGAGTGATTTAAATGCCTGAAACAATTTTACTAGAAGCAGAAGAAAAAATGGAACATACGATGTTATCATTGCACCAAGAATTCTCTACAGTAAGAAGTGGAAGAGCAAATCCAAAGATGCTTGAAAGAGTAACTGTTGATTATTATGGTGTTGATACACCAATTAATCAAGTTGGTTCTATTTCAGTTCCTGAAGCTACTCAAATTTATATCAAACCTTATGATAAATCATTAGTTTCTATTATTGAAAGAGCAATTTTTGCAGCTAACCTTGGTATTACACCAACAAATGATGGAATAGGAATAAGAATTAGTCTTCCTCCTATGACTGAAGAAAACAGGAAAAGCTCAGTAAAAGCTATTCATAGGATGTCTGAGGAATCTAAGGTGTCTATTAGAAATATTAGAAGAGACGCTATATCACATTACAAGAAGGTGGAAAAAGCATCTGATATTACAGAAGATGATTTAAAATACTATCAAGATGAAGTACAAAAGTTAACTGATAAGTTTACTGGCAACATTGACGAAGCATTTAAAGAAAAAGAAAAAGATATAATGAGTATATAAGACTAGAAATAGTCTTATATTTTTTTACAAAATTAGATTGAACAAAAATCATAGAATAATCACATGAAATATAGTATAATCATAATGTTAGAGCGGTGAAATATATGAAATTCAAAAAAGAAAACCTAAAAATTCCAGAACATGTAGCTATTATTTTAGATGGCAATGGTAGATGGGCGAAAAAGCGCGCTATGCCTCGTACTTTTGGTCATAAAGTTGGCGTTGAAAATATTAGAAAAATAACTATAGTTGCTTCTGAATTAGGGATTAAAGCTTTGAGTGTATATGCATTCTCTACTGAAAATTGGGAACGTCCTAAAGATGAAGTAGATTTTCTAATGAAATTACCTGCTGAGTTTGAAAAAAAATTTAAGGATGATTTTAAAAAGTTTGATGTTAAAGTAATGTTTTCAGGAAGAAATACACACTTAAGTAAAGAAAACTTAGAAATTTTAGAAAGAATAACAAATAATACAAAAGACCGTAAGGGTATTGTTTTAAATATCTGTTTTGATTATGGGTCTCAAACGGAAATTACCGAAGCAGTGAAATTAATTGGCGAAGATATAGTGAAGGGATTAATTAAACCTAATGAAATTGAACCAAAAGATATTGAAAAGTATCTCTATACTAAAGATTTACCTAAATTAGATTTATGGATAAGACCAAGCGGAGAAGTAAGATTAAGTAATTTCTTATTATGGCAAGCATCTTATGCAGAATTATACTTCTGTAAAACATATTGGCCTGCGTTTTCGAGAAAAGATTTAGAAAATGCTATTTTATCTTATAATGGTCGGGAACGTAGATTTGGAGGATTGAAGAAAAAATGAAACAAAGAATTATTACTGGAACAATTTTAGCTGTTGTATTAGCTGCTTTAATTTACTTTGGCGAAGGGCCTCTTGAATTATTATTTTCTGGATTTTGTGTTATCCTTTCGGGATTAGCATCATATGAGTTTGTGAAAATGTCAAGACATAACAAACCGATTAGGTGGTTTGACTATACAGCTGTTATAGGATCTGTATCTTTTAGTACAATGAGTGTTCTATATTTTTATAATATGTCTTCAATTAATTATTTGCCTGGTTTCTATAAATATGTATTTGTATTTGTATTGTTTTTACTCTTGGTAAATACAGTGTTGTTTATCACATTTAAAGAGTTTACTCAAATAGATTTTGGGAATCAGATTTTAGCTGTGTTTTATTGTAGTTTAGGATTTATCGCATTTGCTTTACTTAGAAAATTAGAGATTACTCTTATAATATATCTATTCTTAGTATCAATGGTTACTGACGTATTTGCTTATTTTATAGGAATAAAATTTGGGAAGCATAAATTAGCTCCTGAAATATCACCTAAAAAGAGTGTTGAAGGGGCTATTGGAGGATTAATAATTGGCGCTGCAGTAGCTACTGTTTTTGCGCAATTAACACAGGTTATAGATCTAAATATAATTTATGTAATATTATTATCAGTAGTTTTATCGGCTATATCACAAATAGGAGATTTAATTGCATCTAAGTTCAAAAGAGAAGCTGGGATAAAAGATTACTCAAATCTTCTTCCTGGACACGGTGGAATACTAGATAGATTTGATTCAAGTATGTTCGCTGCTATTTTCTTAATGCTTGCTGTAATATTATTTTAGGAGAGAAAAATGAAAAACATCTATCTTTTAGGAGCAACAGGATCAATAGGAGCTCAAACTATAGAAATAATTGAAAGTCACCCAAATGAGTTTAGCTTAAAAGCGATATCTGGATATAAAAATTTAGATTCGATAAAAGAAATCGCATCTATGTTTTCTTTGGATTTAATATCTGTAAAAGACGCAAATGATGCTTCAGTGATTCAAAAACTTTATCCTAATACAAAAGTTGTATTTGGTGAAACTGGATTAGTTGAATTAGCTCGTTTTAACCCTTTGGATAAAGAAGGCGTTCTAATAAACGCTTTAGTAGGAATGGTTGGTTTAAAACCTACTATTGAGTCTATTAAAATAAATAGAGATGTTTTACTAGCGAATAAAGAAACTTTGGTTGTTGGTGGGCATTTAATAAAGGATTTATTAGATAAACATGATGTTCATCTCTATCCAATAGATTCAGAACATAATGCTATTTGGCAAGTTCTTCAAGGTGAAAACAACAAAACAATCAAAAAATTGTATATTACAGCGAGCGGTGGATCTTTTAGAGATTTATCAAGAGAACAACTTAATGATGTTACTCTTGAACAAGCTCTTAATCACCCCAATTGGACTATGGGAAGTAAAATCACTATTGATTCAGCTACTATGATGAATAAAGGTTTTGAGATTATCGAAGCGGCTTATTTATTTGATATGGATATAAAAAATATCATTCCGATTATTCATCGTGAGAGTATTATACATTCTATGGTAGAATATATAGATAATTCTTTATCAGGATTATTGGCTATGCCAGATATGAGAATGCCTATTAGTTATGCGATGTTTTATCCCAAAAGAGTTGAAAGTCTAATTAAACCAATAGATTTTACTAAACTTTCAAAACTAACTTTTGAAGAAGTTAATTATGAACGTTATCCACTAGTAAAACTAGCAATAGATGCATATACTCTTGGAGGAAGTGCGAGAACAGTATTGAATGCAGCAAATGAAGCCGCAGTAGATCTTTTCTTAAACCGCAAGATTGATTTTATAGATATAGAAACAATTGTTTCGAATTCAGTTAATAATCATATAGTAATGCCTCATCCTTCTTTAGATGAGATATATGAAATTGACAGAGAAATTAAAACAGAAATATATAAAGAATACAACAATTAGAATGGAGTTATACATATGTTTATTACTTTAGGTTTCCTTGCGACTGTAGGGAATATTATATTATTTTTATTTGTTTTGGGTTTGGTTATATGTATTCATGAGTTAGGGCATTTACTGTTCGCGAAAAAAGCGGGGATATTATGTCACGAATTTTCTTTTGGAATGGGGCCTAGAATCTGGAGCAAGAAAAAAGGCGAGACAGTATTTGCTATCCGTGCAATTCCTTTTGGAGGATTTGTATCTATGGCGGGAGAAGAAATTGAAGCTGAGCTTTTAAAAACAGGACAAAAAATTAGATTAGGATTTAATAAGGATAATGAAGTAAATAGAATAGTTATTAAATCAAAAGATCATAATTTTGATGATTTCTTAGAAGTTACTGTAGAAGATTATGATATATCTAGTGAAGAAGGAAATCGTTTATATATTAATGAATATACTGTAAATCGAAAAGCTATGTATGTAATGGATAAAAACCAAATGCAAATAGCGCCTATAGATAGAAGTTTTGTAAATAAAACAAAAATGCAAAGATTTTTAACTACTTTTGGCGGTCCGCTGATGAATTTTATTCTTGCGTTCTTTGTTTTTTTAATTATGACTTTCATATCTGGGGTTCCAGATTATGATAGCACTATAGTAAGTTCTGTATCTGGTGACGCTCCAGCGAGCGGATTAATAATAGATGGAGATAAAATCATTTCAATAAACGGCGTAGAAGTTAATGCTTGGAACGCGGATACAAACTCAGTAAGTAGTGAGCTAGGTAAAACATTTGATTCATATATTATTGTGGTAGAAAGAGATGGTTCTATAGTAACATTGGATCCTATTAGTCCACAATTAGTATTTTATGGATTAGGATTTATATCCAACGCAGATTCTGAAGACTTAATTATTGATGCACCTCTATATGTTAAAACAGAATTGATGCCTGGAGATGAAATTCTAAGTATCGAAGGCGTAGATATGACATCTTGGGAAGATGTTATTGCGTTTGCTAATAGTAACACTGCTGGTTCAGAAGATGAAACAGATTTATTTGATGTTGAAGTATTCAGGATAACTAAATCGCAAGTTGCGGGTTCAGTAGATAATATATATCTTGATCCTTTAGATGTTAATTTTAATTACATAAAAATACTTAATAGTGACACAACTAATGATTACACTCTTTATAGGGTTAGTAATACCGAAACAATATTGGTTGATGTGAATGATTCAATAGAAGTAGGAACACAACTAAGTTCAGGTTCAGAATACACTTTTTCATATATAATGTATGGAGAAGACATACTTGAAGTTATGGGTGCTACTGCATTTTCTTCAAGAATTGGAATTGCTGGAACTAATACATTTAATTTCTTTAGATCTTTTCCAGCAGCTTTATCTTCATTTGGGAATGCAGCTTCATCAATATTTAAAACATTATATCTTTTATTTGCCTCTCCTTTGATTGGTGTATCCGATCTTAGTGGATTTGTAGGTATCTTTTCAATGACTAGTGCAGCAGCAGCAGCGGGAATAGTATCTCTATTGAGTTGGGTTGGTCTATTGAGTGTAAACTTAGGTATTGTAAATCTACTACCTATACCAGCACTTGATGGCGGAAGACTGGTATTTATTGGCTATGAAGCTATCGTTGGAAGAAGACCTAATCAAAAAGTTGAGAACATGTTACATACGATAATGTTCTTCTTGTTAATGGCATTATTGTTGTTTATTACATACAATGATATTGTGAGATTATTTAGGTAATAGTTATAATTTATTGAATATATATGAAAGACCAAGCTAATAACTTGGTTTTTCTTTTCATATATGGTATTATTCCATACGGCAAATTTATTTTTATCTTTGATTCAACACCTATTTTTGGCTCTTTTGATATATACAGCAAAATAACTTAAAAATGTTGAGAAAACCAGTAAAATATTGTTGACAATAAAATGTTGCTATGATAAAATATATAAGCGCGTGAAAATGACGTGCAAAAAAAATGGTCTTTGAAAACTGAACATATGCAAAAAAACAACATTCAAAAAATTCTAAATGATAAAATTAATAATGAGTCTAAAAAAACAATTTATATAAAAAATATGGAGAGTTTGATCCTGGCT
>Ga0307990_1003023_pt1 | contig 13084 bp, 9 predicted proteins | sample EllFjometagen129_FD_203168 | JGI IMG/M metagenome (GOLD analysis project Ga0307990, IMG submission 203168) | Marine microbial communities from Ellis Fjord, Antarctic Ocean - #129 | ecosystem: Environmental > Aquatic > Marine > Unclassified | place: Southern Ocean | collected 2014-10-08
ACGTCGGTGGATGCGAACAAACACAGGGCTGTCAGCCGGACTGTAGCGCAGGGCATTGTCCAGAAGATTCCGGGTCAAAATACCCATGAGAGATTCATGTGCAATGGCCATCATGGGATGGGTACTAGGCCCCAATGTCAGATGCACCCTGGACGCCGATGCCTTGGGTAATGTCGTCAAGGCCGCAACGACCAACTCTGATGCATCAAACGGCTGAATATCCAGAGTCTGCAAGCCGCCATCCAACCGGGCCAGGATCAGGAGAGAATTGGTCAGGTGCTGCATCCCTTCGGAATACCCCTTTAACCGAATCAAGATTTCCTTATAAGCCTTTGGATCCCGGTTTTTAGACAACGCCAGATCGATTTCAGCAATCATCTTAGCCAGGGGATTTCGCATTTCATGGGAGGCATCGCCAGTAAACTGCTGCTCTCGATCATAACCGGCCTGGATACGATCGAGCATTTTGTTCACCGTTTTGGCCAGATAGCTGAGTTCATCATTCGCGTCCCTAAAGGGTAACCGCTCATTCATATTGGACGGCACAATTTTTTCAGCCTGCTGCACAATTTCATGTACAGGCTTCAAGGCACGCTTGGTCACCAGCCAGGCAATCAGAACTATCAGGACCCAGATGAACCCCATGATCAGATGAATGTTCTGACTCAGCGTGCGTTTTTTCGCCATGTCAAAACTGATATTAGAAACGGCAACGACCCAAAGCCGGGAACCATCCTGTTTCTGCCCCACAGATCCATCCTGGGTCACGTGATAGTGTTCCCCCAGACGATTGACAACCACACGCACCAACTCCCCACTCTCCGGGTCTTGGCCCTGAATGATGGCCAGTAACTCACTGTCCAGCGCTTCCCACCCCACAAGAGAAGGATTCTGCAAGGTTTGGTCCTCGTGGTCAACAATCAGAATCCCCGCCGGTAGGCTCTTAGCCAACTCATCAATCTGAGTCTCGATCAACTGGCCCTCTTCTGTGACGGACAAATCTGTAATATGAGTGGCGGATAGCATCTGAACAGCAAACACATTGTGGTTTTCCACCACGTCACTCTTTGCCCAGAGAAATGTGCCGTCTGGAACCTCAGTAAGAATAGTCTGCTGAGTTTCAGAGGGAAGATTCGTCCACGTCATGAGCTTTTTTCGTATCAATTCAATGGAGGCCATGACATACATTTGATCGTTGTCAAGCGATATGATTTCTGCAGGTTTTCCCACGTCTGGCGGTTTGTGTCCTTGAAGTATCCCATGGGCCGCCTCCACAAAGCCGTTCCCTCGCACCACAGCCCAATCAGTAAAAGGGATATTGAGCTTATCAAACTCTACACGCTCTCCGGCAAAGTCCACAAGGAGGTCCTCATCAAGCTGTATCCAAATACTGTGATCGACTTCCAACGCCTTACTGTGACCCTGCTCAATGGCCGTGGCCTCAAGACCCCGTGTCAAGGCCAGATGAAAGGCCCAGCCAGAGAAAAACAGGACTATCGCACTGGATAAGGCCACTGTGATGATAAGTCGCTGCGTAATACTAAGCGTCATGAGCGTGATCTCTTAGAATATAACCCCGACCCCGTACCGTCTCGATCACACGAGGTTCTCCCTGTTGATCCAACTTGTTGCGAAGATAATTGACATATACATCCACCACATTACCCAATCCCTCATAATTGGCATCCCACACGTTTTCCAGGATTTCCGTACGTGTCACCAATTGATCGGGATGATGCATAAAAAACATCATCAAGGCAAATTCTTTGGCAGTCAATTCGATCTTAAGGCCGCGTTGTTTGATGTAGGTGGACTTGGGATCAAGACTCAACTCGTCGACTGTGAGCACCTCTGAGGTCTGATTGTCGGCGCGCCGAAGTAATGCCCGGATCCGGGCCAGTAATTCCCCCATGGAAAAGGGCTTGACCAGGTAATCATCGGCCCCGGCATCCAGTCCTAGAATACGGTCTTCCACCTTGTCGCGAGCCGTCAACATGATCACAGGTGTCGTCTGTCCCTCTGCACGCAACGTTCGGCATACGGTCTCACCATCTGTCACAGGTATCATCCAATCCAGTACTATGACGTCAAACACCTCAGACCGGGCCATATGCAGCGCCACCTCTCCATCCTGAGCCACTTCGACGTAATGCAACCGCTCAGTCAAAGCGCGCCTGAGAATATCTGCCATCTCACAATCGTCTTCTACTATCAAAATACGCATAGTGTTTTTCCATTTTGAACAAGGCAAATATCATACCATGAAATGCTAAGAGGGAAAAGCTGCTTTATTTGAATGCTCTAATGTAGGTCTAAGGTTCCTCTAATGTTGCATAACTATGATAGGCTTTCTACTGCTTCAAGTTAATAGTGAGCCTTGTTCGGAGAAGTCTGGCGGAGGCTTTAGTGACACATTGTTTGATGGGGATCATGTGACCGTACAATGGCAGGCATTACAGCCAAAAAAAGAGGGCGCTGCAATTGGGTTGCTGCTTATTGTGGCGTTCGCTCTTCTGTTTAGCTTTTTGGGTTCACGTGGGCTATGGGCCGCCGAGGGACGCTGGGCCCAGGTGGTACGGGAAATGTTTCAGATGCAGGATTTCTTCCATCCTACGATTGGCGGGGAGCCTTATTTTGACAAGCCTCTGCTGACCTATTGGTTGATTGCCCTGATATCCGTTGTGACCGGAACCTTGAATGAGTTAACCATTCGGTTGCCAAGTGCTGTTTCAGGCTTTGTCGCCATTTGGGCGATTATGCGTCTGGGAACTCTGCTCTGGTCCGCGAGGGTGGGAAGGATTGCCGGTTGGATACTGCTGACCACCTATTCGTTTCTCTTCTGGTCCCGAACAGGGACCGCAGATGCCGAAAACCTGGCCGTGGTCATACTGGCGGTCTATTGGTATGCCGTACGCCGAGATCGAATCAATTTTTGGACGTTTCTGGTTTTTTATCTGATTACGTTTGTCGGTGCACATACCAAAGGCCTCACTGCCGTGGCTGTGCCTGTTTTGTTTATTTTTCCGGATGTCCTCAAGGAAAAACGGTGGCAGACCCTTTTCAAGCCTGCGCATTTCATGGCTCTGGCCCTTGGCCTGGCTGTTTATATGGCACCGTTTGTGATCGCCTCCATGACAAGGTTGGACTATGAATCCAGTGGCTTGGCCCTGGTGTTCCAAGAGAATATACAGCGTTTTTTCCAGCCGATCGATCACAAGGGGCCTTTCTATCTGTACGTCTATGCGCTACCGCAACTGTTGCTGCCCTGGACGCCTGTGTGGGGGGTGGCGGTCTTTGCGTTGCTAAAACGTTGGAGAGATCTGGATGGTCACACTCAGTGGCTCATCCAGGCGGTTGGGGCGGTATTTCTGCTTTTCACCCTGTCGGGCTCCAGACGCAGCTACTATATCCTTCCATTGCTTCCATTTTGTGCACTGCAGATGGCCGTTTTTCTGGCAGACGATCTACGTGTCCATACCGAACGCCTACGGCAGTGGGCCATCGGCATTCAGGCGAAAGTATTTGTGGGTCTGATTGTTTTTGAATTGTTCCTGTCGATTCTGTGGGTGATCTTGAAACGGTCCATTGCGTTTGAAGTCCCTCTGTTATTCTACATCGTCACCCTAGCGGGTGCACTGGCTGCAGCGGCGATTGGTTTTATGCTATACCGAAAAACTCAGCCTGAATACCGGGTTGTTTTTGCGTCCATAGGGATGGCTGTCGTGTTGCTCGGGGTCTATTTTGGCCCGCAACAGAGGATACTGGAAGCGAACAGGACAGAGCGTCCGTTTGCCAAGAGGGTGGGGGCTTACGTGAGTGGCCTGTCTCTCGATCAGGTCGCCATATTCCCCAAAGTCAATGCCAATGTGCTGTTCTACCTTGGTACGGAAAAGCCGATACGGATTATTAAGAATCCCCTGGCACTCAAGGGTTTTCTGGATGAGACGTCCCACGCCGTCCTAATTACGCAGCATCGCTATAGGGATCGTATTCCCGAGGATGTATCCATCGTGTTGGAGGGGTATCACTGTTTAGACGAAGCGCTCCAGACTAGGGAAGACAAACCATCCAAACAGGAAGAAAAGTGGGTCGTCTGGCTTAAGGAAATGTCCGGGGACGCTGCTGTTGTGATGCCAATACAGGAATATGACAACCATGCGAAATGACTTTATACCGTTTTCACGGCCTTCGATTACGGACGCTGATATTGCTGCCGTGGGTGAGGTTCTGCGGTCGGGGTGGATCACCACCGGCTCCAAGACGGCTGAATTCGAAACGGCCTTTGGTGCGTATGTGGGGTGCCAAGGCACTGTGGCCGTCGCCTCTGCTACGGGCGGGATGCATATCCTGCTCAAGGCCCTGGGTATTGGCCCGGGTGATGAGGTCGTGACGCCGTCCATGACCTGGGTCTCCACCGTCAATTTGATTGTTCTGGCGGGCGCCACCCCGGTTTTTGCGGATATTGACCGGAATACCCTCATGGTGTCAGACGCTTCAGTGGCATCCTGTCTTACGGACAAGACGCGCTTAATCATTCCAGTGCACTATGCCGGTGCACCGGTAGACATGGATCCGATGCGCCGACTGGCCAAGGCACGGAGCATCGCCCTGATCGAAGATGCGGCTCATGCAGCGGGGACCCACTATAAAGGTCAACCCATCGGCCAACGCGGTACCTCCGTTTTTTCATTTCATCCCATCAAGAACATAACCACCGGGGAAGGGGGCATGATCTGTTCGGATGATCCGGACCTTCTGGATCGTCTCAGGCGTTTGAAGTTTCACGGTCTGGGTGTGGATGCCTATGATCGCCGCACCCAGGGCCGCGTGCCTCAGGCCGAGGTGCAGGAGCCGGGATACAAGTATAACATGACGGATATTGGGGCTGCTCTCGGCCTGGGACAGTTGGCTCGCCTTGATGCATTGAACGCCAAGCGAACGTATTTGGCCCAGTACTACCGAGCGAAACTCGCCGATATTGACGAAATCATGCCCCTGTCTGACCCTCCCTACGCCATGACCCACGCCTGGCACCTGTTCATTGTGAGACTGGACATTGACAGGGCGGGCATGAGTCGGGACGCGTTCATGCAACAGCTCAAGCAGAGAAACATTGGCACGGGACTGCATTTCCGGGCCGTTCATCAGCAGAAATACTATCGGCAGTCCCTGGCGCAGGCCGAGGGCGTTTTGCCCAATACCGAGTGGAATGCCGACCGGATCTGCTCACTTCCGCTCTTTCCGGACATGACCGTCGACGATGTCAACGACGTGGTCCGGGCTATCAAGGATGTCCTGCAAAAAAAAGAAGTAATCAATAAGGAGAACACGTGTTAGTTCAAACCAAGAAAAAGACTTTCCCTGGGAAGCCATCGCGGGCACGGGTGGAAAGCCTGCATTCAGATGAGAAGGCAGATAAGGGTAAATCCTGTGGCGAATTATCTGAGCCCGTGATGCACAACGATCAGGATGTGACGGCCAGAAAAACGGTGTCCGTGTCGCTGGTGATTCCGGTGTTTAACGAACAGCGGAACATTCATGAACTCGTCGAACGCTGCGTGAAGACCTGTGACGGTCTGGGCCATGCGTATGAGATCATTCTGGTGGACGACGGCAGTTCCGATCAATCATCACAGATGATCACCCGGGCTGCAGAACAGCATCCCGGCAGAATCATTGGTGTGCTGCTCAATCGCAACTACGGTCAGCACGCAGCCGTCATGGCGGGGTTTTCCGAATGTGTCGGTGAGGTGGTTGTCACCCTGGATGCAGACCTACAGAATCCGCCGGAGGAGGTCCCCAAGCTCATGGCCAAGATGGAACAAGGCTACGACGTGGTGGGCAGCATCCGGACTGCCAGGCAGGATACCTTCTTTCGCAGGATGGCCTCGCGTCTCGTCAACAAAGCGGCCCAGAAAGCTACGGGCGTGCTGATGCACGATTACGGTTGCATGCTGCGGGCCTACCGTCACTTGGTGGTCGATGCCATGCTGCAGTGCCACGAGCGAAGCACCTTCATTCCGGTGCTGGCCAACGGCTTTGCGCACAAGGTCGCAGAAATTCAAGTGGATCATGCCGAGCGTTCGGATGGCGATTCCAAGTACGGCGTGTGGAAACTGATCAATCTGCAGTTTGACCTGTTGACCAGCATGACCACCTTGCCACTGCGTCTCTTGAGTGTATTCGGTACGGTCATCTGCATGGCCGGGATCGGCTTCGGCACCCTGCTGTTGATCCTACGGGTTATCCACGGCCCAGGCTGGGCCGCTGAGGGTGTTTTTACCCTGTTTGCCGTGCTCTTTTTCTTTGTGGGCGTCCAGTTTATCGGTATGGGGCTGCTCGGTGAATACATCGGACGGATCTACCACGATGTGCGGGCCCGACCCCGTTATTTTATTCATAAGGTTGTCGGACGCCCTGGGACAGACAAATAGAAAGATTCAAATCAACTCAATAAAGGTTACATCATGAAATCAATTGTTTTAGCGTATCATAACATCGGCTGTGCAGGCATTGAGGCCTTACTGCGTCATGGCAGTGACATCGCCGCGGTATTTACACACAAAGATGATCCGAATGAGAACCTCTGGTTCAATTCCGTGGCCGAGTTGGCTGCGTCTCACAACATTCCGGTATTTGCCCCGGACGATATCAACCATCCCCTGTGGGTCCATCGCATCAAGGAGATGGCGCCGGATGCGATCTTCTCGTTTTACTACCGTACACTGGTCAAGCAACCGATCCTGGATATTCCCAAGATCGGGGCCTTTAATCTACACGGATCACTTCTGCCCAAATATCGGGGCCGTTGTCCGGTCAACTGGGCCCTGGTTCACGGTGAAGAGAAGACGGGCGTCACGCTGCATGCCATGACGGCCAAGCCCGATGCCGGTGACATTGTCGGTCAACAGACCGTGGCGATTACAGACGATGATACCGCCCAAACGCTTCACCATAAACTCACGGAGGCTTCATCCGACCTGTTGGATAAGGTCTTGCCGAAGATCATCAAGGGCACCGTGTCGCTGACAAAGCAAGATCCCTCCCAGGGCACTTGTTTTGGGGGGCGACGTCCTGAAGACGGAGAAATCGACTGGAGCCAATCAGCACGCAAGATCCGCAATCTGGTGCGTGCTGTGACTCGGCCTTACCCCGGTGCCTTCAGTTTCATTGGCGACGGCAAGTGTCTGTTCTGGTCCGTGACAGAGATGCCGATGGAAGGCAAAAAGGTTCAACCGGGCACGATCGTATCCACCCGTCCATTGGTGATTGCCTGTGGCACGGGATCTCTTCGTATCGACTCGGGTCAAACTGAGGAGGGGGTCTTTATGACCGGCACTCAATTGGCGGTGGAAATGAACCTCACCCCCAGTATGAAATTTGCCCGCCATGCCAGCACGCGCATCAAGGCCCTGCGCAAGAAGAGTGTACTGATCCTGGGTGTCAATGGCTTTATTGGTAATGCTCTGAGCGAGCGCCTGCTTGCCAGCGGTCAATACGAAGTCCATGGTATGGATCTGCGCTCGAATTATATTGAGCATCTGATGGACAAACCGAACTTCTATTTTGAAGAAGGCGATATTTCTATTCACGGGGAGTGGATTGAATATCACATCAAAAAATGCGACATTGTCCTACCGCTGGTAGCGATTGCTACGCCCATTGAATATACACGCAATCCCTTACGCGTCTTTGAACTGGACTTTGAGGAGAATTTGCGGGTAGTGCGCCACTGCGTTAAGTATCATAAGCGGATTCTTTTCCCCTCGACCTCGGAAGTCTATGGCATGTGCGATGAAGAGGAATTCGATGAAGACAATTCCAGGCTGATCCTGGGCCCGATTCGCATGCAGCGATGGATCTATTCCTGTTCCAAGCAACTACTTGATCGCGTGATCTGGGCCTATGGCCAGAAAGAAGACCTCCAGTTTACCCTGTTCCGACCTTTTAACTGGATCGGCCCCAAACTCGACAGCCTGAATTCGGCGCGCATCGGCAGTTCGCGGGCCATCACCCAACTCATTCTCAATCTGGTAGAAGGCACCCCGATACAACTGATTGATGGCGGTGAGCAAAAACGCTGTTTTACCGATGTGTCGGAGGGGGTGGAGTGTTTATATCGGATTATCGAAAACAAGGACAACAACTGCAACCAGCAGATCATCAATATTGGCAACCCCAACAACGAGGCCAGTATTCGCAATCTGGCGCACATGCTGCTGGCGAAATTCAATCAGCATCCCCTCAGAGATCAGTTTCCGCCCTTTGCCGGCTTCCGTGAAATTGAAAGTGGCGCCTATTACGGAGCTGGTTATCAGGATGTCCAGCACCGAAGACCGAGTATCAGGAATGCCAAAAAGCTTCTGAACTGGGAACCGACCATTGACACGGAACATTCCATTCAAAACACGCTGGATTTCTTCCTGCGGGAGGCGGTGCAGGGCGGCTACCTCCAATCTGCAGAGACAAAGGTGATGCCTGTCGAATCATTGAGTGGTCACGGCAAGAAAGCGCCCTTGAGCCTGGTTACAGCATGAAAACTGGATTGCGAATTGACGTCGATACATTCCGAGGCACCAAGCTGGGCGTGCCCAGATTGTGTCGGATTCTGAAAGAACATGACATCAAGGCCACCTTCTTCTTCAGCGTGGGTCCGGACAATATGGGGCGCCATTTGTGGCGTCTGTTGCGGCCGGCATTTCTTTGGAAGATGCTCAGGACAAGGGCTGCCAGTCTCTATGGATGGGACATTCTGTTCAAAGGGACATTCTGGCCGGGGCCGGTCATCGGTAAACGACTGGCCCCCATCATCCGGGCCACGGCCGATCAGGGGCATGAAATCGGTCTTCATACCTGGGACCACCACCACTGGCAGGCCCATATTGACACCATGGACCAGGAGGCCATTTGTCAGTCATTTAATCAAGGGGTCCAACTCCTAAAGGAGATCCTCGGCCGCGGGCCCACCTGTTCGGCCGTGCCGGGCTGGAAGTGCAATGATCTGGTTTTGTGGGAAGAATGCCGTTTTCCCTTTCGCTACAACAGCGATTGCCGGGGGGACAGCATCTTCTTTCCTATGATAGAGAACCAGGTCCTGTTTCAGCCCCAGATTCCCGTCACCTTGCCCACATACGATGAAATCATCGGCCACGACGGTGTGACGAATCACAATTACAACGAGCACCTCTTGTCATTGCTCAAACCCAGTGGGCTCAATGTCCTCACCATCCACGCGGAAGTGGAGGGCATTGTCTGTGCAGACCTGTTTGAGCGCTTTGTTGAGATGGCCAGGTCAAGGGATGTGCAATTCAAGCCGCTGGGAGAATTGGTCGGTGTATCCCCTATTACCGATCAGGTCTCGATCATACCGAAAACCATAGCAGGACGTGAAGGGTGGGTCGCCTGCCAGGCGGCTGTTGAGAGTTCAATCTGCAAGGAATAATGCATGACCAAATACAGCGAAATGCTTATTTTTATATTCGTCTTTCTGTACATTGTCCCTCTTGGTGTTCGACCGCTGGCATCGCCGGATGAGACACGTTATGGGGAGATTTCCAGAGAAATGTTGGTCTCAGGAGACTGGGTGGTGCCGCACCTCAATGGAATTCGATATTTTGAAAAACCAGTTTTGGGATACTGGCTCAATGCCCTGGCCATGAAGGTGTTTGGGAAGAATGCCTTCGCCATCCGTTTCCCATCTGCCGTGGCAACAGGCCTGTGCGCATGGCTTTTGTTTTTCTGGGCAAAACGTCATTTTGGCAGCCGAACCGTCGCGTTTTTCTCGGCTCTGGTGTTTCTGCTCTGTTTTCAAGTCATGGGCATCGGCGTGTTCTGTGTTTTAGACAGTGTGTTCTCCTTCTTTGTGACTGCCGCCATGATCGCTTTTTTTTGGGGATATACGCAGACGACCCAACAGGGGAAGAGAATCTCCTATAGTCTATGTGGCATCGCCTGTGGCCTGGGGTTTCTTACCAAGGGACTATTGGGATTTGTGCTGCCGGTTATCATCATCCTTCCATTTCTTTTGTGGGAGCGTCGTCTTCAGGAGTTTTGGCGATTCGCGTGGATCGCCATGATCACGGCCATACTGGTCGTGCTGCCGTGGAGTATTATGATTTATCGGAGAGAACCTGATTTTTGGCATTATTTTGTCTGGACTGAACATGTCAGTCGATTCCTCACGCCCCAGCCAGGCCAGCATTCTTTTCCGGTCTGGTTTTTTATTCCTATTCTGGTGGGAGGCGCATTGCCCTGGACGTTCTTGCTGCCCCTGGGGCTAACCCGCGATAGTCTCAAAAAGCTGTGGCCCAAAACCACTGCCCTGCGTTTTGCGCTCTGTTGGTTTGGCATGCCCTTTATCTTCTTCTCTCTATCCAAAGGGAAACTTGGGACCTATATTCTTCCTTGCTTTGCGCCTCTGGCCCTGCTGATATCCGTGGTATTGTACCGATATATACGGCTTGGCAAAACCAAGGGCCTCTCCATCATTGCAGGATCGGTGACTGTCATAAGCCTCCTGCTCCTGGCAGCACTGATCCTGGGACAGTGTCTTGGTTCACCTCCTTTATACACGTCTCCTGAAATCTGGAAGGCTTTTGTGGCCGGTTTTGGCCTGATCCTATGGGGCGTCTTGTCGCTCACGTCTTCCCGGGTAAAGAACGGCCATACCAAGCTTTTGTACTTTGCATGCGCACCTATCGTATTTATGTTCAGTGGGCATTTCATTCTGCCGAATGGGCTGATTGCTGAAAAAATGCCTACCGAATTTCTCTCCACGCTCCCGGATATTCCCAAGGATAGCATCCTAGTATCGGATAACTATCAGGCCACATCCGGCAGTTGGTTCTATGGCCGTGACGATGTGTACTTGCTTGGGCGAATGGGTGAATACGCCTACGGATTAAGGTATGACGATTCACACCACAGAGAATTGGATGTTGACCAATTTAACCAACTGCTCAAAAAATGCAGATCTAAGCAAAGTGTCATACTTTTTACAAAGGCGAGTCGTTACAACGACTACAAAGCCCGACTACCCCAGCCTACGCTTGAAATGACCAATAGGTATCTTGTGTTTGCTCAATTCACCGGCGCGCGTCCAAGCCTGGATCTGGTTCGAAGCCAATCGAATTTCGTGCTGGGAAGAGAGGTAAGCCCATGAAGCCTGCCTCTTCAGTGCACAATGCATCGACAGTTACTGGTCCCTATGTAACGGGATTCGATATCGTTTTTAAAGGACTATTATGGCACTAAAAATATCTTGGACAAAAGTAGTACTTGTAATCCTTCTTCTTGCATTCATGGCGATTGAGGCCTACGCCGTACTGACGCATTACCAAGGCGACCTACCCCTGCCTCCCCTTTTCGGGAATTTCGAAACAGTAAGAACCACGCTGCAGGACGCTCCCCCCAAGGAGACATTCAGTTTTGCTGTGCTGGGGGATCCAAGAGGGGGCAATGGGATCTTTGAAGAAATCGTCAAAAAGCTGCGCACGGCAGCACCTGATTTTGTGGTGCTACTCGGTGACTGTTCCAAGGCAACGGAAGGGCGTCATCGCTATTTCCAAGCCCAGTGTGCCCAAGAGTGTGCCATGTCGTGCCCCATGTTCTATTTGGTGGGAAACAACGATATTGACCCGGAGCATTTCCCGCTCTCTCGATTTGAAGCGCTATACGGCCCCAGCCTATTCTCCTTCGAATATCAGGACTGCCTCTTTATTGCGTTGCGCGTGGTAGGTGATGCATCAGACAGGGAGAGTATTGATTTTTTGACATCGTTCTTGGACAGGGAAACAGAGAAATACCGGAGAGTTTTCGTATTCATGCATATTCCGCCACCGGTTCCCGGGTTTGATTCAAAGAAATTTAAGGCGCCTGGAGAGTTGATGGCCCTTTTCCAACAGTTGAAGGTCGACTACGTATTCACCGGCCATTACCATGGCTATGCGCGAACCCAGCTTGGTGATACGACCTACCTCATCACTGGCGGAGGCGGGTCCCCGCTTGAACGCCGAAAAGAGGATATCGGACAATTCTATCATGGTATCGTTATAGGCGTCGGACCGGACCATGTGTCGGAGCGAATTATGATGGTGCCGCGCAGGTATGGTTGGGATGAGGAGTTAGAGCAATTTTCCATTGCGAGTGTCTACCCCATGATGGCTCGCAATTGGGTGACGACCTGTCTGTTAAACATAGGCCTCTTGTTTACTCTGCTAGGCGTAACACTCAGCATGCGGGTCAGGGAGCGACTATGGCACAACTTACGAACAGTTTTATACCTGTAATCCTCGGACTCACATTGTCTGGTGTACTTTCTGGATGTGTGTCCAACTGTAGCCAGTCGGGACACCATGAATTCTAGAAATGTGTTACTCGTAATCGTTACATAGAACTGTTTGTGATAGTCACTATAATATTCCTGGTATACATTGTTTAGCACTTCTAAGCTTTCGGTAGCGCAAAGGACTTTGGCTACCTATAGTGGGCCTCGTTGCCCTAGAAAGTGGGATCTTTTCGCTCCTATTTTTTTGGGCGCAGCCAATTTTCTATACGACACAGCAGTTGTCTTGTGATTCTTATCTATTCAATCTAATGCCGGTCTATTCGGCAATATTCGGTTGACAATGATCGTGAGTCGTTGTCTACTTGTGCCTGTTATGAGGTTAGTGGTTTTTGGTGGGAGAGGTTCGACACCCTGGTGATATTGAATTGACTTGAAACCTGCCATATCAGGACCTGCTAAAGTATGGAAGATAAATGGATTACAGTAAATGAGATATGCGAATATCTGAGTGTGACTAATGAGACTGTGTATCGATGGATAGAACAGTCTGGCATGCCTGGGCATCGTGTGGGGCGCCGATGGATGTTCCAGAAGGATGAGGTTGATGCGTGGGTCCGTTCAGGCGGGGCGGCGGAGCAGGCGAAAGGAAGTGACGGCTAGGATGGTTGTTGCTAAATACAGTTTATCATTTACTACGGCAGGACTGCTTCAGCAGGAAAGTCTGGGAGTGGCTCGACTATTTCTTGAGCTTGAAGATTGGCGAAACGTTCAGATCCAGGTTTCGGAGAAGAACCTGCT
>Ga0307990_1003024_pt1 | contig 13078 bp, 12 predicted proteins | sample EllFjometagen129_FD_203168 | JGI IMG/M metagenome (GOLD analysis project Ga0307990, IMG submission 203168) | Marine microbial communities from Ellis Fjord, Antarctic Ocean - #129 | ecosystem: Environmental > Aquatic > Marine > Unclassified | place: Southern Ocean | collected 2014-10-08
AAGCAAAACTGACCATCAGAAAATCTTACGGTTTTAGGAGCGATAAATTGCGAGAAATAGCCTTGTATCACACGCTTGGCAATCTACCAGTTCCAGAGATTACCCACAGATTTGTCTGAAGAGGCAAAAATTAAAATAAAAAATTTGAATTTCTATTACGGTAACTTTAAGGCCCTTCAGGACATCTCCCTGGACATGTACGCAAACCAGGTAACTGCCTTCATCGGCCCTTCAGGCTGTGGCAAAAGCACTTTATTACGTTGCCTGAACCGGATGAATGATCTGATTCCTATCAGCCGGGTGGAAGGGCAGATCCTGTTGGATGATCAGAACATTAACGATCCAAGTGTGGATGTGGTCACCCTTCGTCGCAATGTCGGCATGGTATTTCAAAAACCCAATCCTTTTCCAAAGAGCATTTTTGAAAATGTGGCATACGGCCTGAGAGTGAACGGCATAAAAGATAAGGCCTATATTGCAAACCAGGTTGAAAAAAGCCTCATTCAGGCCGCCATCTGGGATGAAGTCAAAGACAGAATTCATGATTCAGCCCTTGGTCTTTCGGGTGGCCAGCAACAACGCCTCTGTATTGCCCGGGCCCTGGCAGTTGAGCCTGAAGTGGTCCTTATGGATGAGCCGGCATCCGCCCTGGACCCAATCGCCACCCAAAAGATTGAGGAGCTGATCCATCAATTGAAAAAATCATATACAATCATAATTGTTACGCACAACATGCAGCAAGCTGCACGGGTATCCGATATTACCGCCTTTTTTTATCTGGGAAAACTCATCGAAAAGGATGATACCGAAACGCTTTTTACAAAACCTAAGCTCCAACAGACAGAAGATTACATCACGGGCCGTTTCGGATAGTGAGGGAAATGTTATGACCATACGTTTACAGAAAGAGTTAGAGAAACTGAAAAAGAGTATCCTTTCCCTGGGAGCCATGGTTGAGGAGCGTGTCCGGATGGTTATCCAGGCCCTTGAATTGAGAGATGCGAATCTTGCGGAAAAGATCATCAAGAGTGACTATGAAATAGATGAGTTCGAGATAGAGGTGGAAGAAGATTGCCTGAAGATTCTTGCACTGCATCAGCCAGTTGCCGTGGACCTGCGGTTTCTTATTGCTGTGATCAAGATCAACAATGACCTGGAGAGGGTCGCTGATGAGGCAGTAAATATCGCAGAACGGGTAGAGATTATTGCTAAACGCAAGAGACTCGATATCCCCTTTGATTATTCCCTAATGGCTGAAAAGACGGCATACATGCTCAAGAAGAGTCTGGACGCCCTTGTGAACATGGACGATGTCCTGGCGTTGGATGTCCTTAAATTGGATGATGCAATAGATGATATGAAAGACCAGGCCTATGACGTAGTAAAACAGGCCATTCGTAAACGCACTGATCGCGTGGGATATCTGATCAACCTGCTCTTGGTGTGCCGTCACCTTGAGCGCATAGCAGATCATGCCACCAACATTGCCGAAGAAGTCGTCTACATGGTTCAAGGGGAGATCATTCGGCACGGAAATATCGAGCCTGAAGCCAAATAATGAATTAGTGATAATTGAGGAATCCCTCAATTTCTCAGCTTATACCGTCCTATCAATTTAACCAAAATCTAACCTTATAGTCATCCAGTCTTAACGAACCTGAACCATAATAGGCGTAATCAAGGATTACAGTTCGGTATGCGGTAAAACAAGCGCTGTAATCCTATGAACGGTTACGGATTCTTATTGAGAGGAGGTGAGTCTAATAGTTTTAGAAGCAAAGCGGAGAGAGGTCCATAATATTTAATAGATAATGGAAAGGTATGGGGAAAAATATGAAGAAAATTTCACTTATTGTATTTATCATAACGAGTTTGCTTATAACATTTGGCAGCACTCAGTCCTGGGGTGGAGAAGTTGACATTTTGGTCAATAAGCTGGTTGAAAAAGGGATCCTTTCGCATCCGGAAGCCCTACAGCTCTTGAATGAAATGCAGAAAGAAGCGGTTGTACTGGAAGAACAACGTAAGCAGGAGGTAGTGAAGGAAATTAAAGACAAGGAACTGGCAGTGCCCAAGGCCTTAAAGGGACTGAAAGTTGGGATGCTGGCATACGTAGATTATTCAAATGGCATTAAGGCGGAACCCGGTGACAAAGATTCCAGCTTCAACCATTTCAGAATCACTCGGGGTTACCTCACTGTGAAAAAAGAGATTCTTCCATGGATGCACACACGAATAACCCTTGATACTCACCAGGACGCTGATGGGGATTATAAGGAACGTCTTAAATACCTCTATGCTGAGTTTAGACCGCCTGACCTGGGACCCCTTACTGGCATGAAATCCGAGGTCGGATTGGGGCATATCCCCTGGCTGGATTTTGAAGAACACATCAATCCGTATCGCTGCCAGGGTACAATGGCCATAGAGCGGGCACATACCTTTAACTCTGCTGATACCGGGATCAGCCTTCGTGGCGATATTGCCGGAAAGCTGGAGGATGCAAAGGAGAAAACAGGAAATCACCACTATGATGGCCTTTACGGAAGCTGGCACCTTGGAGTCTATAACGGATCAGGTTATCACTCAAGCGAAAATAATAACAATAAGGTAGTTGAAGGCCGGTTAACTTTACGCCCCATGCCTGACCTTATACCAGGTCTCCAGTTGAGCTATTTTGGTATTTATGGAGAAGGCAATAAGAAGGCCTCAAACGGGGACTACCCGGACTATGAGGTGAATATGGGAATGCTGAGCTACGAACATCCATGGGGGATTTTCACTGCCCAGTATTTTCAGACTGAAGGCAATGCGCAAGGCAAATGGGTAGATGCGGATGGTGATGCACTGGATACTGAGGGTTATTCCTTTTTCGGGAATCTGAGGCTTCCTGTCTTTAACAGAAAGTTTTCCTTGTTTACCCGTTATGACCATTTTGATCAAGACAGACACAACAATATTGGTAATGATGCTGATTACGACATGTACATTGGCGGTCTTGCCTGGGATGTTTACAAAGGGAATATGCTCTTGCTAACATATGAAACTACTGACTACGGTGACGATGCGGGCAAAAAAGGGAAGGTCTCGGTTTTAGACAACCGGCTTGGAGACGACCGTAAAGTACAGGTTGTCTGGCAGATCAAATTCTGAGTTTTGTAATAGGCAGTTCCTCCATTTCCCAGTGCCCCGGGATGCCTGCCATCCCGGGGCACTTTTGGCCTGATAGCCATGGAATCTAACAGATTCTTTACACAATCCTGATAGAACGCTAATACTTTTATATTAAATTGATTTTTTAGCTCATATAAATTTACAATAAGGGTCATATCATGGCAAACCCAAAGGTCCTCGTGGTAGACGATGAAGAAGATATCCTGGAGTTACTGAAATTCAATCTTTTACGAGAAGGTTATCAGGTACCTTGCGCGGCATCAGGTGAGCAAGCATTTAGACTCGTGCGGTCGGAAAGCCCCGACCTTATTGTGCTGGATCTTATGCTTCCGGGCATAGATGGTCTGGAAGTCACAAGACGCCTAAAAAATGATCCCGACACCAAAAATATACCTATTGTAATGTTGACAGCCAAGGGCGAGGAAGCTGATATCGTAGCAGGGCTGGAACTTGGAGCCGACGATTACATCACCAAGCCTTTTAGTCCGCGGATCCTGGTAGCGAGAGTTCGAGCAGTTCTTCGCAGAAAGATAAAAGAACCGCTGGAAGAGACATTGGTTCTTCGAATTCACGATCTCGAAATTGATCCGGGACGCCACGAGGTGCTCGTTAATGGTGAGCCTGTCCAATTGACTTTCACGGAATTCGGCATCCTCAATTATTTGGCGAGAAGGCCTGGATGGGTCTTTACCCGTTTCCAGGTTATCGAGGCTGTCCGTGGTGAGGATTATCCTGTCACTGATCGTTCGGTGGATGTCCAGATCGTTGGGTTGCGAAGGAAACTCGGGTCTGCCGGTAAGTATATTGAGACGGTTCGTGGAGTTGGATACCGATTCAAGGAATAGGGGTATGGCGAAAAAAAGACGGCTACTCTGGCAACTCTATCCATCCTATCTATTGATCACTATCATCTCTCTTGTAGCTGTAACATGGTATGCATCCGAGTCTTTGAAGCTTTTTTTCCTTGAACAGACTGCATCCGATCTCAGAGTACGAGCTTGCTTTTTTGAGAAACAGGTCCTGGAACATCTTGATCCCCTAAATGAAAAGGCTATTGACCTGTTGTGCAAAAAAATCGGCAAGAGTGCTGCAACCCGTATTACCATCATACTTCCCTCCGGTAAGGTCGTCGGGGATTCTGAGAAGGACCCTGCAAAAATGGATAATCATGTGGACAGGCCGGAATTCATCGAGGCCTTGAACGGGCCTTCAGGCATATCTACACGGTACAGCCGGACCCTGGAAAAGGACATGATGTACGTGGGGATACCTGTTAAGAAGAAAAACCACATCCTTGCGGTTGTTCGCACATCCATCCCTGTGAATGACATAGATTTGGTCTTAAAGAGTATGAAGATCAAGATTATGTTCGGATGCCTTGTTGTAGCTGTATTTGCTGCGATGCTCAGTCTGTTTGTTTCTCGCCGCATTACCCGTCCCATTGAGCAGATCAAGGTCTGGGCAGAGTCCATCGCTCGTGGCGAATTACGGCTCAGACCACCTGTCGCTGAGTCCGAGGAAATTGGAGCCCTTTCCGAGTCGCTGAATCGGATGGCCGTTGAGCTTCGTGAACATATTGATACTGTCATGCGGCAGCGAAACGAGATTAAAGCCGTGCTTTCCAGCATGGTTGAAGGAGTTATTGCCGTAGACATGGAAGAAAGGGTCATCAGTATGAACCACGCTGCCGCCGGGATGTTCGGATGTGATCCTACTGAGGTCCAAGGCCGGAGCATCCAGGAGGTGGTCAGGAATACCGTCCTTCAGCAATTTGTGAAAAATGCATTGTCCAGCCGGGAGGCCGTTGAAAAGGAAATTGTCCTGTCCTCTGAGAGCGATCGGTTTCTTAATGGCCACGGCACGTTGCTCCGTGATGCAGAAGGGAAGCAAATCGGCGCACTTATCGTTTTGAATGATGTGACACGCCTTCTGAGACTTGAAAAAATCCGGCGCGAGTTTGTTGCCAATGTATCCCATGAGATAAAGACTCCGATTACAGCCATTAAGGGGTTTGTGGAAACTCTCCGGGATGGTGCGGTGGAGAATCATGAGGACGCCGAACGGTTTCTGGAAATTATCGGCAGACACGTAGATCGCCTTGAGGCCATTATTGAAGATCTTCTGAGCCTTTCCAGGATTGAGCAGGAGGCCGGAAGAGAAGAAGTCGTGCTGGATGAGGGCAGGCTAAAGGACGTGATCGAGACTGCGATCCAGGTCTGTGAGGCCGGCGCTATGGCCAAGAAAATAAAGATTGAGCTGTCTTGTGCTGAAGACATAGTCGCAAAAATAGATCCACCACTCCTTGAACAGGCTATTGTGAACCTTATTGATAACGCCATCAAGTATAGTAACGATGGGGGCACCGTTCGGGTAGAGGTACTTCAAAAGGAAAATGAAATCATTGTCAGCGTGCGTGACGAGGGCTGCGGAATAGAAAAAAAACATCTGCCCCGTCTCTTTGAGCGGTTTTACCGGGTAGACAAGGCAAGGAGTCGGCAACTGGGCGGTACGGGACTTGGCCTTGCTATTGTCAAACACATCGCCCAGGCCCATGGCGGCCGCGTGGCTGTTGAGAGTACCCCCGGAAAGGGGAGTACTTTTACGATTCACTTGCCTAGGGCATCTGTATGAGATCAGCTGCTTCAGGCAAGAAGTCTCGATGCAGATATTTGATTAAACTAAATTAGTGGTTCTTCATGTTTTAGGATTGTTTGTTTCCCTAAAATAACGCTCATGGAAAAACGGGTAAATTCCGGTTCCCCAGATCCCGTCCTATCATGTTTTGCTTTTGCGTTTATGATATAATTCTACATGCTCACCAATACATTTTCTCATATTCCCGGTATAGGCTTGATAACAGAAAGGCATTTCTGGGAATCCGGCATATGTTCCTGGGATAATTTTGTTAAACCCTATCCGATTCGGTTATCGTCCGGAAAGATAACATCAATCAAAAATCACATAGATGATTACCCTGCAAAAAGTCGAAGTCGATCTAAAGCTATAACATAAACATATTCGTAATATATAAGTTACGCATACGAAACTTATATAGCTATTTCGAGGCGGCAGCTCAAAAGGGACTTTTTTCAGTGTAATCATAGATTTGTCCCAAAAACATCTGGCTTATCAAACAGAGCCTGTGTGGTGTGCGGGTTGTGGAGCTATCTTTAGGAGCAGAGAATACGGCGATAGTATTTGTTCAGGGGATAAAGCAAGATGTCTTTTTGTGGGAGTTGTGCTCTGTTGTATCTATCGAGCTTACCTCGGCCTTTGGTTTTGCCCACATGTGTCCAGTTGGCCGCTTTGTACGAGGTTCCTTTGAAGCGAGGAGTCTCCACAAAGGTCTCGAGCAAGACCGGTCGATAGTTATAGCGCCTCTGCCAATCGTCAGCGATTCGTCTACTGGCCATGCCTAACAGGCAAGAGGCAAGATGGCGTGAATGTACCCAGGGCAAGATCAAGAATCGTGCGTTATTAACCACCAAGTGGAGATTACGTTCACGCTGCCTGACGTTCCACCCGATAAAGAAGTCTCTCGGGGCGGTTTTCCATGCGGCGGCTCCAAACCCAAAGAGGGCCAGGACTCTTTCCTCTGCTTTTGCGAAATACCGGAGTTGAGCACCAGCAGCGTAGGTCGGGTTAGTGAAGCGTAACCCGACAAATTCAATAATATGCAATGCGATGAAAGTTATTTGTTAATGAAATAAATGTGGATATATTACGCCAAGCTTTTCGTCATGTTATGAATAAACGATTTTTTGTTATTGATGCTGCTCTAATATTCCCTGATCACATTGTATATGGACCTTGCCTCCAGATGATGCAAATTTTTCAATTCGATGGCGATTGATAAAGAGTTGGTTTACAAAACATTGTGATAACAAATACAAAATGAATGTCGGGTTACGTTTTGCTAACCCGACCTACATGACTACATGACTGACGGCTGGCATGAGGGGCTGGGAAAAGCTTGCTATAGCCTTGGAAACAATCAAAAAGATGACTTTTAGACGACTTGCACAAAAGAGAAAAAGTCGCCCACTTTTCCCAGTCCACCTCCATGCCTTTGTTCTGCCTTAAAGATCAAGTTGGAGGGCTATAGCTTGGCCTATACCTTCCAGCTCAGTAAAGGAAATAGATCCTGCAGGATTGATAAGCCGCTTCTTGCTCACTGTAGTGAGTTGATCGGCCATAGCCTTGGCCCTTTTTCCACGAAATGTTACATATGTTTCGCTTGGGTAGAGTTTACTGACGTTACCTGTCAGGGGCACGACCTGGACTTTATTTAGAAACTGGTTAGCAGCATCATTGCTTACGATGACCGCAGGACGCTGTTTGCGGATTTCACCACCGACGGAAGGATCGAAATTAATCCACCACACATCACCCCTCTTCATTTATTTATGTCTCCAAATGTGCCTTCTGCCCATTCAAGAGCTTCGGATTCCCTGACCCTATCAGCGGCCATCTCTTTATATGCAGCATACATATCTTTCTTGACAACATGCGGACGAACTATCTCTTCGATAAAACGACTGATTTTTCGGGGTCCAATGACTGTCCGTAAGCCGTTATAGACCTCCTCATCTATGGTCAATGTAAGTTTCCTTTGCATCGCAAATACCTCCTTAAAAATTACACGTATAATACACGTATAATATATGTATGTCAAGAGACCGAAGATATTTTTTTTGGGCAGAACGCCTTGCTGAGGGGCGCACGGCTTTTTGCGCGTCCCTTCTCCAGCAAATTGTTCGGCATTCCATTTTCTGCAATCTTTGGACTCGGTATGACCAAACTTAATACAGAGTTCTTTGCTTATTTTAATTAAAAAAAGAGTACCGGTTCCTTTCGTTCTCTACACATTTTGCTTAAACGAGTTGCAATGTCTTTGACTATGGACGATTTCATCGTTTTGGCGCTTTCGGGACAACATTTGATGCAAGCACAGCATAAAATGCATTTTTCCTTATCAATTATAAAACTGTCTTCTAAATCGATAGCACCAACAGGACACGCATCTGCACAAATACCGCATTGCAAGCACGCATCACTAGTAGCTATAAAATCAACTGAGAGCGAATCCCCCAAATCTCTATAGGGATAATTGCCTGGTACATTTATATCGGGAAAATCATCGGCTAATGAAATCGATTGCAGTGTTTCACTAATTTTACGACCAAACATTTCTGCGTGATTTAAGTCAGCTGCATCAGGGCGAGCAACGGCAATTGGCGTGTCGAAACTTGAAAAGGAGTGTTCTCCAATAAATGCCGCACAGGCAATCGGAATACCCCCACGTTTTTTCAAAATTTCTTTTAGCTCAAGCAGTGCATCTTCATAATCACGATTTCCATAAACGACAATACATACAGTAGGTGTTTTGTCAGCTTTAATCGAATGCAGCCATTCACTTAAAAGAACCGGCACTCTTCCGCTATAAACAGGCACAGCAACAATAAGTAATTCATTTTCAGATGTCTTTAATTGTTGTTTTCGTGCATTTGGTTTGGTGATATCTATTAGTTCCACATTGCTTTGATTAATACCATGTGCAATACGTTGAATAATCGATTTTGTCGTCCCAGTTGGTGAAAAACAAACTAGTTTTAGAGATTGTATTTTCAACAAATATCCTCCTTTGAAGCTGTAGACCTTTTATCGTTCCACTTCCCATTTTGTCCCATAATAAAGCATCTAAGTTTCTACTATATGAAGCCGAACGGCGGGCATAAGGCGCGGCGGTTTTTTGCCGTCGCTCTCAATGCCGTTGTTGTGTGCCGGGCAAGGCCCGGCTACTAATTGGTGATGCCTGGGATTGTGACACAAGTCCCGAGCAAAGTCCATACCCAGCCTGACGGAGGCGAAGGGTAGCCAAAGGCAAGGGTGCTTCCGCATCCATTGGAAGACGATCAAGCGATTTAAGGACCGTGTCCGTGAGATAACGCCCCGGCGTCGCGGTCGCAGTATTTCTCAGGTGATAGGCGAACTAAAACAGTTCATGTCCGGTTGGTGGAATTATTTCGGGATAACCGAGTCCTTCAACCGGCTGCGCCCGAAAAGGCCCCTGGCGGATGAGCAAAGTCAAGTGGGTTCAGATCGCCTTGCCTGATGCTTGGTTCAAATCACTCGGACTTGTGTTTCCCTGGATCTGATTCTGCCTGATCAGCCGAACCGCGTAGTACGGACCCGTACGCTACGTGGTGTGGGAGGGGGGAGCTGTGAGGCTCCTTCCTATCCCGATCGACATGCAATCTTTAATTACTCTGTTGTAATAATAGCTTGACCGCGAGAGGTAAAAGAAACGCCCTGCTGAGATTGTGTTCCAATCATTATTGATTCAACAATGGGCGGATTAACGAATTTGTCGGATTTCCATTCAACAATAAAATTAGCGTCGGAATCTCCAGATTTGTCTTTTTCTTGTATAACATAGCGTATTGATTCTAATGGTTTTAAAGTAACCGGTGTTTCCATAAATTTTGTCAGCAGAGCGCCCTGTGTTTCGTAATAATCAACAGTCGTAATTTTAATCGGTTGCTTCGGATCAATATTTCTGATGCTGACGGTTACAGTCAACAAGAAAGGCCTTTCACGGTTGCCACTGTAGATATGGGAATATGCGGGAACATAAATAGTCTGACCTTTCGATAAAATTATTGTTTTATCAGCATAGGCGAAAGTTGAAACGTTGCTCACTGCGAAAAACATAAATAGAAACATAAAAAAACATATCTTTCTCATAAAAATTCCCCTCCTCGTCGAATATGCTATCAAACCCCAGCTATTTTTTTGAATTCATTTCGTTCTTGCTGATTACCGACAACCGCGACTAGATCCCCTTTTTGAAAAGAATAATCCGCTTCAGGGTTGGAATGAAATAATTTTCCCTGGATAATCCCGACAACCGATGCGCCGGTTCGGGTGCGAACGGCAGCATCTTTAATGCTTTGACTGATAAGAGGGCTTTCGGGCATAAGCGTAACCCATGATATTTCTAACATGTTTTTTATATTATCAAGTTTAGCCAGAAGCTGATGGTCACTGCTCGATTGATAAATCGGCGCATAACTCTTTTGCCGCACGGCATCGGTATATTGCTGGATAACGGCTACAGGAATTTCCAGGTGGAGAAGTGCCTGCCTTGCAATTTCAAGCCCTGCCTCCATCTCCGGCAGAACAGCCATATAAACCCCATTTTCATATAGTGCCCGGGCGTGATCAGCGCCAGTGGCCCTGACAATGATATGCAGTTCCGGCCTGAGACGAAGGGCCTGTTCTATAATGGACTGCGACGTAACAACAGAAGGCGTGGTAATAAGCAACAGTTTGGCTGCCTGTAACTGTGAAACATCGATTGCCGTTGACTGACTCATGTCGCCATAGATGACCGGATATTTTGCCGCCTTACATTCAAGCATTCGCTGGTGATTAAATTCAATAATGACAAAAGGGAGATGGAGTTGCGTCAGGGCCTGGGCGATTTGTTGCCCCACCCGCCCGCCGCCGGCAATGACGACATGGTCCTTAAGCCCGGAATGCGGCATGTTTTCTGTTTGCAGCGGCTCATACTTGAATAGCCGTTTTTTTAATTTATAGAGGGGTGCCGTCATGGCCGAAGCAAATGGGGTCAGCATCATGCTCAATACCGACACGGCGAGGACGAGAGAATACAGACTCTGGTCGATGGCTTTGGTTTCAAGTCCCAATCGTGCAAGCACAAAGGCAAATTCACCCACCTGAAACAACCCGAGCCCGACTGCCATTGGAACAATATTGATATATCGGAACAGCATTGCCAGAACGGTGAATAGTGAACCTTTGAAGACGGCGATGACGATAACCAGGGTGAGAATCTTGGCCCAGTTTTCGAACAAATATATCGGGTCAAGAAGCATACCGACCGATGTAAAAAACAAAAGACCGAAGATGTCCCTTAGAGGAATGATGTCACTCAATGCTTGATGGCCATAATCAGACTCACTCAAAACCATTCCCGCAACAAAAGCGCCGAAAGCGAAAGAAAGCCCGAAGAGGTATGTGGCATATCCCACCCCAAGACCGATGGCAGTGATGGATAAAATGAAAAGTTCTCTGGAGTTCCACTGTGCCACATGCATCAGCAACCATGGGAGTATCTTTCTGCCCAGATAAAACATTAAAAACAAGAAAATTCCAGACTTGATGACGGCAATGGCCAAGAGGGGCAAGCCCGTCTCGGGGTTGCTCAGTTGAGGGAGGATAATCATCATCGGGATGACGGCCAAGTCCTGAACAATTAGCATCCCGATCATTACTCGGCTGGAAAGTGTCCCCACAAGCCCTCTGCTCATAAGGGTTTTTAGGGTTACCATGGTGCTGGAAAGTGATATTAAAGCACCTAACCATAATGCATGCGCTGCAGACAACCCCAAATACTTGCCAAGAAAAAAGCCGAAACCGATGGTCAGCAGAATTTGAATCGGGGTTCCGAACAGAGCGATATTCCGTACCGGCCTTAATTCGCTGATGGAAAATTCCAAGCCCAGCGCAAAGAGAAGAAGGGCCACGCCTATTTCTGCTAAGAGTTCGATATCATGGATATCTCCAACCGTAACCCCGCCCGTGTAGGGTCCCACAACAATCCCGGCAAGAATATACCCCAAAATCAACGGTTGCTTGATTCTTTGCGCAATGAGTGCGCCAATCAAGGCGGCAACCACGATAATGACAATATCTGCGGCTACGCCCATCCGGAAAACCTCATTTCAGAAAATTGCATTCTTTTGTATCCCAAATTTTTAAGCCTAATTAAGGGATGCCATCCTTTTGTCGAATCGCGGCGCTGACCGAAGTCAGCGCCGCGATTCCCCGCGACGCCAGTCGCCGAGAACGACAGGGATCACCCGCCGGAAACATGCGAGGCACTGATGTTGGAAAAACACGAAAATTGATACGGGGACACTAACTTGAAATTTAGCACGCGCTGTTTTCTGTCGTGGTGAATCCCATGGTTATGTGCTTTTAATCCAATTTGCTATATTTTCCTTTATCCTGATGAGTCGATCATGATCTATTTGACCCAATTTCCCAAGAAGAATCTCGACATCTACAACTGCAAGTCTACTTGCTCGGATAACACTTGGAATTTTCAATCCAGATTTCACAAAGTCGGCATCATCAGGAGTGACCACTTCATCCAAGTCTGGCAGCTTCTGATGAATTTGGGAAGAAATCATGCAAATTAGCCAGTCATCAAATTTCCCAGGCAATTTACGTAAAATAAGGGCTGGACGAAGCTTTCCTGCTTTTTGATCAGTTTGTGGAAACTTGAAGAGAACAATTTGCCCTTCGGAAATCATGCGAAAGTTTCCTTTAAATCATGCATCGAATATGATATTTTTTCCTCTTCTATGCCTCGCATTGCGGTTGCTAGAGAAAAGTCAGCCCATTCTTTTCTTTCATTTTTTTCTGCTTTTGTCCGTAAGTATTCTGCAAAATCAAGAAGTTGCATCTGTTTTGATTCTGGCAATGCACTAACATTTTCGATGATCTTATCTGTTAGACTCATATCATGCCTCAATTCATGCTCACCGCATTTATTTCGTTTTTCAGGCCCATAATGAACTCAGCGGCTGGCCAAAAGCCTTGCCCGTAAGGCCGCCACGTTTTTTAAGGGTGAGGTCATTATAGCAAGCTCGGGCTATAATGAGCAAGTCCCAGACCCATGATGGAGGCGAAGGGTGTAGCGTTATGGCAAGGGATATCCGGTAACGGATATTCTGAAGGAGGCCACTTTTCTACGGAAAGGTAACGCAAATGTACGGGGCGACGTACAGAAATCGAGTTAGGCGAATCTGGCTGGGACGAGTCCGCAACACAGGACGAAGTCCTCTATCCATCTATAAGGGCCAGGGGCGTA
>Ga0307990_1003025_pt1 | contig 13076 bp, 12 predicted proteins | sample EllFjometagen129_FD_203168 | JGI IMG/M metagenome (GOLD analysis project Ga0307990, IMG submission 203168) | Marine microbial communities from Ellis Fjord, Antarctic Ocean - #129 | ecosystem: Environmental > Aquatic > Marine > Unclassified | place: Southern Ocean | collected 2014-10-08
AATCAAACCTGGATTTACTGGTTGGGCACAAACAAAATTTCACTACGGCAGAACAATCCAAGATAGTTTTGAAAAATTCCAGTATGACCTCTATTATATAAAAAACAGGTCTTCATTATTAGACCTGCTCGTCCTTCTTAAAACTTTCCAATTATTTTTTAAGAGAGAATAAATAATATGCTCACTTTATCAATCATTATCCCCTGCTATAATGAAAGAGAAACAATTAAAGAAATTCTGAACAGAATTGAAAAAAGCAACCTAACGGATGGTGTCCAAAAAGAAATCATTATTGTTGACGACTATTCTACCGACGGCACTCGAGAAATTTTAGAATCTACGGCAGAAAAATACAAAATTGTCTATCATCAAAAAAATCAAGGTAAAGGCGTAGCAATTAGGACCGGCTTAAATTATGTTTCCGGCGATTATGTTATTATTCAGGACGCTGACTTGGAATACGATCCAAACGACTATCAAAAACTTCTTGACTGTGCTCTAAAGAATAAAGCTCGAGTGGTTTACGGCTCTCGCAATCTTAATTCCAATAGAAAAAATTCGAGCTATCTGTTTTATTTAGGAGGAATCTCGCTCACAAAATTAGCTAACATTTTGTATAGAATCAAAATCACGGACGAAGCCACTTGTTATAAAATGTTTAGAACAGAAATCATAAAAAATATTCCCTTAAAATGTAAGAGATTTGAATTTTGTCCAGAGATTACAGCCAAGATAGCAAAAAGGGGAATCCAAATCTACGAAGAACCAATAAACTATGAACCCCGTAGTAAAAAACAAGGAAAAAAAATCAAAGTCCAAGACGGAATAGAGGCTGCTTGGACATTAATTAAATATAGATTTATTAATTAAAAATTATGGGTAAAAAATCCCGCAAGAAAAAAGAGGCAAAGGCGCAAATTCAAGCACAGTTGTTAAGCCAATCAAAAAAAAATAGCTTTAGCAAAAAAACAATTATTATTTTTTTGCTCATCATTGTTTTGGGGGCTAATCTTTTATTAATGGGGAAAAATATTTTTGACCCGTTCATCAGGTTTAACGAAGATAATAACGCTCTATACGGTTCATCGGCGAGAAACTGGTCTGAATTCGGATTTTTAAAATTAAAGGCAGGGATGAGCGTCCCTTGGCTGGACAATGTTGATAAACCTATTAATTATTACGCCCACCATCCATCTTTTTTTCTTCTGCCCACTATGCTTTCCTATAAACTATTTGGAGTAAATGAATTTACCACGCGCCTCGCTCCTGCCATTTTTGCGTTACTCTCTATCGTTGTTTTTTTCTTATTAATATATGAGGTCTCAAAAAATTATGTTTTGGCTTTTCTTTCTTCTTTTATTTTTGCAACTATGCCGGTGATAACTTTTTATGGAAAAATGCTTGACCAAGAAATTTTTATTATATTTTTTGCTTTATCTGCTTTTTATTTATTTTTCAAAATTAAAAATAGTAAACAACAATCTCTAATTTATCTCTTGTTTGCCACAATCGTTTTAGGCGGGCTTATGGGTTGGCACTTTTATTTTGTTCCAATAATAATCTGGTTTTTGATAGTATTTGATAAAAACTATCCAAAAAGAAAACTATTTATTTTTTTAATTCCTTTAATAACTACATTTGTTTTTTTTCTGAATATCTATCATATTAATCTTTTACAAAAAGAATCAGGTGTGTCGGGATTGAAAAAGGCGTTTACCAACAGAACATCAAGTGTGGCTATGGGCTTTTGGCTCAAAAGAATGTATCTCTTACTAAAACTCAATTTTACTCTACCAATAATAATCTTGGGTTTTGGATGGTTAATTTGTCTTATTCGCCGTATATTCAAAAAACAAAAAAATATCAAATTAGGCGTTGCGTTATTTCTGCTACCAGCATTAGTCACATTAATATTTCGACAATGGGTAACCCACCCTTATGGTCCTTTCTATTGGGTGGCTTTTCTCGCTTTGGCTGGAGGAGAAATTGTCTGGCTTAGCTATAATAAGTTGAATCAAAAATACAAAGGGTTTGCCATAATTTTTCTTATTCTTTTTCTAATATTACAATTCTATTCTGGATTTAGGGCTTTAAAATTTTTTGATGAAAATTTAATTCTCGATAAGGAATCAATCGCTTTTATAAAAGAAATAAAAAACGACTTTCCTGAAAAGTCAATTATCGTAGGTCACAATCCAAGCGGATTAGGATATGGCGCAATTTTCTCTTTCTATTTAGAAAAAGAACTTAACGCCCGGGAGTCCGATTCTTTGGCAATTATATTCAATCCTCAAATGGGACCATTTTTTGAAGAAGAGGCCCAAAAATTTTTAGACAAGGGTTATGAGGCCGTTAAATGCCAAGGGGTGCTCTGTCTGTTAAAAAATTAAACAGATGAATAAATAGACCAAATCCTATCAAGCATCTTTTGCGCTAAAAATTCTTTTTTAACCCGCTCTAAACCGGCTTGGCCAAATTCTTGAGCCAAGTTTTTGTTTTCTAAAATATTCTTAATTGCTTGAGTTAATACACTGCTGTCTCTCGGCGACACAACAAATCCTGTTTTACCATCAACGTTTACCCAGCTTGTGCCTGTGCCAAGTTCTGTTGAAATTATAGGGGTTTCACAAGCCATTGCTTCAATCAAGACAATGCCGAAGGCCTCGCTCCTGAAAATTGAAGGTAGAACAAATATCTTAGCTACCTGATAAAAATTTATTAATTGTGTTTCTTCTAAGTGGGGCAAAAAAAATACTTTATTCTGAATTCCTAACTTTTCAACTAAATTTTTTAGATTCTGTTCTTCCTTGCCCTTGCCAATAATCACTAAATTCGTTTCAATATCTTTTATCGCTTGGATTAGATATTGAACTCCTTTGTAATAATTAAGACGCCCGACAAACAGAATAAATTCTCCATATTTTTCTCTTATCCCTTCTGTTTGTTGAATATCTCGTCGCTGGAAACGCTCAATTTCTATTCCAAAAGGCACAACCTCACATTTTTGCTGAAATTTTCTAAGATAAGGAGAGGTTCTGATTAAATTTGGACTGGAAACCAAAATTTTCTTAGCTTTTTTTAAGGTATGTAAAATCAAAGGACGAAACAAAAACTCAAAAAATTTCTGTCTAACAATATCTGAATGATAGTGGACAATTAATTTTGCCTTAAAAGGAAACAATAAGATGGCTAAATCGCCCAAAGGAAATGGATGATGAAAATCAATAATATCAAATTGTTTGACTATTTTTTTAAATAATCTAAAAAAATCCAAAGATAAAGGCATGCCCCAGACAATTCCAAAAGAAGAGGCCCGATATACTTTTATGCCATTGACTTCTTTAATTAATCTTTCCCTTCTTGGAGAACAGCACAATACTTCAATATCTATATTCTCTCTTTTTTGCAAACCCTCGGAAATCTGCTGAGCTATTTTTTCTACTCCGCCAATCCAAGGATGATAAAGTTTTACGATTTGTAATATTTTCATAAAAGCGACTCGTATAAACTTTTGTATTCTTTAATCATTCTTTGCTTAGAAAAATTCTTTGAAATAAATTCAAAAGCCCTTTGCCCCATCTTCTTTCTTAATTCCTCTGATTTGCCAAGCTCTAAAATTTTATCAGCTAAATCATTTTCCGAACCAGGTTCAAATAAAAAACCTGTTTTTTTATCAAGAATAATTTCTCTTACTCCATCAATGTCTGAAGCAATAATTGATTTCCTGCAAGCCCCAGCTTCTATGGGCGCCAAAGGCAATCCCTCCCATCTTGTTGATAAAATCATTATATCAGAAAGGTTGATTAATAAAGGAATGTCTTTTCTAAATCCTAAGAATTTAACGAATTCTTCCAACCCCAATTCCCCAACCTCTTTTTCCAATGATTTTCTTAGCGGCCCATCCCCTATTATCAATAATGCTACATCTTTTTTCTTTAGAATAATAATTTTAAGCGCTCTTAAAATTGTAGAAAAATCTTTCGGCAAGTGGAGTCGGCCAATTGAACAAAGCACGAGTTTATTTCTCAATCCCATATCTTCTCTCGCTTGTCTTATTGCTTCTGGAGTAAGCTGGAATCTCTCGATATCTATTCCATTTTTAATAAGCCGGAGTTTTTTAGAAAAAATTGTTTTATATCTTAAAACTAAGTTCTTATCTGCCTCGCTCACACAAACCAAAAAGGTTGTCCAGCGATTTAAAAATCTTTCTGCTAAAATCAGGGACCATTTCAGAAAAAATTTCTTTCTTATAATATGAAAACCATGCAAAGTATAAATAATCTTTGGCTTATTTTTTAATCCAATAATCGCCAAGCGCCCCCAAAAAGCCGCTCTTGTGCCGTGCATATGAATAATGTCTGAATTTGCTTTCTTGAAAATCTTTTTTATTTCTTTTAATCTCCCCAATAGTCCTGTGGCTTCTATTATTTTAGTTCTGATGCCAATGTCGCAGCATCTCTGCAATAATAAACCAGAAGGAGCGACAACTAAAAAATCAAAATCATTTTTAAGTCCTTTAGTAATATCAAATAGTATCTGCTCTCCACCGCCAATCCCGGAATAAGAATTGAATTGAATAATTTTAATTTTTGTTGTTATCGTATTCGTTCTAATCATATTTTATTTTCCTTATCCAATTTAAAACATTGTTTAACTTGAAAAACTTTAAAATTTTTCTAAAATAAAATTTTAAAATTGAATAAAAAAACCATAAACGGGCCTTAATTTTATGCGGGGCAATTGTAAGAACTTCTATATATGCATTAACTGCGTTTCTGTCTGATGTCCCCTCCATATTCATGTTTGCCAAAACTTTTTTGGTGACATGACAATCCATTTCTTCCTGAACAACGCGAAGAAAAAAATCATAATCCATGGCATATTTTAAATTTTCTTTATAGTAACCAACATTCTCATAAACTGATCGCTTAAAAAAGGAAGCGGGATGATTAATTGTAGGCATTCGATAATATAGTTTTTTCTCAAAATTAAAGTCTGGCTTAACGATAAAGCTACTACTACTCTTAGGCCAATAACGGAGAGCTCCTATATAAAAATCGGCTCTGTATTGGTCATCAATGTCAACCACAGTTCTAATCGTATCTTTTTCATACCAATCATCACTGTTTAATATTCCTATTATTTCTCCGGTAGCTTTTTTTATCCCCTTATTAAATCCTTCGGCTACCCCATTATCCTTTTCGCTTGTCCAATAACTTATTTTGTCAGCATATTTTTTTATTATACTTAATGTTCCGTCTCGGGACCCCCCATCGATAACAATATACTCTATGTTTTCGTAGGTTTGATTTACTACTGACTTGATGGTATTTTCTATTGTTTTTTCCGCATTCAAACAGGTAGTAATAATGCTCACCTTGGTCTTATTCTCTATAAACTCTATCTCTTTCCCCTTAAGTAAACATGGCGACCAAAATTCTCTATCATATTTTGTCCATGCATGACAACCGAAAGGAAGTTCGTGGTTATTCCTCTTAAAACAATATTTTGGTCCTGTCTCAAAAGCAAATTTAAGGCCTATGTCTGGAGAGGGCAATTTAAAATCCGAATAATATTTACTTGCCTCAAATGACCAAAACCAATCTTCGTTTCGCGAGTATCTACGAATGGCCGAATTTATCCATGCATTTTTTATTACTTTAAAATATTCTCTTTGCCTGCTCTCTCTACTACGAAATAAGGATATTTCCGAAGATATCAATTCTTTAATCACGAGAGACAACGCTTTCTTTTTGGCGTTCTCAATGACTTTTATAAAACTACTTATTTTTCGTAACGACAATCCTCCGTTTCCGCAACTATCTGGACGATTATATATAATAGACAGCTTATCTGTCTGAGATTTAAACCACGGTGCACCAATGTAATCATAGCCCTTTTTACACCAATACAGTAGCTGGTCAGAGAATACTAAGCTGTCAAGTTGATAGATTAAAATATATTCGTAGTCGTTAAACCGTTGGTAAAACTCTTTCTTCAATAAAAGTTTAGAATAGCGTTTAGTACTCTTAAAATATTTTTCACTGAATCTTTTTACTCTAAACCCTGGATAACTTATTTTTAAGCCACTGGGTGATACAAAATATTTATCATAATTACCCAAAAAACGAAGAAGATGATTCATGGATATTTTTTCGTCATCAGATAACTCTTTTTTATGAAAAGGAACAACAACAGCTACTGTCTTTCCTGGATTACATGTATTCTTTTTTTTCTTGTCTAAGTCTATGTGCATTCTAAAATTAATTTAACTTCTTCCCGAGAAACAACTCTTCTAATTGATCTGTGGCTTTTATCCATGTAAATCGTTGGATGTACTTATATCCATTGTTTGCCACCCTTTCTCTTAGGCCATTATCGGTTATTAGTCTAATTATATTTTTTGCTAATGCTTTCGGAATCTTCGGAGATGAAACTAATGCTGTTTTACCTGATATCGCATACTCAGAAACTGCACCAACATTTGTAGTCACAACGGCGAGTTTACATGCCATCGCTTCCATTGGTGGCATACCAAAACCCTCATGCCAACTTGGGAAAAGAAAAATGTCACATAAATTATAAATTTCTCTTAATTTAGAGTTAGAAGGACTTTTGTAATATTCGACATCTATCGGTATTCTTTCTTTTGTCTCAGGGCCAAACATAACTAATTGAGTATTGGGAAATTTCTCTTTTACGATTTGAAAAGCTTTAATTCCATCCTTGGAACCCTTCCAATCCTGGTCCCGATATGGCATTAAAATTCTTATTACCCCGTCGGCCTCGCTCCTATCTTCTGGATAGAATTCTTCCCTGTCTGGAGAGTGAAGAATCACGGCCTCAACATCAACATTTAATTTCTCTTTAAGTACATTTTTCAACCATCTTGAATTAGCAATAATTCTTAAACCAAGTTTGTAGCTACCGTTTACTCTTTTTTTGGGTCCTCCCCATGTTTCATAGTGCTGGGCAAGATAAAATTTTTTGCCCTTATTCTTGGAATATTTACTTACATAATATGCGGTTTCCCACCATGTGGCAACAACAATATCAGCGTCAGGAATATATTTTTCTGTGAGCGTTGGTACTTTAATCAATTTTGTTTTCAAATCAAACCAATCAACATAATTTTCCTTCATAAGATTCGCAACAGAACCCTTGAATCTCCCAACCATTTTTTTCAAATTATACCATTTTGACCCCGACTTTAATGGGATAAAGGGATACACAATTGAAATGTCGTGCCCCCTCTTCTTTAAACAATTAGCAAACTTAAAAACCGCTTTTACTCCACCCGACAGCCCAATGCCTGGTAGTATAAATATTATTTTCATATATCAATTTTTAAAATAAAAAATAATGTTTTTACAAAAATTGAGGATAAATGCTCCTAAAAAACTATTAAAATTTTATTTGCTAAAGATTTTATTTGCTAAAAGTAGAGGATGTCTTAAATTATAAAACAAAATTGGATAATAGCTCGACTCAAAACTCCAACCAGCTCCCCATGAATTTAAACATCCTTGACAGTCTTTAACGATTTTTCTATCATTGTTGGCCTTGTCGCTATGCCAAATTTCTGTCGCAGAAGACTCTCTCATGTTCCCTGCTTTAGCGTCCCACAGGTTTAAACAAGGCACTATGTCTCCGTTAGATTTTATTACACAAAAAGTATTCATTGCAAAACAAGAAAATTTAATGGGTTTTCCAGCAAGATAAACCAACCATTTCTCTTGAAGAAAAGAATGTCCTTGCGTTTTGACTACTTGAATTATTTTTTCCCTTATTTTGGTTTTATCCTCTTCGTTATAATTTCCGTAAAACGAAGACGTGTTATACCATGCTTCTACGAGGTTTATGTCTAAGCTTTTAACATATTGTCTAACTTGATAAATCGTATCTATCGTCAAGTCGGAAATCACTATGCCTGCCGTCACGCCTAACCTACTCTTGTATTGTTTCTTTAGCTCAACTAATTTATGTAGAAGCCAATCAGCTTTATCAAAATTTCCAGGAATTCCTCTTATCTTATCATGATCCTCCCCTATACCATCTAAGGAAACACCCACATCGAGATTAATACCGTTTTGCATCGCTTTATTGACCACCTCAATTACTCTTTCGGCCAATATGGCATTAGTACTTAATTGCAACCTTGCGTGGGGCAATGCTTTATGTAGACTTAATAATATCTCTGCCAAATTATTTCTCACTGTTGGTTCTCCGCCCGTGCATATTACATATCTTACATTTTTAAACAATTTATCACTTAAAAAATTTTCTATTTCTTCTGGTCTTAGGTTTCTTGCGCCAAATGTTACAATGTATGCATCGAGAATTACATCTATCGGTAACCATAAAAACTAACCCTATAGGTTTGAGCGGTATATTAATACTTCTAAAAATTAAATTTTTAGCTCCGAGTACCATGTTTTTCGGTACTCCTAATAATTTTTTAGTCATTTTTTTTGTAGCTATGTTTTTTATCATCTTTTATCTTTAATAATATGTTCAAATATATTCAAAATAAATAGTAATAAAAATGAACCCTCTTAAAAAATCTTTCGTCAATAAATATGGTAATAAAAATTTTCAGAATTGGTCCATATTATACTAAAATTTGTCTTTAACACCACTTATACAATAATCACAATATTCGCTTAATTTTTTCTAACCGTTCAAAAGTACCAATATCATAGAAGGTCTGAGCGGTCGGGTAAGCCGAAAGCTCTTCTTTCTGTATTAAGACAGGAAATATTTCCTCTTCCAGAGAAACCTTTCTATCAGAAGAAATTAAGTCTATCATCTTTTTTCTAAATATCTGCACTCCTGCGTCAACGCAATTCGCCTCACATTCTTTTCTCTTATTATAATTTATGACCTCTTTTTTCTTGTTGATTTCTACATTATTTGACATTATCTTAGGACTATTTTTATAAACCACCATCATTGCCGTTTTTTTTACCTCCCAAAAATTATTAATCGCATCTTGATAATTTATGTCTAAAAAAGTATCTCCATTCAATAATAAAAAATTATCCTCCAGATAACTTTTCGCATTTTTTAAGGCTCCACCAGTTCCTAAAAGATTTTTTTCAAAAGAATAGCTGATATTGACCCCCCATTTATCACCATCGTTAAAATAATCTCTGATTTGTTCGCTTAAAAAACCTCCACATATTAATATATTTTTCAAACCATTCTTTTTCAACAAATCTATCTGATACTCTAAAAATGGTTTCCCTTTAATTAATATCATGCTCTTGGGAACATTATAGGTGTAGGGTCTAAGCCGAGTACCCAGTCCCCCTGATAAAATAATTACTTGCATAGTAGCTAAATATATTCTATTTCTTGGTTTTAGCGTAAGCCAAGATAAAAGGTCGGGTTTTATTTTTTTTACGCAATGTGGACCATAAAAATAGGGGCCAGAATAATATGAATTTCACTCGACGATAGAAAAACACGACACGCTGACTAGAAGCTATTGGCAATAGGCGTTCAGAAAAGGGAATATTGGGCTGCTTGTACACGGGGTCAAGTGTATTAATCTTTTCAACAACATACCCCCCCGAATTAAGGACAACGGAAAGACTATTGGCATTCCAAACGCTATAATGTCTTGGTGGCCCAGGATATGGAGAACATTTCCAGTCGTAGATACCTTCCGAAATTAAAAACCAACTTGAGGGACATAACTTCTTAACAGCTCGGAAAAATCCTAGAGGGTCAGGAACATGGTGTAGCATAATAAAAGCCGTGCATACGGATATTTTAGGTAAACTACCCTGAGGTATATCATCAATTGTTCCATGCCATACAGTGTGCCCTCTTTGGCGCAATCTTTTTACCATTGTTATAGATGGTTCTATTCCTATGGGATTGAACCCAGCATCGCGGAGAGAATCTAATACTTCGCCTAAAGCACAACCGATGTCTAAGACATAAGAGCCCTGTGGAATATTTTTTTTAATCCACTCTATAGCCTCCATTTTGTCGCATCTTAAAATTACGGGTAAATTTAGTCGCTCCTCCTGTTCTCGCTTAATAACACGTTTATGAAATTCCTGCATCCTTCCTTTTGTAAGTTGCCCTCGGTAGGCCTTGTCAAAAAACTTTTTCGGTTCTTCGGATATCTTTATAGGATTCGCAAATATAAGCCCACATTTTAGACAAGACCTCTGTTCGCCCCAATTCTTTATATTGCGAAAATGCACGGATTCTCCTCCGCACACAGGACATTTAATCTGTATTTTTCCTTCTCTTTTGGTATTAAAATCAATCTCTAATTTATTACTTGTTTTATGTCTCTCTTTATTTATTCTATTCATAATTTTAGAAATGATATTTGACCCCTATTTTTATAAATTATGTCGAGTACAGTATTCTTTAAAACTATTAAGTTTTTTAAAATCTGATTTAGACACGTCTTTAATATATGTTTGAACTTCATTCAAAAAATTGACGCTTTCCTGCTGATACAGCTTAGTAACTTTCTTCCAATACCAATAGTTTATATTTTTATCTCTTCCTTTGTCAAGTGAAAGCATCGGACAAACAGATACTCTAACTCGAGAAAATTGATAAATATAAATGTAAGTCGCTTTAGCAATTTTTTGCTGTTGAGAAGATAATTTTTCAATTTTGCTTACATTGCTTAAAACATCATAATACTCCTCTCTACTCTTAGGTTCTATTGCAAATCCTAACTGAGTATAAAAATTATCACCTGCCGTAACCGAAGGAATGGCTCCTAACGCAGGTAACTCAAAACCAGCCGAGCCAAGACATGTAACAATTAAGTCCGCACAATAGATTAAACTCTGGGTATCAATTTGATTATTCTCATCAATATAAATAATGTTCTCGGGACACTTAGAGAAAATCTCTTTAAAAGATATGTCTTTCGTAATATAATGTTTGATTGAAGGATGCTGTTTAAAAATCCAATTGACACTTTTGTCCTTTTTGGCAAATTTTAAAGTTTGAATAAACCAATCATAATAATCTTTAAAAATCATCCAGCGAAAATGAGAATGCGGGTAATCGTTAAAGGCGTGGAGCATAACAAAAATATTTTTTTTGTTTGAATCAAGGTGATAATCTTGATTAAAAAATTTCCGATTAGTATAGTAGTGCTTGTCTTGCGAAAAAGCGTCTGAAATGCTTTGGTCTCCTTCCCCACCTATTTGCTTTTTAGATACTTTTAAAAAAACTTTTTCGAGATTTTTGGTCCTCAACCTCTTAATAATTAGACGGATCTCAAAAGGGAGTGGCTTATATTCATAGTCATAAACTTCGTCAATACTTTCAAATCGCTGTAGCGTTGCTTGATGATGACCACAACGAAGATATCCTTGATAACCATAAGCTAAGGCAACGCGCAACATAACTCCACTACTAATTCCTATCTGATGAGAAACTAAAACTCCTGCATAATCGTCATTTTGTAAAATATTTCTAATTTTAATGTGACGAAAGATACAAAAAGCAATAAGCTTTATTATTCTAGTATCAATTTTTCTAATTGTTGCTACTTGATACTTACTTAAATAAGCGTCATAGATAATGTCTCCATATTTCACCCCATTATAAGAAAATTTTAATATGTCTTTGGTAAAATAAATCTTTAAAAATTTTATTAAAACAATAAAAAGAACCCGAAATTTTCGAACTAGTAATTTCTTTTGAATTATTGTTATATTAACTCCTGGAAAATAAGACTGAAGCAATTCTATCTTCTGACAATGTTTATTGTAAAGCCAAACGGGCGAATAGCCCCTTGCCTGGTTAATAATCGCAACAAAAATGGCATTTGCATGAGTAATGTCAGGACGAATTGGTTCTTCAACGAGTAACTTTTTACCATTATTATTAATAGTAAATTGAGACCAAAAAATTTTATTTTCTTTTATGAATTCATCCATGTCTAATAATTTTAAAAAGATAAAAAGAGCTTCAATTTTGCCAAATTCTCTAAATCTTCTTTGAGTGAATTTAAATCGGCCCTGGGCGTTTCTAATGTTATGTATTCAGAACCACTTTTTCTAATATAATCGGCTAAAAAGTTGAAATCATACTCTCCTTCTCCTATATCCAAATGTTTGTCTTCTTCGTTCCTTAAATCCCCATCGGAAATATGCAATACCTTAGGGTTTAATTTTAGAAATTCTGCAATATATTCTTTATAATCTTTTTTTAAACTTATAGCGGCCTTTATGGCGTGATTTAAATCCAAACAAAAGCCGAATTTATTCTGCATCAATTTTTTAATTTGTTGTGGAGAAAATCCTACCATCTTTTCTTTATTTGTGCCGATCTTTGGCATGTTTTCAATTAAAATCCTTTCATCGTTTATCTTTTTTAAAAACTCTTCAGCAACCCTATTCCTGCCAAATCCGGGATGAATAATTAAATGTTTAGCATTAAGTGCCTCTGCCCATTTAACACATTGCTTAACTATATCTATATTCTTTCTTCCTTTTTCTTTGTCTGCGATATTTAGTCCCCATCTTTCTGAGGTAATATGTATAATAAAGGGAACATTTATTTTTCGGAAAAAATCAATTTTTGTTTCGGGAACCACCATCAACTCAATGTAATCAAAAAAACCATCTTTGACTACTGCCTTGGCTTTCTCAATCAAATCATAATTTATTGACCAAAGTTTTAACCCAAATTTAATGTCTTTCATAAGAATGAGTTGTCTATTTTTCTATTAGGTCCCGAGTAAGTGGAGTACCCCTTTCTATGTCCTTCGATGCCTTCTGGCATAAAATCTCTGGAAGAAATTTAGGAGCTAAACCGTAACCAGGCCTAATACAACGGACATTTTTTATAGTAAGCTGCTCGCCCGCCTTTATATCCTCTACTACAAAAAGAGACCTCCGAAAAATAATATTCTCTGATTCTCTTTCGCCGCTTCCATAAGACGGTTCACCGATTGCTTTTTCTACTTCTCTCACTGACTCAACTAATTGCTTTAGTTCTTTTGGTTCAAGGGAAAAAGCGGCATCAGGACCACCATCAGCTCTTCTCAAAGTAAAATGTTTTTCAATTATTGAAGCTCCCAA
>Ga0307990_1003026_pt1 | contig 13073 bp, 10 predicted proteins | sample EllFjometagen129_FD_203168 | JGI IMG/M metagenome (GOLD analysis project Ga0307990, IMG submission 203168) | Marine microbial communities from Ellis Fjord, Antarctic Ocean - #129 | ecosystem: Environmental > Aquatic > Marine > Unclassified | place: Southern Ocean | collected 2014-10-08
CATCGGCCAGCGTGATGGACTTGTTCATTCGTTCTAAGATGCGCTGCGTTCCCGCCTCGATGCCGATGTTCACACTGGTGCATCCGGCGGCGGCCAGAGCGCGCGCCGAAGCGATCGTAATGCAGTCGGCCCTCGTACGGATGTTGAAACCGGCGCGCACGCCCATTTCCATGATTCCTTCGCACAATTCCATCACACGATTTTCGCCGATGGTGAATGTTTCGTCGAAAAAAATGAACTCGCGGGTGCGAAATCGGCTGAGGCGCAGTTCGATTTCGTCAAGCACATGAGGAATCGGGCGCGTTCGGTATCGTCCGCCGGCGTATTGTTGTGAGCAGAAGCGGCAGTGAAAGGGGCAACCCCGGCTTGTGATGAGCGTGGCGAAGGGCGACAATACCGTCAAGGCCCGGTAGCGCTCGAGTGGCAGAAGGTCCAGTGCGGTCAAGGGCAAAGAGCCAAGGTTCTCGATAGGAGGATCGGGGCGCGTCGTACGGACTACCCCCTTCTTTCGCGACAATACACCGGGGATGGCGCTCGGGTCCTTGCCGGTTTCCAAAGCCGCCGCAAGCTTTGGCAAAACGCGCTCGCCTTCGCCGACAATGCCGAAATCGACTTCAGGAAAACTCATCACTTCGTTCGGGTACGCGTCGAGCTGCGGTCCGCCAACCACAACGACGGCGTCGGGAGCGATTTTCTTTAAAGCCCGGATGACCGCATAAGTGTTCCGCCAGTTCAAGGTGCTGGTGGAAAAACCGGCGATGCCGGAAAAATCCGCGCCCACGCGCATCGCATGTTCCGCGGGAGACAGCGCCTCGATCGTGCCGTCGATAAGGCGCACGTCGCGATCCTCATCACGCAGCGCCGCAGCTAACTGCGCGATGCCAAGAGGCGGATAAGCGCCGATGACGTTGGTTTCGACCGGACCGCCGCCTTCTTTGAACGCCTCATTGGCGCGGGACAGGACTGTTGCGATTCTTTTCATCCAGCGCAGTTTAACAGATTTTGCTTTGCTTGGAATAGGGCGCTAAAGTTTAATCTTCCCTGGCGCAACGGAAGCCAAGGCCAGGGCCTCTGCCGCCTGTAGCACCGTAAGTTCGTTGCGATACGCGCAGGTTATATTCTCCAGCCAGCCAACTGCTGCCACGCATGATGCGGCCCGTACCGGATGCGGGTCCTTGCGGATCGTCCAGAGGACTAAGGGAATAGTAGTCTGCGCCGTACCAGTCGTTTAGCCATTCAATAACATTTCCCAGCATGTCGTAGAGACCGTAGTCATTGGGATTTTTCTGTTTGACCGCCTGGGTCTGAGCGCCGGAGTTGTCCGTATACCAGGCGATGTCTCCCAGGCACGAAGGATCGTCGCCGCAGATAAATCGGGCGGTGGTTCCGGCCCGCGCCGCGTACTCCCACTGCGCTTCGGTGGGCAGTGCTCCACCGACCGCCGCGCAGAACGCGAGCGCCTCATCCCAATTCACCATTTCCACCGGGCAGTTGGCGCATCCTGCAAATTCGCTCGGGTTCGCGCCGATTACGGCTTGGTATTGGGCCTGCGTGATTTCGGTTTCGGTCATCTTGAAACTGGAGATGTTGACCGCGTGGCTCGGTTTTTCTTCCAGATCACAGTTGGCGTCCCCATCGGAGCAACCCATGTAATAGCATCCGGCGGGAATCGAATTCCAAGCGATTCCCCACGCCTCGGTCTCCTGATCGCCGGAATAGATTCCGGGGTCGCATTGGTCATCATCCACGTCGTCATCAATATCATCGTCCGCATCGTCATCAATATCGTCATCGTCCTCGTCGTCCGCATCGTCGTTCGCATCGTCATCCGCGTCATCGTCCTCGTCATCGTCTCGCCCATCGTCGTCGTCGTCATCATCGTCATCGCAGCCGCAGGAAATGACGAAGGACATGGTTATCAAAGAAAAGAAGCTCAGAATTGCAATTATTTTCAACTGGTTCATCGTGCACCTCATAAAGTCAATGGAGTTGCATCCTAAGATGGTTCAATGAGTCAAACAAGGGAAAAAATGACGAGCAAAATGGCTTGCGGCCTTGCGTCCAAAGCTGATGCACGGCATTATTTTCATGGAACACTTAGAGCCGAACGATTAGGCGCCATCACGAAATGACTGAAATCGACCAACTGATTCTCGATCTTCTCGGAAAACAGCGCGGTCCCTTTTTCTTCGTGGGAACGGGGAAAAATTCCGGGAAAACCACACTGCTCAACGAAGTCAACCGCGTTCTGTCCGGTGCCGGGAGGGTCGTGGGAGTGACAACCATCGGGCACGACGGCGAAGCCTTCGACTCGGTTCTCGGGCATCCCAAACCGCCGGTGATGCTGTATCCCGGCAATCTGGCGAGCATGACCGAACAAATGGCCGCCGACGCCGGCTCATCTCTTGCGGTCGTCGAGACAACGGATCATGAAACCGTTGTCGGGACGCTTGCGCTAACGAAGGCTCTTCGTGAAACCCGCGCCGAAATTCTTGGTCCTGAGACGAACGCGCAAAGTATGGCCCTGTGCAGCAAAATGGAGTCGCTGGGCGCCGGCATCATCCTGGTTGACGGAGCGTTTTCACGTCGCACGCAGATCGCCGGGCGATTGGGCGGTGTCCTGGCGCTGGTCGTTTCGGGAGATATCGGAGAAAGCTTGCGCGACATTGAAATGCAAACCAGGTATTGGGTCGAGACGCTGACTCTTCCGGGATTTGCCCAGCCGCTTTCGAGTCTGCCGGACGCATTGGGGATTCACGAGATCGCAGGCGACCTTGTTGCGTTGCGCGGCCCGCTCACTGACGACATCGCACGCAGTCTGGTCGATTCTATCGGTGGGCGTCGCCTCGTTATCGAAGACGGTACAAAAGTATTTTGTTCAAAATTGATCTGGACGCGATTGAAAAAATCATCGGGCGGCATTTTCGCGTTGCACGCCTTCAACCTCATGCTCATCGCCGCCAATCCCACAGCGCGCTGCCGGAAGGGCTTTTTGCCTCGACCCTTCGCCGAAGCTATCAAACGAAGCGCGGGTAAAATTCCCGTTGTCGATGTGATTGAGCGAATACTTATGTTTTAGATCCGGTGAAGATAAGGTCCTCGGGATCGGCCGGACAAAAAGGGCATTTCGGGATGTGCAGCGGGCTGATTTTTTCCCTGTGTGTTCGCGGCGATGGCGTGAGGAGAATTTCGATGCGGCGGTTTCGTTCCCTACCCTCGGGCGTGGCGTTGTCGGCGACCGGACGTGTGTCGCCATAACCCGCAGCGATGAGATTCGCCGCCGGCACCTTGCTCAAGTCTATGATTTTCTGCGCGACAGCGGCGCTTCTCGCGCACGACAGTTCCCAGTTCGAGGGATATTGGCTCGAATAGATCGGCTTTTCGTCGGTATGGCCCTGAATGATCGCCATGAGATCATAACGCTTCATGACCATTCCCAGCGTTTTGAGAATTTTTTGCGATTCTTCAGTGATTTCGGCATTGCCCTTGGAAAAAGTGATCGACTCCGGGAGCATGATTCCGATTCCTCCGGGAATAGCGGCGAGAACGATCTGGCTGTCTCCCAGTCCCATGCCAATCTTTCCCGGTTCATCTCCGCCCAGAGAGGTCGGGGGCAAATCATCCCCGGAAACCTCCTGGACCCATTTCCACATGTATTTCTGGTATTCATCCCGACTGATGAGTTCCCGGTCGGCGCTATAGAGCTTGCGGGACAACTTGTCGAGTTGAGCCATGAGGCTGACTGAAGGTATGACTTTCATTTGCATACTGCTGAAATCTTCGGAATCGATCACGGTCATCACGGTTCCGGTGGCTGCGTTGGCGATATCGTCCGCTTTTTGATCGTCCATGGAGGACATGGATAAAAGCAGCACAAAAAAAGTCAGCATTAAGGTGACAAGGTCGCTGAAAGTCACCATCCATGCGTTGGGGTCGATGGAACTGCCGGCTTTTTTCTTTTTCGCCATTACAATAGCCTTCTCTATGAAGCGCTTAAAAATCCACGTCTTCGTCCGGCGGCTTGGATTGCGCGAAAGGATCGCGTAAGCCGTAGCGTTTCCAGAATCCGCCCTTCCTTCTGGACAACTCATCCACTTTTTGCATGACAACCACAACGCGCCGATTCCTTTTCCTGAGAATCGGAGTATCGCCGCCGGGCAAAGGCTTGGTGCCGGCCCGGCCTTTCAGAGTCAAGTTCACGGGCTTCAATTGTTTTGTTGAAAGCAGATACCTTCCCACCGCGGCCGCACGATAGGCCGAGAGCTCCCATGGATTGATTCCGTCGACTGTGTTCTCGGAAAAAGGGTCGGTGTGGCCCTCGACGGAAACTTGTGTTTTCAATTCCGCCGTCTTTTCTGCCACGAGGTCCAGAACTTTTTTCGCCTCTTTGGAAATCTTTGTGCTTCCTTCTTCAAACAGGATTTCGCTCGGAAAGGTAATGGACAAATCCTGACCATCCCGGCGGGTCAGCGGAGACTGAGGATCATCCTCATTGGTTAGCTCCTTCATGAGCTCTTCAAGCTGGATATGAAGTTGACTTTTGGAGAGCTTGTCCCATTTTTTCATCCATTTATCAATGACTTCCTGTGTTTCTTCTTCACTGAGCCGCGTGATGCCGAACTTAAAAAGCTGCCCGCCTCCACTGACGCCGAAGGTGCCGATCAACGAAGCCAGCGCTTTGCGACTCTGAGACGAATCGATCACCGCAATACTATTGAGGAGAATGAAAAAGGCGAGAAGAATAATGGAGAGGGACAGGAACATTACGGTGAATAAATCACCCTTTTTCTCTTCGACCTTCTTCTTGCGAGCCATGTCCGGCCTCTTTGGATCAGTCGAAAACCTGTATTCTCTTCGTTGGAGCCAGTAGTGAGTTCAAACGGGATTCGATGACGCGGGGATTGTCGCCCTTGGAGATGGACTCGATGCCCACCAAAATCAGCGTATTATAAAGAACCTCCTCTTTGCTTCGGATGCGAAGCTTGCCAGCCAGAGGATTGAAGATGATGTTGGCCAGCAGGGCGCCATAAAATGTTGTGAGAAGGGCAACGGCCATCGCGGGACCGATGGCGCTGGGATCGGCCATATTTTGAAGCATCTGAACAAGGCCGATGAGGGTTCCCACAAGGCCCATCGCCGGCGCCGTCGTCCCACCTGCAGTCAGTATTTCCACACCCTTTGCGTGCCTGTCCTCCAGAGAGTCAAGCTCACTTTCGAGTTGCGCGACGATCTGCTCGGTTTCGGTTCCGTCAATGGCCAGCATGAGGCCCTTTTTGAAAAACTCGTCATCGACCCCTTTACTGGCTTCCTCAAGGGCCAGGATTCCCTCCGTCCTGACCAGTTGTCCAAACTTGACCAGACGGTCCACGTGCTCGCTCGCGTTCAAATCCTTGGCGAAGATGGTCTTCATCACGATTTTTCCAAGTTGGGTGATGTCTTTTATTGGAAAATTGACAAAAAGGACCGCGACCGTGCCGAGCACAACAATGAGAACGGACGGCAGGTTGACAAACATCCCGACGCCTCCGCCCACTAGCATGGCGCCGACGACGAGGCCGAAGGCGGCAACAAGTCCGAAGATGGTCCCTACATCCATCGATCAAACCCCTCTTGAAAAAGTGTCACGAGCCAAGAATGTCCGATAATCATTTCTACTGAACCATTTTCTTAGCATATTCCCCGGACAAATTGAAGCGAAAGATGAGACGGGAGGCATCTTGATAGCAATGTTGACGAAAAGTCATCAATTACTCACAATTGCAGCGCTCCCGTATTTTGGAGACTTTTCCGGGAAGGGAAATCATGAGCGATGGGCAAGCGAAAAAGCAGACTCCGGGCGAGGAAATCGCCAACAGCGTTACGCATGGAGTCGGCGCCGCGCTGGCCGTAGCCGCGTTGACGGTTCTGGTCACCTTTGCCGGAATCTTCGGCGACGTCTGGCGCGTGGTCAGTTTCAGCATTTACGGCGCCACACTCGTTTTGCTCTATCTGTCCTCGACGCTTTATCATGGCTTGCAGGCTCCGAAGGCAAAAAAAGTTTTCCATATCTTTGATCGAACAGCCATCTACCTGCTGATCGCCGGATCCTACACGCCTTTCTTTCTCGTCTCATTGCGTGGTTCGTGGGGCTGGACATTTTTCGGCATCATCTGGGGCCTGGCTGTCATTGGCATTGTTCTGACAGTCTTTTTCGTTGATCGATATAATTTCTTGTCCGTCGCAACTTACATCGGAATGGGCTGGCTAGCCGTGCTGGCCATCAAGCCCCTGATGGCGGCCATTTCGATCAATGGACTCGCATGGCTTGTGATCGGGGGTCTTTTTTATACCAGCGGCGTCATTTTTTACGCATGGAAACGCCTGCCTTTTAACCATATGGTGTGGCATTTATTTGTCCTGGGAGGCAGCATCTCCCATTTTTTCTGCATTCTTTTCTATGTCCTCCCGATGAATCCGCCGCAGGGGTAATTGGCGAAATGGGCGCGCCTTCCGCTGACCGTATGGGAAACTCAACACAAAGCGCGGGTGGCATGGACAAGTCGCTGGTGAGCGCCGGCGGCCCAGCGCTTGTCCGTGTCATGGTTTTTCTTTGTAGCGCATCGGATTATTTTTCAATCAACACGGACAAGCGCCCTGAAGCTAAAGCTTCGGGCCGAGAAGCTTGTCTATGTCACCCGCGCTGCAAGACTCAGGCTTCCCCCGAAAAAAATGAGGGAATTCCTAAAGGCCGGTCAGTTGCCAAAACGCCCGACGGTGTAATATGACATTATTATGAAGCGATTTGTTTTAGTGGCGATTGTCGCGCTCATTCTGGCCCTGCAGATATTCATGCGGTTGCCGATGCTCGACGACATTTTCTGCGATCCCGACGTAGCGGGCGTGGCCTACAGCGCGCAGGAGTTGCAGCGAAGCGGGGCCTTGTATTCCGGCACGGTGGAAACCAAGCCCCCCGGCGCCTACATTCTTTTTGCCGCGATATTTGAAATTTTCGGTCGGGATATACGTTTTGTGAATGCGGCTTCCATTATGCTCCATGCGGCCATCGTTTTCTGTCTTTTTTTGCTGGGCCGGGCGATGCTGGGAAACATCGCCGGCATCTTCGCAGCTTTTTTTACGCCATATATTCCGTCAGCGACGGTGTCAACGGCTGGTGCCCCAACTTTGAATCCTGGCCCTTGCTGCCCATCGCGCTGGGATTTTTCACACTGTGGCGTCATCGAGAAAATCCCCGTTGGATTTTGCCCGTTTTTGCAGGGTTGTGTTTTGGATCAGCTATAATCTTCAAGCAGACCATCGCCATCTTCGGTCCGGCGGCGTTGCCCCTTCTTTGGTTCAACAGGCCGGATGCACGCAAAGGCAAAGCCTTTCTGACGGACGCCGGACTCGCCGTCGCGGGCGCGACAATCCCCATCGCACTGGCATCGATTCTGATGTGGAACATCGGCGAATTTGGCGCGATGATCGAGGCGTTAAATCCGGCGTCCGTGGCGGGCTATATGTCCAGCGAAGGGATCGGCGGCGCGCTTCGGGTGCTACGCGACAACGGATTCTTTTTCATTATCGCCAATGCCTTTCTTTTTTTAGTCATTGCGATTTGGCTGGTCATCCTCGTGTGGGAAAACCATTGCGGGCGACGAGATGAAGCCGAACTTCGAGCCCTTGTCTTTAGCGCTTTTTGGTTTGCCGGCGCATTGGCGGCTTTTGCGGCGGGGACGAAGTTCTTTCGTCATTATTTCATTCTTCTCATGCCGCCCCTGGCGTTGATCGCCGGATTCGCTGCAAGACGTTTTGTAATAATGTTGGAGAAATCCCGGGTGCGCGTCGCGGTTCTTGCTTTGGTTTTGGTTTTGGCGAGCGTTGGCGACATGCGCATGGAAGTCGGCATCGCCGCCAAATACTTCAAGGATCGTTTTGTGTACGGGCACTCCCATTGGGACGAAGATATTGAATTTGGCTATCGCGTGGCATCCTTCGTGCGATTTGCCGACTGGAGCCGAATCATGAAGGAAGTTGGGAATTGCGTGGCCGCAAAAACGCGCGGCGACGATCCGATCTACGTATGGGATTATGAACCGGGTATTTATTGGTATGCCGACCGGCGTGCGCCGACCCGGCATTTCATGTATTTCAACGTAGCTACGCAGCTTCCCGAGGGCGCCGGGCGCTGGCACGCCGAAGTCACCGGGCAGGTTCAGGCGCATCGCCGTAGACTTATGAGCGACCTGCACGCAAACCCGCCAGCCTGGATCATCACGCTCAGCGGTCGTCAGCAACAAACATGGTGGGATTTGGATAAAAAGTCGGCGCCGATGTTTCCCGAATTGGTGGATTTTACCGAGACTGCTTACGCTCTCGATCCCGATTGTTCAAATTACTACATCAACGCGTTGATGAGAAAGTGAAGGATCAGCGCCGGGCTGATATCCGTCGCCTCTAACGAGGCTCATTCATTATTCGCACAACTCTGCGGAAATTTACGATAAATAAAGAAGAATGACGACGGTTACGAAAAACAGGCCGATGTTCACCAAAAGCGGTCGGTCCGTAAGCAGAACCCGGCTTGGGCTTCCGCCTTCCTCTTTTTGATGCACGAGATAGAGGTAGCGAAATATTCCGTAAAGGACAAAAGGTATCGTCAGCGGCAGATTCTCTGTGCCGAGATTTTCGATGACTTTTTCGTCCATCGTGTACAGGGAGTAGGCCACAACGGTTCCCGCGGTGACAACCGAGATCATCTGGTCGAGGTAATAGGGCGAGTACTCATCGAGAATTTTTCGGTGTGATCCGGCGGAGTCTGACAGCAAAACGAGTTCGTGGCGCCTTTTGCCGAAGCCCAGAAATAACGCGAGAAGCGTGGTGCAAATGATAATCCAGGAACTGACCTCAACATTCAGAATGGCGGCGCCGGCCAGCACGCGCAAAACGAAGCCGCCGGCAATGGCGCCCACATCCAGGATCACCACGTTCTTTAAAAACAGCGTGTACGATACCTGAAGGGCGAGGTAAAGAAGGCACACGATAAGAAAATCCACACCCACGCGAAGGCTGACGAGATTCAATGCCAGTGCGCCGAAAAGGGCGATCAAGGTCAAGGATACTATGGAAATGCGTGCATCGGCGATGGACAGTTGGCCCGAGGCGATTGGCCTGAAGCACTTTGAGGGATGATTTTTGTCGTTTTCGTAATCGTTGATGTCGTTGAAGATATAAACAACGCCTGACAGCACGCAGAAAACGGCAAACCCGCCGGCGACGGAAATTAAGGAAGTCGGATCCGTCAACTGCCGCGAGAAAACGAGCGCCGGAAAGACCATGAAGTTCTTGATCCACTGCCTGGGGCGCATGGATTTAAAGACCATCGAGTGGTTCATAAGCTCGTTTTGCTCCATTGGGCGGCAAGCCGGTTAAACGAAGTGAAACATTATCAGCCGAATGCGTGACGATCAACCGGTCCGGACGGTGGAAGGCGAACTTTGTTGACAGCCGCATCAGCGCCGATTTCGATGTTTATTTCCACGGCAACGACCTTTGCCTGGGCGACTCGACGACTTACGGAATAGGCCTTATGAGGCCATCAAGCACGTACCCGGCAAGGCTCGAAAGGTGAAGGAGGAAGGCGGAAGGAGGAACCCCGAACAAAGCAATGAGCTATGAAAAGTCGCAACTCAGGTGCACCTATCCAGACCATTGCTCACCGATGACTGACGAATTCGTTGTTTAAGAAACTTGCAAAAGACAGATTTGTTATGATAGTGTTTTAAACTCAGGGGGGTGTATTTTAATGCGATTAAATTCTTTCGGTGGGCGGCATGTATGCCTGACTTTACGAGGTGCACGATGAAATCTTCTCAATCGATCAGCCGGACTTCTTTTTCGCCTGCGCTTTCGCGGCCTTTTGGCGCAGGCTTGGCAATGCTTTTCCTTTTGACGACGCTTTTTTTGCTCGCGCCGCTTCATCAGGCCAACGCGCAAACCCTGGAGGCGCACACACTGTACCTGATCAAGAGTCAGGAAGTCGGAATAATCTTTGAACGCACTCCGATTGAAGTTTTCACCATAGACGCCAACCAACTTAGCTTTGAAAGTAGCTTCGACATAGACAGCCGAGCCACTGGGCCGGTCGGGATGGGGGTCGACGCCGTCAACGAGCATCTCTACGTTTGCCATGAGGGATCGGGGGAAATGGACGTTTATAGCGGGCGCTCCCCTTATAACCTGCTGGCCCAGATTCCGGTTCCCGGCATGTCGAACCTGGCCGGCGTGGACACGATGGATGGGCGACGACTGGCCTTTTTCGTGGAGCGGGGCAGCGCAACCATTTTCGTCGTGAATATGGACACCTTTACGCTGGTCGATCAGTGGGTTCTTCCAAACGGTCATTGCACCTACACCGAAGAAGGCGATGACGATGTTGACGACGACACCGGCGACGATGACACCGGCGACGACGACACGGAAGAGCCCGTCATCACGGGACCCGGAGCCTACGATGTGGCCGCCCTGGAAAATCTTGACGGTCACGATGTGCTTTTTGTGGCCAGCGCCGAAAGGGAAGTCTGCTGGTTCGATGTGGATACGCACGAGGAAGTCGGCGGCATTACGGCCAATATGCAGATCACTGCCCTTGCTGTGAATGCCTACTCCGGCGCCCCGGTGATATATGGAACGGCTACCAACAGCGGAATACTGGGCGGCGGGCATGATTACCTTGTCCAGTACTTTACGGACACGGGCGTCGGCAATACTGTAGACTTGGGTTCCGATGGCCGCGGCGTTGACACGGCTTATGATGGCTCGGCGGTTTTTGTCGCCGTCAGCGGTTCAATCTTCACTCAGTCCGTGCGTGTTTTCGATACCTCGAACCTGCAGGAGATCGACCGGGAGAGTTTCACTTGCGGATTGCTGCCTTGTAGCCCCACCGACCTGGAGGTCACCTGGCTGTCGTTGGGAGCGCGTATTGAAAAGGAAATCACCTCTCATACCGGCGACATCAATTCCGGCGAGGAGGTCGTTTTCACCATCACGGTCACCAACACTTCGTCGCGCGCCATGACGCGGCTGCCCGTGCACGATCAATACGACAGGTCTCATCTCCAATACATATCCTCCACGCCGGCTTCCAACAACAACCTGGACGACGGGCGCATCGAGTGGGCGGACCTGATCGCCTCTTACGGCCAGAATCTGGCGCCGGGCGATTCCTATACCATCGAAGCGCATTACACCGCCGATCCGGATCCCTGCGATGAGCGCGTGGAAGGAACAAACGTGGTCCACGTGCGCGGCGCGCAGGTTGAGTTTGCCGGGACGATTCCTGATTCCTCGGGCATGGTCGAGTACGTAATCATCTGCGGTTGCAGCGATGACGAGGATTGCAGCGACGGAACATTCTGCAACGGCGTGGAACGATGCGTGGACCGCGACTGCGTGCCTGGCGATGATCCTTGCGCCGACGACGAACTGTGGTGCAACGGCGACGAAAGCTGCAACGAGATTCTCAGCCAGTGCAACCACTCCGGCGATCCTTGCGTGGACGACGGACTGTGGTGCAACGGCGACGAATCCTGCGACGAGGATGAAGGCGCGTGCGTGCACAGTGGAAATCCCTGCCCGGACGGCGAACCCTGCGACGAAGACAACGATGAATGCAAAACATTCGAAGACGACGACATTGACGACGACACGGGATCGGACGTAACGCAAGATATTCCCAAGGATGACGGGGAAGATGACGCTGGCTGGCCGGAAGGCAAAGTGACTGGCGGCTGCTGCGGCTGCGGCTGATATTTGTCGGTGTGTAGTGGACCCCCATCGTCTTCGGGTGGACCTGAAATCGACTGGCCAGTTTGGCGAGCTGGCCTCCATCGCCAGGCGGGCCTTGAATCCCGCGTCAAACTTTCGCCTCATCCCAATCTGGAAACCTCCCAATTAACGGGTGTGGTGGGGCTGTTAAAAAGTCGAATTTGATGCAATTTTTTTTCATTCCGACCGGAGCGATGCTTTAGCGTCGCGGAGTGGAGGAATCTCTTAACCGTCCTGTTTTGAGGGGTTTTCTCAGGCAAGTCTTTCGGACTCGCTCGAAATGAGAACGCGGCTTTTTCTCTTAAAAAGAGCGTTTTTTAAGCAGCCCCATAAAACAGATATATTTCACCCCCCCCCTACGCTGTTGCAGGTCCATTATGAGTCGAGCACCCTGATGGAGAGGAAAACTAAAGGAAGAGAGCCTCTAAAGTGCTGACGGGAAAAACGTTATATTATTTTTACCCACCATGCTCCATTTCGAAGTCGACTTACTACAACTAATCCCACGAATATCATTATTCCCGTTAAGTAGATGCTCTCAGGGAAAACGGTCCACCATGCACTAGCAGATGGTGGCTTATTAATGTAATACATAAAGTGCCAGTGTAAACGCTGGGAAAATGCAACACTCCCAAGTATAAATAGAAAATTTAAAATAAATGAACCATTATAGACATGGTAAAACAAATAAATGAATGCAAGTAAAAATAGGATTATATTGAACATTAATGGGAAAAAGCGCAAAAGCCCTTGTAAAATACTATTTGATAGAAATTCAAAATGGATGTCAGAGATTAGACCGATTGAGGTTGAGCTTGCATACTGAAGGCCGACTAAGAAAACCATGGCTGGAAGCATGTACTTGGCCTTGTGACTAGAATTTGTTAAATATGTGCAGAAGAAAAATGAGATTGTGAAATTGTAAATCACACCAGCAGGTAAAAAGAAGTGTGTAATGCAATAATACTCTCTGACATTCCTGAGATCATGAAAAATATTGTTCCCGGACGCCCATAATGGCACAAGGGCTTCGCGGTCAACAGCTAAAATATAAGAAGCCATAATTATTCCGACGAGGATTGCAAGTTTCTTCGGGTTAAAGAAAAGGGAACCGACAATATTTAAAAAAAGCCATAGAAGTGTAAAGGAAATGGAAATGAAAGCTATGGATAAAAACTGATGCGAATATTGGCAATAATCTCTTGCCGATGAGCTCATAATGCAATTAATCAAACGCCTGTTGATCAGGTAGATCAGAAATAGAGAAAATA
>Ga0307990_1003029_pt1 | contig 13068 bp, 5 predicted proteins | sample EllFjometagen129_FD_203168 | JGI IMG/M metagenome (GOLD analysis project Ga0307990, IMG submission 203168) | Marine microbial communities from Ellis Fjord, Antarctic Ocean - #129 | ecosystem: Environmental > Aquatic > Marine > Unclassified | place: Southern Ocean | collected 2014-10-08
TATGCCGGATGCAAGCATCACTGCACAAGGCGATTTGTGTGAAAATGAATCAGCAGTATCCCTTGTATCAGTTGATGCAGGCGGCACGTGGAGTGGAACAGGCGTAACTGGGAACAGTTTTGATCCATCTTCAGCTGGTCCTGGCGACCATGTGGTAACTTATGATATTACCGTCGGAAGCTGTAATGACAGCGATAATATTACCATCCATGTTGATGCCATGCCGGACGCAACAATTACACCTGCCGGACCATATTGTGTCAGCGATGCAGCTGTGAATTTAACCGCAGCTGATGCAGGTGGAACTTGGAGTGGAACCGGAATCACCAATGCCACAACTGGAGAATTTGATCCGAGCGTAGCAGGTGCAGGTTCTCATACAATTACTTATGATATTACCAACGGCGTATGCTCAGATACCGATAATATTACCATCGATGTTGACGATATGCCGGATGCAAGCATCACTGCACAAGGCGATTTGTGTGAAAATGATGCGAATGTAATTTTGTCGGCCACCAATCCCGGAGGAACTTGGTCTGGGACAGGAATAGTTAATTCATTAACAGGAGAATTCTCACCTTCAAATGCTGGTTTTGGAAGCCATACAATAAGTTATGAGCTTTCAAATGGTGAGTGTACAGACGTCTCAGATATTATGATTCAGGTATATGATTTACCAGATATATCTGTTGATTTTGTTCAGAATCCTTTATGTCACGGTGAATCTACTGGGATAATACAGGTATCAAGTCTTGGATCAACGACTGCCAGTTTTGATTGGGGTACTATAGGAACTGGCTCTGAAGTTACAGACCTCAGTGTAGGAACTTATACAGTTGTTGTGTCTGATAATGGATGTAACAATTCAGAAACCATCACATTAACAGATCCGGATGAATTGACTGCTAATATTATTGATGTTGAGCAAGTGACTTGTTATTCGAATGCAGATGGTCAGGCTGTAGTTATAGCATCAGGAGGAGTTGGTACTTATGATTATTTATGGAGTAATAATGTAACATTACCAATTATTACAAATGTTACAGCTGGGGATTATGAAGTTACTGTGACGGATGATAATGAATGTGAAGTAGTTGCCAATGTTAATATTATGGAGCCTAATCCACTTGTTTTAACAGAAAGTATTACTCCAATCATTTGCGGTCATGCTGCAGGTTCATGTGGAGTCACTGTAAGTGGAGGGAATGGTGGATACACTTATGATTGGCAGGATCATCCTGGAACAGGCTCTACAATCACAGGATTATCTCAAGGTATGTACACAGTTATTGTAACAGATGTTGAAGGCTGTAATGCGCAGACAAGTATTATCGTACCAGTAAATGGATCCCTCAATGTATTAATTAATGAAGGTCAGGCGATAACTTGTCATGGAGAATCGAATGCCATATTAAGTGCAAATGCCCCTGGTGGAATTGTTCCTTTAGATTATAATTGGAATACTGGAAGCAGTAGCAATCGGATTGAGAATTTAAGTAGTGGTATTTATTCGGTTATTGTTACGGATTCGTTAGGTTGTACTGGAAGTCAATCTCATCAAGTGACTGAACCTTTTCCAATTAACTTAGATCTTACGACAGAAGCAATTCAATGTTATAATGGAGATGATGGACAAGCAATTGTGATTGCTTCCGGAGGAACTGCTCCATATAATGCTTATTGGCCAAATCATGGTGATGGGGATACGTTAAATAATTTAACTGCAGGTTATTATACTGTTATTGTTACAGATAGTCATAATTGTGAAATCGTTGACAGTGTTTTTGTTTCACAGCCTGACAGTCCGATGGAAATTGACTTAATATCCAGAGATATTACATGTTATAATATGGATAATGGGCAAATAGCAGCATCTGGTGTTGGGGGTACTTCTCCTTATTCATATGAATGGAGTTTTGCAGAATATACGAGTGAAATGCCTGAAATTAGTAATCTACCGGACGGATTTTATTCCCTCGTTGTTTCTGATTATAATGGATGTATTGCTGATACTTTGGTTATGATTTCAGAACCGGCTCCTATTATTGTTGATTACAGCACAGTTAATCCGAGTTGTATCGGAAACAATGATGGAAGTATTGATATGGCTGTTGTTGGCGGAGTTGAGCCATATACATTTATGTGGGATAATGCGACGGGTAATTTGCAATTTATTGATGGATTGTATGAAGGAAATTATTTCATAACTATTCAGGATGCAAATGATTGCGTATATGAAGTTAAGCCAATTACCTTGATGGATACACCGGAAGCGTGTTTGAGAGTGCCGAATGCTTTCACTCCAAATGATGATAATAATAATGATACCTGGATTATTGAGAACATTGAAATGTTCCCGAATGCAATTGTTCAGGTGTTTAATCGTTGGGGACAAGTTGTTTATGTAGGGAAGCACGGAGTCGAGCCTTGGGATGGTAAAGATATAAAAGGAAATTCTGTACCGATAGCTTCATATATTTACATCATTCATTTGTATAATGGTATGAAACCGATAACCGGCACGGTAACCGTTGTTCACTAATTTAACCCGAAAAATTCACCGCAAATAGTTAGATGGTAATACCGATTGTGAATCAAAATTGTACTATATTATTTGTGTAATCGGTATTATTTCTTGTATCAGCTTTGATTCTACATCGGCATTGTTTACTCCCGAAAAGAGGGGATACCGGAATTTTTGATTTTTAATCGGTATAACTGACCATTGCAAAAAAACAAGAGCCGAGATTTGAAAACCTCGGCTCTTTATTTTTAAAATATCCTTATCGCTTGCTTTATTTGTTTTTTACAACTTGTTTCTTTATTATTCCTTTAGCTGTTTGGAATTCAATGAAATAAATGCCATTTGAATACTCTGAGAAAGGGATTTTTTGAATGTTAGAATCAAATGTTCTTAGTTGTTTTCCATCGGAAGAATAAAGTGTAATTTTAACAATATCAAGCTTTGAATCAATTATTAAAACATGATTTACAGGGTTTGGATAAATAAATAGTTGTTCAGAAACTTCAGGATCTAAATCTGTGATAATAATATCAACTGAACCGTTCATATCTATGCTACAATCTGCCATGTCGCTTATCGCTGTTGTAGTATAAGTTCCCGGTTCTGAAAAGTTTCCAAACGAGAGTTGCTCGCCTGTTCCTGCCGCTGTTGCAACTTCTCCATCTATATCATGAAAGAGAAAATAAGTAACATCAGTTTCGCTATCAGAGAGTAAAATTTCAGAATCAGAACCGACTTCAATTTCACCACCGCCAATCAAATCATAGACGGTTGGCAGTGCTTGAACATCCACACTGATTTCATCATCGGCGCTGCATGTTCCATAACTTACGGTAACGCTGTATGTATCGTTTGTGCTTACCGAGATTGTTTCTGTGTCATCGCCGGTTGACCAAAGATATGTATATTCAGCACTTGTGTTGGGATTTAAAACAACAGGCACTTCATCTTCACAAACTTCAATTGTTTCAGCATCAAAAATAGGATTTGGTGCAGGAAGAATGTTTACTGTAATTTCATCTGTTGCAGTACAGCCGTTTGCGCTTTCAACAATCACGCTGTAATTCCCACTTGAATTAACTTCGAGTGTTTGGCTGCTGCCGGATGGTGTCCAAGCATATGATGTCATGCCTGCACCGGCATCCAAAGTAATTGGTGCTTCAGTATCGCAGGCTTCAATATCTACTCCGAGATCAACAGTTGGTGCCGTTAAATGGCTCACTTCAACTTGATCCGTTGCTGTACATCCGTCGGCATCTGTAATTGTGACAGCGTAAATTCCTTCATCAGAAACACTGATATTTTGAGTGTCGCCCGATGGTGTCCAATTGTAATCAGACATTCCTGCACCGGCATCTAAAGTAGCATTTTCGCCCGGACATAATTCAATATCTCCGCCGAGATTTATACTTGGATTTGCATAGACTTCAATTAGATCGGTTGCTGTATAAGTATCATCTCCAAGCGTGTTGGTTGCCGTTAGCGAGACGATGTAAACTCCCGGGGATAAATAATCGTGGATTGGATGCTGTTCGGTTGATGTGTTTCCATCTCCAAAATCCCACAACCAAAAATCCGGATTACAGAGTGATTCATCTGTAAATTGCACGCTTAATAATTCACAGCCTCCAGTTTCATCCACAGAAAAGTCAGCTGCCGGTGGGGCAGGGCATAGCTCTACGTCAATTAAAAATGCGGTGTTAAAACCATCGGTAAAGACATCATCTAAATTACCCCAACTGTTTGAATAGTAGGCGAAAGCTGTCGGGCTGTAAGGGCTTGGGTCTTCTCTGTCCTGAGCCATATAAACGGCAAATGTATCCTGTGGAGTTTCATAATAGATTTCATATCCGACAAAGAATGTTTCAGGAACGATTACCGGGATTGATAGCTCCACGGTACTGTATGAGCCTTCTGTAAAATCAGTAATGTTTTTGTCTTCGCTATAAATTTCAGTTCCCGGAACACCGGCATTTTCATTCCACACTTTAATTGTAATGATTGGATTTCCTGATAGCGCATCCGCTTTTGCAACTCCCAAAGTGACTTCGGTTAGTGAATTTAAGGCAGGATTTTCATACAATTCAGCAAACTTACTAAATCCATATCCATTATGTCCAGAAACGTAACCATCGGTTGCAGTATAATACACAATATTATCATCTGTATGAATATTACTCATTCCTTCACAAGTTAGTGGAGCACTTACAACCGTAATGAAATCTGTTTTTGTAATGGGACTTGATTCCCCCATGGCATTTTCTACGGTAAGTGTAATGTCATAAGTGCCAACAGCAGACCATGTTGCGCTTGGGTGTTGATCGTTGTTGCTTGTTACATCAGCTCCTTCAAATGTCCAGATCCATGTGTCAGGTACACCGGTACTTATATCGGTAAACTGTACTTCACTCCCGATGACAACGGTTTGAGGCGTTCCGGTAAAATTAGCGACAGGAGCTGCAACGGCTACGTCACTTGCGTAGGCTTTAATGCATAAATCATAATCATTTCCGCTGCTTCCTCCTAACTCAGTCCAGGAGCCGCCATTGCTGCTTATCCAGCATTTTCCGGTTTCGAAGGTAGCTGATGATGAATAGTCTGCATATGCAAATTCAACAGGTAATGGATACCCACTGGTGTTGTAATACCTGACCAGTACATAAAAATCATTTCCTGAACTAAGATTAACATTACTTGAAAAATCAAAGCTATAATATCCGGGATATTCACAAAACTGATTGGTGATACTTCCTAATTGGGTGCTGAGGGTTGTTCCGTCGAAATTTTCGTACACAGTAATGTCCACATTTGAATTTCCGGTTGTAATAAAGCTTCCGATGGATTCCAGAATCTGATTTGCTGCAGCTGTAAATTTTATCAGAGCATAATCATCGCCGCCGTCATCATAACCATATGATGCGCACCAACCCAATTCATCGTATCCATAGACATTAGATTCATTGTTATATGCTGTTGTGCTTGGGAAATATCCCATGGTCGTAAGTGCTTTTGTATCTTCATATGAGATATAAAAATATCCGGATTCACCCCATGAGGGGCCCCATGAATTGCGTATAATCCATGCTCCGGGGGCGGAAGGGGTTGCATTGTCACCAGTAACCACTTTATCATCATCCCAACCGACAAGGAGTACCCCGTGGTTTGTACTTTCCGTGCCATCATAATAATATGTGTCGTCTGAATAGTTCATGTAATCAGCATCGTAGCGCATATTCACATAAATGGCTCCCTGATCAAGTACTGTTTGTTTAATGACATCTACATTATAACCGGCGTCGTTAATTCCCGGAAGATATCTGGCTTCATCGACATAAGCCATAGGCGTTAGTCCTGAGACACATTCCGGATTGCTCGGCAATGTGTAGGGGTCGTTACTTTCGTCAATTGGACCTGATTGTCTGGCAAGGTAAGCCATGGCAATTTCATAGTTTCCTCCATCTGATGGTAACCAATCAAAATCATGGCAAGTAACCATATTTTGCTCAGAAAGGTCTTCTTGGCTCAGTCCGTTTTTTAACCAGTATGATTCAACAGCACCGTAAGTGGCAAATGACCAGCAAGCTCCTTCAAGTCCTTGGTCTCTTACTGGTGACAGCCAATTTCCTCCGTTGACATCTCGTAAGTCATAACTTGCTCCTAATTTTGTGGCATCAATACTTGGCGTATAATGCGGATCAAAAAATTTTAGGGTTGGCGATGGATTTTCTCCCAGAGCATAACCGTCTGAAGTAAACTGTGCGCTTTGTTGTTTTGACTGATGCGCTGCAAACTCCGGATTTACCGGTGCTAATTGGGGAAGACTCTGTGCGAGGCTAAATAATGGAATCAAAAACACAATCAGCAAAAATAGTTTCAATGTTTTCATGTTTTTTTTTTTGTAAATATAAAGTAAAATGCAAAAAGAATGCTTTTTCCTTTATGTTTTTGGCTAAAAAAAACGAGTCAAAATAAGTGACTCGTTTTTTCTGTATAATAATTATGTGTAATTATTTGAGATTAAACTTTTTGATAAAGTCAGTTAGAATGCCATCAAGATTTGGTAAACCAATTTCCTGAAGGTCATAATATACACGTGTGTTTGGCTTTTTGATATCGATAATACGATTCAAATCGATTGGAGTACCAATGATAACAGAATCACAATCAGTCGTATTGATTGTTGTTTCGAGGTCTTTCAATTGCTGTGCGCTATATCCCATTGCTGGAAGCAGAGTTCCGATATTCGGATATATTTTGAAAGTTTCAGCCAATTTTCCTACTGCAAATGGACGTGGGTCAACTAATTCAGCACAACCGAATTTTTGGGCAGCAACTGTACCGGCACCAATTTTCATTTCTCCGTGTGTGAGGGTTGGACCATCTTCAACAACAAGTACACGTTTTCCTTTAATAATTGCTGGATCATCTACTTTAATTGGTGATGCGCCATCAATTACAGTTGCATTTGGGTTCACTTTTTCAATGCTTTCACGTACAGTTTGGATGCCCTCAGGTGAAGCAGAGTCCATTTTGTTAATTACGATAGCATCTGCAATACGCATATTTACTTCTCCGGGGTAATAAGATAATTCATGTCCGGGGCGATGCGGATCTGCAACGGTAATAGTGAGGTCTGATTTATAGAATGGGAAGTCATTGTTTCCACCATCCCAAAGAATAACATCACATCCGTCAGAATCTTTTTCTGCTTCGCGAAGAATTGCTTCATAATCGACACCGGAATAAATCACGTTTCCACGCACAACATGGGGTTCGTACTCTTCCATTTCTTCCACAGTACATTTGTGTTTTTTAAGGTCAGAAACATCTGCAAAACGCTGAACTTTTTGTGCGTTGAGGTCTCCGTAAGGCATTGGGTGACGAACAGCAACAACTTTCAGTCCTTTATCCATCATATATTCAATGACTTTACGACTGGTTTGTGATTTGCCGCATCCTGTACGGGTTGCAACTACTGCGATTACAGGTTTTGTGGATTTAACCATAGTTTCTCCCGGACCTAATAACATAAAGTTTGCTCCTGCAGCATTAACGCGAGCACTCATGTTCATAACACGGTTGTAAGGGACATCGCTATATGCGAACACACAATCCTCTGCATTGTGTTCTTTAATCAGTTTTTCGAGATCAGGTTCAGCAAAAATCGGAATTCCTTCCGGGTAAAGTTCTCCTGCCAATTCTTTTGGGTATTTTCTTCCATCAATATCAGGAATTTGAGCAGCGGTAAAGGCAACGACATTATATGCCTCATTACCTCTAAAAAAAGTGTTGAAGTTGTGGAAGTCTCTTCCTGCAGCTCCAATGATAATTACATTTCTCTTTGCCATAACAAAGTTTTTATTTAGTTAAACAATAGGTTTGCTTGTCTTTCACAAAGTTAAAATTATTAACGGATTTTTTCGTGAACACAAATTGAATTTTCCTAATTTTTTGATTTGAATTTTGTTTGAAGCGAATTGTATTCAAAAATCATGTCAGAAAACTAGAGACATACAACAGAAATATGTTAAAGAACATAAATTATCATCTGATAGTTTCCATGAATTTCGCTTTGTCGATTACAAATCGTTTGTGAAATCCCTCTCCAACTTTTCCTGCTTCATCTTCCGCCCAAACTTTGAAAATCAACCGTTTTCTGTCGATTTCAATTAACCCGTAAAATTCATGCCATTATCTTTGCACATCTTCAAATCATCTAACCTGCATTATTCATGGAATTCCCTTTGTGCAGATTTGAATCATCTAAACCCGCAGTCATATTTTTATATTCCAAGGGTTTAGATGATTCAAATCTGTGCAAAGGGAATTTCAAGCATACCTAAAATTAGGTGTAAATTATTAATTGTTTTTAGGCTTTAAAATGTTAGTATATTGATGCAAATACGCTTAATTTTGCGATGAATAATGCAGGCTAAAGAAAAGCCTTCATCTTTTGCTTTTATTCCCGTGATAGTTAAAATACAATTTACCAGTGAGGTTGACATTAAATCCGTAGGGGAAAATGCTTCTCCTTTTCCGCAATTGTCTGTTGGTGCATCTGTAATAATGGTGTTTCCGGAACGGACATGTGTATTGTGTGTCCGTAATTCTCCTATGTATTCAATTTTTGTTGTTGTCATACGAATCAATTTTATTAAAGAACAGTTTGCTTAAAAATATGTTGTGTTAAGGGACATCTAATAATTCTTTCGCATCAAGATTTTCAGCGTTTTTCATAGACAATGAAATTTTTTGAAGCACTATATGAGAAACGCTGAAAACCCTACGGGAACAAAATTTGTGCCTTGCATCTTATTCATTAAATTTGTTTATTGAAAGAAAAGAATTATTAGAAGGCCCCTTAATCAAAAAAATCTTGTGATTATGACAAAAGCCTTGTTTTTGTTGTGCTAAACCATTATTTTTACCTTCAAACTAAGTCGCAAACCACAAAAATTGAATTTATGAAACGAATTTTATCATTATTAATGATTGCCGGACTTTTTGTACCACAAATTATGGCACAAAATGATTGTACAACGCCGGATGAAATTATGTCCTTGCCATATAGTGCAAGCGGATTAACAACCGAAGGAACACTTGATGATTATGGTCCGGATGATGCCTGCTCGAGTGCAGCGATGGAAAATGAGGATTATGTTTTCTCGTTTACTCCAGCTGCTGATGTTACGGTTAATCTTAGCTTAATGAATACCGAAATTGTATCGGAAGCACCTATGGCGATTGGTGCAACCATCGGATTATTTGTATTGGATGGTGTTCCGACGGATCCTTTAACAAATTGTGTTGCAATTGTGGATGATCAAACAGCAGATCCTGAAATTGATATGCTCAGTTTTTCTTCCGGAACAACTTATTATATTATTGTTTCCTCTTCGGATGAAGATTATATTTTGCAGACATATCCGACAACCGTGAATTTCGATATTCAAATTACAGAAATTCTTGGTGATGATGCCGGAATTATTTCTGTTCAAGCTATTGAATCTGATTGTGGTATGACTGAAATTGAAGTCACTTGTAACATACAAAATTATGGAGTTAATGAAATTACAAGTCTTGATTTAGCCTTTACCGTTGATGGTGGCACAGAAATAGTGGAAACTTATACAGGCAGTATTTTGTATGGAATAACTGTCGAATATACGTTTACTGATTTGGCAGATATTAGCGGATTAGGAACTCATGAAATTCAGGTATATACTTTGCTAACAGGTGATGAAACACCAACAAACGATATGGCAGCAACTGAGGTTATGAATTTGCCGGTTATTTCAACACTGGCCTATGTTGAAGATTTTGAAATGGGTCCTTATTTTTGGACGTTTTCAGCAGAATCCTCATGGGCTGTTGGTATTCCAAACGATTCGTTAGTAATCAATGCCGCTGCTGAAGGAACACAGGTTTTATCCACAAATCCTGAAGGAAACGCGATGACAAACGAAAATTCTTATGCTATAAGCCCATGTTTTGATTTTTCTCTTAGCAATGGAGTTGAAGTGAGCTTTGCGCTTTGGCATGAACTCGGATTTATTGATGCCAGTGCAGGATTTGATTATACGATTGATGGTGGATTAACTTGGGCAAATGTGGATGATACCTGGGCAGGAAGTAGCGAAACGTGGTTAAATATGGAGTATGAATTGCCCGAATTGGCAGGTGAACCAAGTTGCAGATTCCGTTTTACCTACGAGGGTGTTTTCCTTTCTGCCGAAGGATATGCAGTTGATATGTTTGAAATTAATGAATTACCCGCAGTAGAACTGGCTGTATCAGAAATCATTGCTCCGATAAGTTCATGTACGCTGACAAATAGTGAGATTATTAAAATCAATTTACTTAATCTTGGTATTGCAGATCAAACCGGCTTTGAGCTATCTTACTCAATTGATGGTGGAAATACCTGGGAAACTGAAGTTTATACTGACAATCTTATTGCTGGTAGTGAGGTGATGTTCCCATTTGCGACACCTGCTGATTTCGCATTAATTGGTGAATATGAATTAATCTGTGCTGTTTCTATTGCAGGAGATGAGTTAACCGAGAATGATACCATGACAAAAATGATTTATCATGGTGATATTTATTCAGACTTTCCTTATGCTGAAAGTTTCGAAAGTGGAAATGCAGAGTGGTCAGCCGGTGGCGAGGATTTTTCCATGGAATTGGCAGAGCCCAGTGCAGCAATTATAAATGCTGCTTCTGACGGAACGATGGCATGGGTTACAAATGCAATAGGATATCATAATGCCTCTGAAATGGCATATCTTGTGAGCCCGTGTTTTAATTTCAGCAGCTTAGTCAATCCAACCATTGATGTGGATGTTTTTTACAATACACAGACCTTTACATCGGGAATGGTTTTAGAATACAGTTTGGATAATGGTGTTAATTGGGATACTGTAAATGCAAGTGGAGCTGCTGTGAATTGGTACGGTAGTGATATGATTTCAGGAACAAGTTGGAATGGTAACTCTGAACAATGGATTACTGCACACAATAATATGGAAATGCTTGCAGGCGAATCAAATGTGCAATTGCGTTTTGTTTTCGATGCCGGTAATTTTAGTTTTGGTGATTATGAAGGTGTTGCCATTGATAATATTGTAATCTCCGATTGTGCTGATATTCCTCAAGCAGCATTTGATTATACCATGAATAGTGAAACCGAAGTTGCATTTGCAAATGAGTCAATAAATGAGGATAGTGTAGAGTGGAATTTTGGTGACAATCAATTCCTTCCAACAACCTCAAACGAAGAAAACCCTGTCTTTAACTTTCCCGGTGATGGTTCTTATACAGTGACACTTACAGTTTTTAATGATTGTGGCAGCGATCAAACAACTCAGACTATTGATATTATTACAACTGATATCAATCCTTTTGACAAAGAAGCACTTAGTGTGTATCCAAATCCTGTAAAAGATGTGCTTTACATTCAGGGAGAGGGTATAAGTAGCTTGAAAATTTATGCTGTTGATGGTCGCTTGTTGATGAATGAAAACCAGGTGCAGAATGGTTTTATGATTAATACAGATCAGTTTGAATCAGGTTTGTACATAATTACTGTTTGGCAAAATGAGATGCGTAAAAGCATGCAGTTTGTTAAAGAATAAAGCATCGTGAAATAACTCTCGTAAAATGGCTTTGGAAATTTCCAAGGCCATTTTTTTTGTCTAATGAATAAGTCAGTAAAGAAAAAAGATTTTGAGGTATAATATTATGCCCTAAAGTTATGGGGACTTCTAATAATTCTTTCGCATCAAGATTTTCAGCGTTTTTCATAGACAATTTGACTGCGTTAAAATTTTTCTAAATTTGTAAATAAGAAAGTTGCATTTGCTGGTTGAATCTACATAAGCAAAACCGCTTAACACTCCTTTCTTTTTATTACTTTTGGCGCAAAGATTGAATCATGAGTTTTAAGCTTGAAAAAGTAGATCACCATACAAATGCACGTGCAGGAGTATTAGAAACAGGACACGGCCCCGTGCAAACTCCAATTTTCATGCCAGTTGGAACAGTCGGTAGCGTAAAAGCAGTCGATTTTACTTTCCTTAAAGAGGATATTAAAGCAAAAATTATTCTAGGAAACACATACCACCTTTATTTACGTCCGGGAATTGATATTATTGAAAAAGCCGGAGGATTACATAAATTCAATACATGGGATGGCCCGATTCTTACCGATAGCGGGGGTTATCAAGTGTTTTCTTTGTCTGCCAATCGTAAGCTGACTGAAGAGGGGGCAATGTTTAAATCTCATATCGATGGATCAAAACATTTGTTTACACCCGAAAATGTGGTTGAGATTCAGCGTAGCATTGGATCTGATATCATGATGGCTTTGGATGAATGCACACCGTATCCATGTGAGTATGATTATGCAAAAAAATCGATGCAGCTAACCCATCGTTGGCTTGACAGAGGATTTGCCCATTACAAAAATACGCAACCGAAATACGGTTTCCATCAGCACTATTTCCCCATTGTACAGGGCTCAGTTTTTGAAGATCTTAGAAAAGAATCTGCCAAAGTAATCTCATCGTATGATGCTGCAGGATATGCAATCGGCGGACTTTCTGTCGGAGAGCCACACCACATGATGTACGATATGATTGATGTTGTCAATGATATCCTGCCAAAGGAAAAACCTCGTTACCTAATGGGTGTCGGAACGCCTGAAAATATTATCGAAGCAATAGCTCGTGGTGTAGACATGTTCGATTGTGTCATGCCAACGCGTAACGGACGAAATGGGATGCTTTTTACAAGCGAAGGAATCATGAATATCAAAAATAAAAAATGGGAAGACGATTTTTCCCCGATTGATCCCAACGGCACATCATATGTCGATCACAAATATTCCAAAGCTTATCTCAGGCATTTAATCCACTCAAACGAATATCTTGGACTGCAAATTGCAAGCATCCATAATCTGGCATTTTATCTTGAACTTGTTCGTCAGGCCAGACAAAAAATTGTTGATGGCGATTTCAATCAATGGAAAAATGCTATCT
>Ga0307990_1003030_pt1 | contig 13065 bp, 11 predicted proteins | sample EllFjometagen129_FD_203168 | JGI IMG/M metagenome (GOLD analysis project Ga0307990, IMG submission 203168) | Marine microbial communities from Ellis Fjord, Antarctic Ocean - #129 | ecosystem: Environmental > Aquatic > Marine > Unclassified | place: Southern Ocean | collected 2014-10-08
ACGTCGTCGACGGAGTGGACGTGCTGCTGGCTTTGGAGGCGCTGATTGTGTGGGATGCCACCGGGGGCGATCCCAATTCGCCATTCGGCAACCTGCCGGCGATTGATAGCTTCACGGGCGAAACCTAGCTGACCACTGACGACCTGGCCACGATCGACGCCGTGATGCTGCTGGCCGACGCGGACGGCGACGGTGTGGTGGGCGCGGCAGACTACATCGCACTGAAAACAAACTTCGGAACGGCCTCGGGCGCGACGTGGGAGCAGGGGGATTTCGATGGCGACGGAGACGTGGATTTAGACGACAAGGCTATTCTTGAATTCAGTTACGGCGAGGGCCCGATTGGCACGGCGGCCCCGGCCCCCCCGGGGAATGTTCCCGAGCCCGCCACGCTCTTTGTCATGATGGTCGCAGGCCTTCCTGCTTTGTTGAAGCGCAGGCGACGCCGGAGCTGAAATCCCGAGCTAGCCTAGAATCTGGCACTGGGCTGGGTAGCAATGATCCGCTGGCGGCGGTCGGGCTGAAAGACATTCTCTGGCTCTTCAAGGACTTTCGTGACTGAGTGATCAACAGAGCCTCAAATAGCCAATAGCTCCCTCTTCCAGAACCGTGTTCTTGCACGCGAAGATGTGCCTGTCGACGCCGAATTCAGGGACCATATCTGTGAGCCTGACAAACCGCCCCCTCCGCTCTCGCCGCTCCACAATTACCATAACCGTTCCCCCCGAACGTGCGACGCCCCTTCACGCGATGTCACCACCAACTGGTTTGCTTCTGTTCTGAATCCGTCGTCCGTGCAAAAGACAGCCGCGGTGCCAGGCAAAACCGAATTCAGATTTGTGCTGTCTGAGATGTTCCGGTCTCGCATCCACATCTGCCACGATTACAGCCCGAGACACCTTCAACAATTGCGCAAGGAGGTTTCGTCCACTTGGCATTATCATCGCAGCAGGATTGAACCTCCCAACAGGCGAATACCAGACTTGATCGTTCACGGCGGCCCAGGAGTCGCTCTGCAAGAAACCTCGATCGAGTCGGGCCAGTCGGGGTCTGCCCCGAAGTGACGTCTATCGACGTAGCCTGCTGACAATGAATCGCCGACACAGCAAGCCCGCAGCGCCGAACATCAGCAGAATCGCGGCCCCCGGCTCGGGAATCGTCTGGATTTCGGGGATAAGCTGGCCGTAGTAATCCCGCAAGACTTGCAGGTCGTACCAATCCACGTCGCAATCACCATCGCAGTCGCCGTCGGCCGTGGACATATCGCTGCCCTGGCCGATGTGCGTCTTGAGGGCAATGTAGTCAAGCGCATCAACCACGCCGTCGTCGTTGGTGTCGGGCTGGACGGGATCGAGAAGGCAGGTCAACACGCCGGTGTTCGGGTCGAGTTCCCAGTCGGCCGGGACTGCAATCGAGGCCGCGGCACCCAGTATCGCGGGCAAGTCGGCCTCGCCGATCGGAGCGAACAGGCTGAAGACATCTGACCTGCCGGGGGTAAAGCCTGGCTCGAACAACACCTCCATCGCGCAGCCGGCCAGGTTCACGGACTCGCCGATCAGGCATAGATCGCTGTTCGGGTCGGCCGAGCCGATCTCGATTTGCACCGTGCCCCCGCCGGCGTTCGCGCGGAACTCGCCAGCCAATTCCGCCCCGCCGGCCAGGTGCAGCGTGCCACCATCCAATACGATCTCGCTGATGTCCGTCAGGTTCAGCGATCCGGCGCACGTCAGTGTCGAACCGGCATTGACGTAGACCTGGCCACCGACACCAGAGTAATCGTAGCCGATCTGGGTCGTCCCCTGCGATGTCCAGTTGCCGCCGCTCAGGTTCACCCTGCCGCTGCTGTCGGAGAAGAACCCGACGTTCACCCTCTCCTGGGAGATCCACGAGGCGTTGGAATCGACGTTGACCACGCCGGCGCCGTAGTGGCCCACGTGGACGTAATCCTGGCTGGTCCACACAGCCTGGTCGTGCAGGTTGACCGTCCCGTTGGCATCGCTGTGGGCGCCGATGTAACACGAGTCGGCCACGCTCCACGTGCCGTCGGTCACAGTGACATTGGCATCGGTCCAGCGGGCGTCACCCAGGCCGACGTGATCCTCAGCAACCCACGCGGAACCGTTGACGTTGATGACGCCCGTCGCGCCGGTCATGTATCCCATGTGGACACGCTTCGGCGTGGTCAGCGTCGCCCCGTTGGTCACGTCCACTCTGCCGGCCCCACTCATTCCCACGTACAACTCCGCGTCACTGCCCCCACCCGAAACAACCCGCCAGTCGCCGTCGGCTGCGTGGGATGGATACACACTGCCACTGGTCACGATATCGAAGGCGCCCGGGGCATCCGGCGCTGCCATGGCGATCAGCACGCCAGCCAGGACAAAAGCGTTGAGCGGTCGCTTTGACATATCAAGCCTCCAAAACAAAAGCCTCGCCCCCAAGCACCCGCTGAGCAGCGGAGAAGAACAGATTCGCCTGATGGATCAGGTCACACGACCGTCATATTCAGCGTGGGTAATTCTATGCCGACCCCGAACAACGACAATCGGATTCTTCTGAAACTGGAATCCGGAGACATGCCTCTTCTCGCCGCCAGCATGGTTGGGATTGCCCGGCATGGCGACATGATTCAGGCGACTGCATCGAGCGCCGTAGCCTGGACAATCCCCGAGGAACGGACTTGCAGCGTACTAGATCCGCATGGCCAATACATGGCCAATGCTAACTAACTGTCCCCAATGGCGTTGACTGGGTCTGTCAGGCGCGCCGCCACCGCCGCCGCAGGGCAGGCAGGCAAGCCAGCACCAGCAGGACCGCGGTCGTCGGCTCGGGCACGGGATTGGTCAGGTTCGCCGAGCCGTCAACGTTCTCCATGTAAATGTCATCCAGCCAGAGCGGGGCCGGACCGCTGCCGCCATCGGAGGCCTTGAGATAGAAATTGACCAGGTCGTTGCCGCTGACGAAGCTGCGGAAATTGAAAACAGTATCCCCTTCGTCATCGTCAAGTTGGTCGCCCGTCGTGGCAGCCTGGCCATCACGGGCGTGCATCCAGACCTGCGTCGTGCCAGAAGCGTTATCCACCAGCGCCCAGAGGTTGTACCAGGTCAGATGAGTCAACTCGTCCAGAGTTTCGTACGTCGAACCATCGTGGATCTCCAGGCGATCCTGGGCGGTTACGCGGCGAAGCTCCGGGCCGAAATCGCTGTATTCGGTGGGAGCCGTCAAGCGCGACATGCCAAGCGAGTAGTTGTGACTCCCATCGAACCGGAAGCGAAGGAACAGCATCCTCGTCTCGCCCGTGGGAATCGTCAAGCCCTTGCGGAGTACGCCGGTATCGACGGTTAACTCCAAAACCTGGTTGTCGCCCTGGCCGGGCAAGGTTACCACTTCGCCGCTCAAGCCGGAGGCAACCCAGCCGTTCTGACCACCGATGCGGTCGAGATCGAGGCCCTCGAAGTCCTCCACGACGAGGAATTCCGCTTGGGCAACCCCTGCCCCCAGACCCACGGCAAGGCCAAGCAACACGAGACATGCGACATTGCCTGTCATGGTTTGGCGAGTCATCATAATATCCGCTCCTGTGTAAGAGTTGACCGCAACGCAACGAAGGCTTTTCTCGGGGGATCAGAGAGGTGCCTGCCAGCAGAAGGAAAACCTGTCCAGGCCGGTTGATCCCTTTCCCCAAGCCTTGTTTACTCAAGTACTCAAGCAAGACCGGATAACAAGCCCCGATCGAAAAAGAGCGGGCAGACCTCCAAAGGCTGGTACATCAAGCGGTGCCTTACCTGCGACTCGTATATTATAGCACGAAATGCAGCGAGGACCACATTTAAGGCTAAATAGGATAACAGAATCCAAGTATCCCTTATGCGTGAATGGGGGACTCCATTGACAACCTGGGATCTGATACGCTGAGGGAAAACGAATGATGCCCTCCAACGCCCCCACATATCAGCCGATTACAACCCTTGCCCCCGAATAACCGCCAAAAGAGCTCTTGAAAACGGCATCCACCCAACCATATGATTAAATGACTGACCAGTCAGTCAGGCCCGTAACATGCTGGTATACTGAAGCAGCCCCACTGTCCGTGGTGCGTGGGCCGGTGAAAGCACAAAAGGGTAAGAGTTTATGAAAACGGAACTTGTAGACAGCAGACGAAAGGACATCCTGGACGCCGCGATGGCGTTGTTCGCTGGTCACGGGTACGCCTCGACGACCATGGACGAGGTAGCCGCGGCGGCAGGAATATCTAAAGGCAGCGTATACAATTACTTCAAAAGCAAGCAGGACCTCTTTACGCAACTTTTCAACCAGGCGGTGCTCAAAAACGAAGAGGAAGTGGACGCCTTGGTCGCCGAGCCGCTGGGAGCCGGCGAAAAGCTCTGCATGATCCTGGATTACTGGTATCAGGGTTTCGCGGCGGATCTCAAGATAGGGCGCCTCACGCTCGAGTTCTGGGCTACCGCCGCCCATGAATCCCACACCGGCATGCTGGCTGAGAACATCCATGCTGCCTACGACCGGTGGATTGCCCAGATCGAGCGCATCATCCGGGAAGGCATCGACAGCGGCGAGGTGAATCCGCGAATCGACCCCCAGACCCACGCGACGCTGTTTCTGGGGCTTATCGACGGGCTGATGCTCCACGCAATCCTTGGCATCGGATCAACGGTAAATGACAAATTCATGGCGTCCATGAAGCAATCCGTTCTCGGCAGCCTGGGCATCCGGCAGATGCCCAATGACGGACAGGAGCAATAAATATGCGGACATGCGTATCCAACGACCGTTCCATCGGGATTCCATCCCAAAAGCGACGCGGCAAGGTGCTGGGCGGGCTGATCGCGGGCCTGCTGATTCTGCTGGCTGGATCGTTCGTGGTGATCGTCGCGGTCATCCCCAAACCCGACGACACTCAACCGCCGCAGAAGGTCCCCGCCGTCAACGTCACCGTCTTGCCGATCGTGCCAATCAAGGACTTCAAGGACACCTTCACAATCCCCGGCTCGGTCGAGCCCAACAGCGTGGTTCACGTGGCGGCCGAGGTGCCGGGACGGATTGAGTACATCACCCCCACGGAGGGCCAGACCGTCGCCGCCGGGGACAAGCTGGCCGAGCTCAATACGGAGCTTCTCCAAGCCTCCTTCGACCAGGCCAAGGCGACCATGGACCTCGACGCACGCGAGCTGCTGCGAGTAAAGGAACTACGGGACCGCGGCGTGGCGACCAACACGGAACTCGACAAGGCCCGTGCCAGGGCCGAGGCGTCCAAGGCAATGTTCAACGCCGCCAAGGCCCAACTGGACCGCGCGGTGATCTACTCGCCCACCTCAGGTCGGCTCAACAAGGTGCTCGTGGAAACCGGCGAGTACGTCGCGCCAGGCGCGGTCCTGGCCGAAATCGTCGAGATCGACCCCGTCCTGGTCGTCGTCGAGGTGCCCGAAAAAGACATGCGATACCTCCGCGTCGGCAAGACCGAAACCATCCTCGCCGACGCCCTGGACTCCAAGGAATTCACAGGCCGAATAAGCTACATCAGCGCCGTCGCCGATGCCGCATCGCGGACGACGCGGGTCGAACTGGTGGTCCCCAACGGCGACGGCGAACTCAAGAGCGGGCAAATCGTCACCGTCCACATGGAACGGCGAACGATTCCCGAGGCGATCAAGATACCCCTCGAAGCCGTAATCTCGCTGGAGACCGGCTACCGAGTCTACGTCGTGGTCGATGGGGTCGCCAAACCCCGCGACGTCAAGCTGGGCATATTCAAGGGACGCGACGTGCGAGTGATTTCAGGTCTCGCCGCCGGGGATAAGCTTATCGTCCGCGGGCACTACTACGTCGGCCCGGACCAGCCGGTGAAGATCATCGGCGAAGGCGACCAGGTCGAGCAGGCCGCGACAAGCCCCGCGACGAGCCAGACCGCCCCGGCCAAACCCGCGAGCGCCGGAGGTAACCGCCAGTGATTATCTCCGACACCGCGATCCGCAACCGCATGAGTGTGTTTGTGCTGATGGTCCTGATCATCGTGGCCGGGGCATGGAGCTACATCAGCCTGCCCCTGGAGGCAGCGCCCGACGTCGAGATACCCATCATCGTCGTGAGCACCATCTACGAAGGCGTCAGCCCCGCCGACGTCGAAAGCTCGGTGACCAACAAGATCGAGAAGCAGCTCACCGGCCTCAAAGGCGTCAAGGAGATTCGTTCTTCGAGCGTCGAGGGCATGTCGGTGATCGTCATCGAGTTCCTACCGAACGTCAAAATTGACAACGCCATGCAGTACGTTCGCGACAAGCTCGACCTGGCCAAGCGCGACCTGCCCACCGACATCGAGGAACCGGCGCTGACGGAGATCAACGTCGCCGAGATGCCGATCATGATGGTCAACATCTCCGGTGGCATATCCCCGTGGCGGCTCAAGCTGATCGCCGACGAACTCGAGGACACCATCGAGGAACGCATTCCCGAGGTCCTCGACGTTGACGTGCTCGGCGGACTCGAGCGGGAGATACGCCTGGAAATGTCCGCCGACCGCGTGGCGATGTACCGCCTGAGCGTTCCCGAGTTGATCGGCCTGGTGCCTTCGCAGCACGTGAACATCTCCGCCGGCGGACTGGAGACGCCGGGCATGAAGTTCAACGTCCGTGTGCCGGGCGAGGTCCAGACCCCTGGCGACATTGATGGATTCATGCTGACCACGAGAAACGGCAAACCCATCTACCTGACGGACGTCGCCGAGGTCCGCGACTCGTTCAAGGACCGCACGACCTACTCGCGCCTAAACAGCGCCGAGAGCATCACCGTCAGCATTCAAAAACGCATCGGCGCAAACATCGTCCACATCGTCGACAAGGTCAACGCCATCCTCGTCGAGGCCCGTAAGCAGGCCCCCAACGGCGTCATCTTCGAGGTCACGTTCGATGAGTCCGAACAGATCAGAATGGTGAACGCGGACCTGGAGAACAACATCCTCACCGGCCTGATCCTCGTGGTGGTCGTACTCGTGTTGTTCATGGGCATCCGCAGCAGCCTGATAGTCGCACTGGCGATACCGCTGAGCATGCTCATGAGCTTCGCTGTCATCATGGTGCTCGGCTACACGCTGAACATGATCGTCCTGTTCGGCCTGATCCTGGCGCTTGGTATGCTGGTGGACAACGCCATCGTCATCGTCGAGAACATCTACCGCCACATCAGCCTGGGCCGAACCAAGGTCCGGGCCGCAATGAAGGGCGCCAGCGAAGTAGCCTGGCCAGTCATCAGTTCGACCGCAACGACGCTGGCGGCGTTCTCTCCGCTGCTATTCTGGCCTGGCATAATGGGCGACTTCATGAAGTACCTGCCCATCACGCTGATAATCACGCTGTCCAGCAGCCTGCTTGTGGCGATGGTGATAAGCCCGACGCTCTGCTCGGTAATCGCCGGCGGCAAGCGAATCTCCCGCGAGGCAGGAAAGCATCATCCGATAATCGCGGTCTATCGCCGCGTTCTCGAGTTCTCGCTGACCCACTGGTACGCAACGCTGACAACGACGGTGCTGATGCTGGTCGGCTTGGTCATCACGTACGCCAAATGGGGCAACGGCATCGAGTTGTTCCCCGAGATCGAGCCCAGGTACGGCGTGATCAACATCCGCAGCCCGCAGGGAACGAGCATCGAGGAATCCAACCATCTGGCAAAAATCATCGAACGCAGGGTCGCCCCCTACCGGAAGGAGCTGAAGTACCTCGTCAGCAACGTCGGCTCGTCCGGCTCGTCCAACCCAATGAGTACCGATACCGGCGGGCCTCACATCGCAAACCTTACGCTGGTGTTCCCCGAATTCGAGGAACGCAAACTGGCAGGCCAAAACTCGCCCGAGACGCTCAAGAAAATCCGCGAAGACCTGACCGACATCGCCGGCGCGGAGATAAAGGTCGAAAAGCAGGAGGAAGGCCCTCCAACCGGCGTGCCAGTGACGGTCCGGTTCATCGGCAAGGACTACGCCAAGCTCCAGCAGGCAAGCGAGGCCGCCCGACTGGCCATCGCAAACGTGCCCGGAATGGTCAACCTCCGCAGCGACTGGGTGGCGACCAGGCCGGAACTGGCCTTCAAAATCAACCGCCGACGCGCCACGCTCATGGGCGTCAACGCCGCGGTTATCGGCAACTTCCTCAAGACCGCACTGTTCGGGAGAGAGGTCGGCATCTACCGACAGTTGACCGAGGAGTACGATATCACCCTTCGCCTGCCGCTGGGCCAGCGGGATAAGATCGAGGAACTGCTTCGACTGAATGTGCCCGGCGCCAACGGCACGCCCGTTCCGCTCAGCAGTATCGGCGAGTTCGAATACACCGGCGGGATGGGCACCATCCGCCACGTCGACGCCAAGCCCGTGATCACCCTCACCGCCGACGCCGAGGGCCGCCAGGGCGACGAGGTGCTCAAGGACGTCCAGAAGCGACTGGCCAGGCTCAAGGTGCCCCAAGGCGTGGAAGTCCGATACGCCGGCGAGAAGGAAGAACAGGACAAGGCCCAGGCCTTCCTGCTCAAGGCGTTCCTGGTGGCCCTCGGGCTGATCGTCATCATCCTGGTCATGCAGTTCAACACGCTCTCGGCCCCGCTGATAATCATGACAACCATCGTGCTGAGCCTCACCGGGGTTCTGGCGGGCCTGCTCATCTGCGGTATGCCGTTCGGCATTGTCATGACTGGCGTCGGCGTAATCAGCCTCGCCGGCGTGGTGGTCAACAACGCGATCGTCCTGCTGGACTACACTCGCATGCTCCAGCGGAAAGGCATGGATGTCATCGAGGCCGCCATCGAGGCTGGTGCCACCCGACTCCGCCCAGTGTTGCTGACAGCCACGACAACTATACTGGGCCTCGTGCCTATGGCGGTGGGTGTAAGCTTCGACTTCGCGAAGTTCCGCATAGCCTGGTTCAGCGAGTCCAGCCAGTGGTGGGCGTCGATGGCCATCGCGGTCATCTTCGGCCTGGCCTTCGCGACCGTTCTTACGCTCGTGGTCGTGCCCACGCTCTACGTGTCGCTCTACCGACTCACCACCGCCATGGGTCTGAGCGGCATACAAGACATCGAGGAAGAACGCCCCACCCCTCCGCCACTTCCAAAGGGCGCCTAATGATTCTTCCAGCAGACTCGGGTAAAAGGACGAACAGAAGCAGGTAGCCCGTGTCCCGTCCCAAGACCTGTTCGCTTCAGCGAGCAGCAGTGAAGAGGTGATATTCCGCAAACATGATTTGTTATACTTGGCGGTAGTCCCACTAAAAGGGAGAACAACACTTGTTGGAATGGATCCTCATCGCCGCTGCCGTCGTCGCTGTGGTCAAGACTGCAAAAATAGAGAAGAAGTCCCGCTGGCTCTGGGGCAGTCTGGCCTTTGGCCTGTGCTTGGGGAGCACATCCATCAATTACCCGTACCTACCCTACCTGAGGGTGCTGATCGCCGCAATCCTGACATTCGTGCTGATGATGGCCTGCAACATATCCCGCAAGACATGACGCCCCGAACCGGCGGTTTGCTTGACACCGAGCGTCCATCCATCGCACAATCGCCGCATGCAAAGGCTATATTTCATTATTGGCTGCACCGGCAGCGGCAAGGGCTCGCTGGGGCGCGAGCTGGCACGCCGGCTTGGCGGGCAAATCGTCAGCGTCGACTCGATGAAGATCTACCGCCGCATGGACATCGGCACGGCCAAGCCGTCCAAGGCTGCCCAGGCGGACATCCCCCACCACTGCATCGACGTGGTCGAGCCGTCGGCAAGTTTCTCGGTGGCCCAGTTCGTCAAACATGCCGACCGCGCCGTCGGCAAAATTGCATCCGCCGGGGCGACGCCCCTGGCCCTCGGCGGAACCAGCCTGTACATCAAGGCACTTTTCGAGGGCCTGTTCGAAGGGCCATCCGCCGACGAGGAAACCCGGCGACAACTAAAGGCCCGGGCAGCGGAGGAAGGCTTGGGAACCCTGCACGCCGATCTGGCGGCCGTCGACGCCGAGGCTGCTGCACGGATACACCCCAATGACGAAAGGCGGATCATCCGCGCTCTCGAGGTCTACCAGGTGTCAGGCCAGACCATCACCGAGCTTCAGCGCCAGTGGGATACGGGCCACCGCCGATACGACGCCGTGTTCATCGGCCTGCGCCGCGACAAGGCCGACCAGAGCGGCCGCATCAACCTGCGAGCGAAGAAGATGATGGAATCGGGCCTTCGTGACGAGGTCGCGTCACTGCTGGCCGAGCCGGCCGGCCTGAGCGACCAAGCCGCCCAGGCCGTCGGCTATGCCGAAATGATCGACCACCTCCACGGAAACTGCTCGCTGGATGAGGCATTCGAGCGAATCAAGATCAACACGCGACGCCTCGCCAAAAAGCAGCGAACCTGGCACCGCCGATTCCGCAATGTAACGTGGTTCGACGCCGCCCCCGACGAAACGCCCGAAGCCATCGCCACGCGGGTGATGGAGAAGATCACGATATGACGCGGGATGACTCCGCACAGTTCGATGAATGGATGGGCCTGGCGCTTGAGCAGGCCGCGGCCGCAGAAGCCATGGGCGAGGTGCCCATAGGAGCGGTTATCGTGCGGACGGATGACGGCGACCCCGACGCCGGACGCATCGTCGCTGCCAAGCACAACCGCCGGATCATCGACGCCGACCCCACTGCCCACGCCGAGATGCTCGCCATTCGCGCCGCAGCCGCGGCACTCGGCGATTGGCGACTCACCGGCTGCACCATGGTCGTCACGCTCGAACCTTGCTGCATGTGCGCCGGGGCGATAGTCCTTGCCCGGCTGGACCGCGTGATATACGGCGCCGCCGACCTCAAGGCCGGGGCCGTGGACACGCTCTACCACATTTGCGAAGACCCGCGGCTCAACCATCAGGTCCAAACCACCGGCGGCATCCGCGCCGACGAGTGCGGGCGAGTGCTGACAAATTTCTTCCGCAAGCAGCGAGCGATGGGGAAGAAGTAGCTCTTAAGTCTTAGGGTGGCAAAGCTCGAATGAGTACCGCCGGCATGTGCCTCGGCCTCAACGCACGACCCGCAAATTACCTCCCGCGATAACCCATCACGTTCGCCAGCAGCCTGTTCCCTGAAACCCAGGACCGTCGTCTCCTGCCGTCCCCCTAAGAGCTAAGAGCTTGGACCTTCTTTCCCCACCTCTACTCCTGGAATTTCTCGCTCGTAAACAGGTACACCTTCGCCTCCGGCGTTCGCCAGGCGTGGGGGGGCAGGTTGGCCTTGTGCGAGCAGCAGTAGTCGAGAAACTCAGTTGCGTCCCAGCCCTGGTCGGTGGCGACCTCGGGCAGGAAACAACCGCTGTGGTATCCGCTGACTATGTAGATGCCGTGCGTGCCAATTTCGAGTTTCTCCGGCGCGGTTGTCTGTTCGAGAGGCGATAGGACCGAAACCTCAATGGTCAGATCAGGCAATTCCTCGGGCGTGATGGGATCGGTCACGAAACGCGGATCGCCCGCGGCGGCCCGGCCCATCTCGACGATCATTTCCCCCAGCGGCCTGTCCGGCTGAAACGTGCCGATACAGCCGCGAAGGGCCTCTCGATTGGTCAGTGTCACGAAGCAGCCACGTTTTTCGGCGAGCAGGCCGGCACTTGGCGGCGGCTCGGGCGGGCTGGCGCCGGTCACGGCCGCCTGGACAGCACCCCGGGCAAGCGCGATCAATCCCTTGCGATCTTCCGCGTCGATGGCCATCAGCAGTCTCCTATTCAATAGGCAGGTTGAATTGTACCACCAGGGGCGGCACGATTCCATCCAGCCTCGGCGGGGCATGTCCAACTGAAGTTGGCAGTCGCCACTGGCGAGCATAGAATTGATGTCAGGGAATCGATGTTCTGAGCATTACCAGCCACCCGGGCCGGCAATCAGCCGTTCGCCTCGGGAAGAAAGGAGTACGCAATGAATCTGGGCGAATATCTGAAGGAAAAGGGGATTCCGTTCAAATCGTACGAACACCCGCCGGCCTACACGGCCCAGGAGGTAGCAGCCGAGGAGCACATAAGCGGCAACCTTATCGCCAAGGCCGTCGTGGTCCATGCCGACGGGCAGTACGCCCTTTGCGCCCTGCCGGCCTGCTACAAGCTCGACATGGGCAAGGTTGCAAAGGCGCTCAAGGTAAAAGCCCTCCGCCTGGCCGACGAGGGTGAGATGGCAGAGATGTTCCCCGATGTCGAGGTCGGTGCCGAGCCGCCCATGGGACAGTTGTGGAATCTGCCGACACTGGTCGACCGGCATCTGGCCAGCTACGACGATATCGTCTTCCAGGCCGGCACGCACCGCCAGGCCGTCCGGATTCGATACGCCGACTACGAATCGCTGACCAAGCCGCAAGTCGCCGACCTGGCAATCCACCTCTGAAAAACAGCTCCACCAGGATCGCCGACAACGAACGGAAACCGCCGGATGCGAAACCTTTTTGCGCGCCGGCCTTGACTGAACCGGCCGGTCAGACTAAGTACGGGGAATGTATCTCTTTATCCTAATTGTGCTTGTCAAGAACCAGCGCCGTCCATGATCAGCGATAAAATACTGATCCTTCAAGACTAAAGGTAACTTTACATTGATCGAAAGAGACAGTCGTTTCTCCAAATGGCTACCAATCAGCCTCGTCCTTTTCGTTCTGGCGATCCTCGTGATCGTCCTAAACGCCATAGACCAAAACATCGCCGATAAGCTACTGGGCGACAATGGCCTGATACAGGACCTCACCGCCGGGTTCCTCCTGGCCGGGGCACTGATCTGCCTGCAACGCACGACGCGGAAGATATCACCCATCCTGAAATGGGCGGAAGCAAGCTTCCTGCTGGTCATCTACGCCCTGCGGGAAATGGATTTCCACCGCCGTTTCACCATCGAACACATCAGCAACAAGAAATTCTATATCGGCCCGGACCCGATGCTCGCAAAGATCATCGCCGGCGCGATCGTCTTGCTCACGGTGCTGGCGCTGCTTCATTTTACCTTGAGCAACCTGCCGCACTTCTTCGAACAGATCAAACGGAAGAGACTGTGGGCCATACAGATGATTGTCTGGGCGAT
>Ga0307990_1003031_pt1 | contig 13063 bp, 5 predicted proteins | sample EllFjometagen129_FD_203168 | JGI IMG/M metagenome (GOLD analysis project Ga0307990, IMG submission 203168) | Marine microbial communities from Ellis Fjord, Antarctic Ocean - #129 | ecosystem: Environmental > Aquatic > Marine > Unclassified | place: Southern Ocean | collected 2014-10-08
AGGATTGGTTATGGAGTTTTCTGCCAGGAAGAGTTTATTTGAGTAATTTCTTAGGGGGTATTCTGAGAATCTTGCGAAGCTCTGTTTTTTTTATTTTGATTATTTTTTTACTTAGCAGTTGCGGGACTATGATACATTTATATACTCGTGACGAGTTCCTGCAAAAAGTAAATCTGATCGAAAATTCCGGTTTTGAAGTTGTGGATAACCTTGGTTCAGAACTACCGGAAGGCTGGATAGTGCTTGATAATTACCAAAATAAAATTTTGGTAGACAATCAAGTGGCGCACAGCGGACAGCAAAGCCTTAAGATCAAGAAACCTGAAGCTTCAATAAATCTCACTTCTGATTCATTTAAAGTTGACCCTACCTGCAGTTATTATTCCCGCTGCTTCATTCGAGCAAACAAAGCCATAGATAAACCGGTGATTTTGTATTTTATCACATTTAATGAAGGGAGTAAACGCATAAACCGATTTGCCAAGAGAGTCTATCCCACGAAAGAATGGGGAATGGTGGAGATAACCACAGATTCTGTTGATCTGGGATCGGCTTTTGGGAGAGTAGTGCTTTCGATTCCACAGGGTTCAGATATTGATATCTGGGTGGACGACTTTGAAAGCTATACTATCTGCGACACTAACCCGTAAAAAAATTATAGAACTAATTTCAGCCAGAGCAGGAAGATTATCTCAGATAAAAAAAGTATGAATATCATCATTCGTGCCCAATAACTGATCCGATGATATAATTGAAGATTATCAGGCTCATATTTCATTTCCAGAAGATGCTCTCCCGGAGGGGTAACTATTCCCCGCAAAACATAATCAACGGGATAAATAGCTTTTCTGATGCTATCTAAATAAGCGTGCCATTGATTCTGCTCATCAAATATCTCACTAATCACCAGTAATCCAGCATGATCATTTTTTACCCGAATATTTATCTGTTCCGCATTGATCAATTCTATTTGCACAGCAGCATTTTTAGTTTCAGGGAAATCTGGATTATCAGTAAACTCAGGTATTTCATTTTCCAGTAACACAAGCTTTCGAACATCAAATTCAGGACTATTTACGGCATTGATGATATCATCAACACTTTGCAATTGCCAATTGGAAGCAAACCAGGCATAAGGCATTGGATTATTGATCTTATAAGTTGTAAGATTATCCTGATAGCTGTAATTCTGATAGCTCAATCGATCTGAGGGTATTTTTATTGATGAAATGATATATTTCACATTCAGCAGATCAAGTAGATTCCAGTTGATCATAAGATTTTTATCAATTTCAGTTGTCAGGCAGTAACTGATCATTGTGTTATACCGATTCAAAGCAAACTGATCTCTACCACCAATACTCTCAAATTCAGCTGTCCAGAGGTTTTGATGAAATTCGCTTCCTAAGGGTAGAATTCTGTATTGAGTCGTATCCGCCTGCAGATTTTGGATGATATCAGTACCGCTTTCAGCCGAGATAGGTCTTTGCTGATATTTATGCAGCCAGGGGACATAATTTATCAAAACATAGATATCTGCCAGGATCAGGAAAGTAATAGCAAGATATAGTGCAAGTTTCTTTTTATCTGTTCTTGCCAGTAGAAAGACAACTGCAACCAGAATAATTATACCAGCTATTCTGAATAAATTGATCCCGAACAATGGGTCCAGAATATTTTGATTTCTGGCTTTCATTAAAGGCAGATATACTGTTATCACGCTGGTCATTGCCAGAGAGATCGTCAATATCAGTTTCCATAAATATTGAAATAACCGTTTTCTACTGCTGGATGAATCCAGAGCATCAATCAGACTAAAGAGCACTGATATTATTATGGCAACCATAAAGTAGATAGTAACTTCCGTCTCATATAGCCTGAAGGTGAAAGAAAGAAGCAGAGCAAGAAGGGCAATATCTATGAGACTGCCATTTTTCTTCAGTTTCTGGATCAGGCATGCTATCCAGGGCAAAAAAAGCAGCATCAAACCCCAGCCATATATCCAGACTGGCAGAAATTCCAGAAAGTGAAATGATATTCCATAGATAAAAGCGGAGATTAGGCTTTTAGTTAGCTCATACCCGCTCCTCCAGCAGAAAAAGAACACTCCCAAAGTAGCTAATACAATTAATAAAGCATAAAAAAAGTGTATCTGTAAAAGATAGTAAAACCAGGTAAAGATATGCCAGAATACTTTGTCATACTGGGGCATTCCGCAATGAAGATTTCGATTCCAGACAACCGATTTACCATTTTCAATTGTTCCTGAATGCCCATAAAAATACTCACTTTTTGATAATGAATGAGGGTCTATTCCATAGAATGGCACAAAAATGATAAGATTAAATAATACTATTACCAGAATCAGCAGAGCAAAAGGAAGCTTATGATTTTTCACAAATTCTGTTAGTTCCACATTTTCCCTCTATATTCCTGATTTTGGCAGTAGTTCTTCAAGCCAGGCGTTTATTTGCTTCTGGCTTTTCAGCTCGAAAACTCGATCATCAGTTGCTTTGAGTGATTTTCCATATTGCCTGCGGATTTTATATGTCTTGATTATCCAGGCTGGCATTCCATCAGAGGATAGCAGAGCCGAGATTCTCTCATAATTGCCATTACAAACTGGTTCCCGGGTGATGCTCCTGGCTATAGTGCGCATGAGTGAACGGAAAAATAGCTGGAGAAATGGTAGATTTAGCCAGATGATGACATCTGCTCTGGTTATGATCAGGTCTCTGATGCGGCTGTAATTACCATCAATTACCCAGTATTCTTCACTGGTCAATTTTGTTTCTACTATTTCCCGAAACTCGTCTTGCTCTCTTTCCTGCCAGTTTGGCAGCCACCAGAGCTGATCAAGTTCGATATGGGTAATATTTAGTTTTTCTGCTATATTCCGAGCGAGTGTGGTTTTACCAGAACAGCTTGAGCCAATGATATAGATTTTCATGGGAAAATAATTACTAAGTTAGATCAATAAAGATCAACTCGTAATAATCTGCTGTCTATATCACCATTTTTGATCAGTTTATTCATTTTTGTGCGTAGTCTAAGTGCTCCGGAAAATTCTTTGCCACCCACCAGTACATAGGCTCTGCTGCTTTTACATTTCTGTTTAAAGAAATCTCCCAGATCCTGCAGCAGACTATCAGTATCTTCTTTTCTAAGACGCTGACCAAAAGGCGGATTACAGACAATTACTCTATTTTCCATATCCGGCAGGTTTCTGAAATCTGCTGTAATTACTTTTACATTTGCTCCCTGCGCGAATGCGTTCAGGTTTTTGCGGCTGATGCTCACATTGCGAGACATGATATCGCTGCCCAGGATCAGATCTTCCGGTAGTTCGCGAATCTGCTGATTAGCTTCTCTCTGAGTGAGAATCCACAGATTTTCATTGAAGTCCGGCAAGCTACTGATACCCCACTTTTTTCTTAAAAATCCTGCTGGGATATTACAATAATGCATCATAGCCTCTTCCAGCAAAGTGCCTGAGCCGCAGAACGGATCGCAAAACTGCTCATCTCCCTGCCACATGCTTACTCGCACGATAGCAGCAGCCAGAGTCTCCTGAAGTGTGGCTTCCATACCCACCAGGCGATAACCTCTTTTATGCAGAGGTTCTCCACCCAGATCAAGACTGATATTCACCCAGTTATCATTAATGTGTAAACTGAAGCGTACATCAGGATTTTTAATATCAAAATCAGGACGGGCATCATATTTAGCGCGAAAATTATCACAGATGGCATCTTTGAGGGTTTGTCCGGCAAACATGGAATTAGTGATTTTGCTGTTCGCCACATTACTGGTGATGCCAAAGCTTTGTTCAAGTTTAAATATCTGTTCCCAGTCAAATTGCAGGGCAGTTTTATAAAGGTATTTTTCATTATGCGCCTGGTAACTGATAAGTGGTGCCAGAATCCGTGTGCAGATGCGTGTCTGATACAAAATGCGATACAGAGCGGACTGGGTAGCCGCGAAACTTACTCCCCGGTAAGTTGTTTGAATGTCAGTAGCTCCCAGCTCTTCCAGTTCTGCAGCAGCAATTTTTTCCAGACTGCCAGCTACCTGGGCAAAATATTTATTATTTTTTATATATTCCATTATTCTCCCTGTGCCTGATTTAAGGCATTTTCAAAGGCAGGATTAACGTACCCGCCCAGATCTTTCACTTTCTGGATATCCTTTTTAGCATCAGTTATCCTGTCCAGTGAATAATATACCACAGCACGATTATGATAAGCATTAGAATATCCGGGATTGATGCTGATGGCTTGATTGAAGTCTCCAAGCGCTTTTTGAGTGTCACCCAGGTCTTTCCAGGCATTTCCCCGATTATTCAAAAAGCTCAAATTGCCTGGTTCAAGTGTCAGTGCTTGATTGAAATCACTGATCGCCTGCTGATTACGTCCACTCATACTGTATGAAGTTCCGCGATTATTATAGGCAATTGCCAAATTGGGATCTAATTTAACTGCCTGGTCATAATCAGCAATCGCCTTGTCATATTCACCTGTCTTACGAAATAGGTTCCCGCGATTATACCAGCCATCAGCATAATCAGGATCCCTGGTGATCGCCTCAGTGAAATCTGCTTCTGATTCAGCATACATGCCGGCTGACATATATAAATGAGCCCGATTATTATATGCTTCCACAAATGCAGGACGCAGTTTAATTGCCATATTAAGGTCTGCAATGCCAGCTTCATAATCCTTGATATCACCATATTCATTTCCACGGTTATTATAGGCATCTGCACTGGAGGGACTTACTTTGATAGCACTGGTGAAATCTGCAATAGCCTTGCCATGCTCACTACGTTGACTATATGCTTTACCGCGATTGATATAGGGCAATTCAATATCGGGATAACGGGCAATAATATCTGTGTGAAGTCCAATGCCATTTTTCCACACACCTATTCTTTGCCAGCTCAGAAAAGCATATAATACAATGATCAATAATACAAAGTAATTAGCTTTATTCAGCTTGAATTTATCATCAATCAGCAGCAGCAGTATCATGAATATTCCTAGAGAGGGCAGATAAGTAAAGCGGTCACAGGTAATTGATGAACCGGCTAAAGGTAAAAAATGAAGTACCGGTAAAATTGTAAGTAGATAAAACCAGAACCAGAAAAGATATTTCTTTCCCCTGTCCTTGATATTGACCAGCAGCCAGGCAAGAAGGGTAGTAAGCAGAAGCATGATATAATAATAGGCAGGAAGAGCCTGATTAATATTCTGAGGATAGGGATAAATAGCACTTAACTTAATAGGCAGCAGCAGTTTGAAAGGATAAAACCAGAAGGCATAATTTGCCGTGACTATCCTTTCCAGAATATTTAGCTCAGCATAAGCAGTAGTGGAACTATATGTAGATTTGAAAGTGATAAACACGACTATGGCAGCCAGGATAAAGAAAGGGATTTTGGCAATTGTTGCTTTTATCAACTTTCTATCTTCATAAAAAACATCATAAAGTATCAGGATCAGTGGCAGGGTAACAGCCATTGATTTTGCGGTGAGTGAGAATAAATATGTCAGCAGGCTGAGAAATAAAAGTCCCCGCTTTCCCGACCGCCTGCCCAATATCCACAGGATAAATGCCAGCAGATAGAAGAGCGCATAAAGCACATCTTTACGTTCAGTTATCCAGGCTACAGATTCCACATGCAGGGGATGCAGAGCAAATATCAATGCAGAAAACAGAGAGATAGTGGGATTACCCGTAAGCAGCAGAAGCAGCCAGAAAATCAATAAGGTATTGATTATATGCAGTATTAGATTGGTGAGATGAAATCCATAAGCATCCATACCCCAAAAATGATGATCAAGAGCAAATGAAAGCTCCGTTAGCGGAATCCAGTTACCCATACGCGAGCCCGTGAACATTGTTTTGATATGCGGCAGGTCAAGGCTGGTGATATTGGGATTTTCATAAACGTGCTCATTATCATCCAGATTAACGAAATCATTATCCAGGCTTCGCCAGTAAACCATTGAAGTAATGACGATGAGCAGCAGCAGATAGATCACCAGATGCCTGGAAGATGAAGCCGATTTCTGCGTATACAGAGCTTCCAGCTCTGATTGTTTCTTTTCCTTTCTTTCCTTTTTCAGTCTGCTTTTCTTTCCCATAATAATTCCCTGGTCTTATATGGTTTGCAATCTCTGTTTTGCCAGTTCTCCCCATTGACTGTTAATTCCATATTTTTCTATTACGCGTTCATATATCCTGCGTGCTTTGGCCGTGCTATTAAGCTTCTGATAAGCTTCTCCTGCCTGTAATTCCGCAGATGCTGCCCATTGCGTATAAGATTCATAAGAGTATCCCACTTTCAAAAGCTCAGTTACTGCCTGCTCAAATTCATCCATCTCAAAATATGACATCCCGATCCAATATTGCACTTCAGCCTGCAACTCACGGTCATTCAATTGACCCAGAGCCTGCTGGAACATCTCAATTGCCTGCTGAAAGCGTTTATCCCGATAATAGCAGAAGGCAATATCAAAAATAGTCTGACCCTGTAGTCCCTGATTACCCCATTTCTCCAGGATTATCTCATAAGCAGCAATCGCTTTTTCCCATTCTTCAATGGTCTTGCACACCTTAGCAAAATTCTGAGCAGCCCCCAAAGCCAGCTTCCCATCTTCATCATGCTCGATCACATAAAAATAATTATCCAGTGATTCCTTAAAATTACTCTCTGAGAAGTTGATCAAGCCCAGTTTGAATTTCGCCTGATTAACAAAATCTGCATTTGTAGCACCTGCCACAGTGCTGAAATCTTCTTTAGCCTTCTCCACATTTTTATATTTAAGATAGAGTACACCACGCCAGAAATAGGTTCTGATCATCTGGTCGGTGGTTAATTCTTCTTTCAAAAGCTTGTTAAATGTCTTTTCAGCTTTTTTGCTGTCAATATCAGTATAATAGATACCTTCTGCAATTGCTATTTCATTATTTGCTTCATCATTCAGATTATCTTTATATTTCTTCACAAGCTCTTCTGCCTTTGGACGATTCTTGATCCTGTAATGACAGAAGATATTTCGCACAATTACCTGATCATATCCCTCAGCCTCTTTATCTGCCAGCTCCAGATAGCCTTCATATTGCCCGATGGCAGACTTATAATCTTCCTGATTAAAATATATATCACCACTCCGCTGATAGATGATCTCTGATTGCTCTCCCTTATCCTGCAAAACACCGTAACTATATATTGCCATACTCTTATCGCCAGTGATGTATTGCAGATCAGCCAGCTTGAGCAATGTGGCATTATCTTTATCATCAATATACATCAGGGTTTCTTTTGCTTTTTCCTGATCACCCATAGCCAGATAATCATCTGCCAGCTTCTGATAATATTCTGTATTCCGCTGTTCTAATGGTATATATAGAGCATATCTTATGGCTTCTTCATGCTTGCCAGACTGCCGCAGTGATTCCGCCAGAAATGATGTGGCTTCATAATAAGAGGTAAATCCAGGCACATTATCCACCAGGAATTGCAGGCGTTGAAGCGCCGTGACATCAGCCATCTCGCTATATTCCACTCGAGCATAATGATACCACACTTCCGGCAGTGAAATGCTGATATGTTCTAAGGCAAGCTGATATAGATCGAGTGCCTTAAGCGGTTGAGCAGGATAATAATATTCTGCCAGCCTGATCTTGATTGAATAATAATTTTCTGGCTGAAGTCTTATATCAAGATCAAGTTTCTGCCATGCCTGCACGAGTCTGGTAGTATCAGATTCTGCTTCATATTCATCAGCAAGTTCATAAAGGAATTGATTACGTGCTTCTCCCTCAGGGAAATTATCTATATATTTTTCCAGCATAGAAATGATACCTGACGTGCGACCACTGGCAACCAGCATTTTCTTGATTTTAAGCTCTTCAATTCTGGCTGCATCAAGCACCTCTTGAAAATTGTAGATAATGGTATTAACCTGAAAAAGTGCCTGGTCACGCTGGCTTTCTTTTTGTTCAAATTTATATTTCTCACCCAGACGCAATAAAAGCAGGGCTTTACGATAATTTAGTTCTGGACTATCGCCTTCTAAAAATTTTGCACCCTGCTCATATTCCTTCAGATCATAAGCCACAATCTCTGCTATATGTTGCTTAAGAAGTGCTTCATTATTATTTTCCAGATAACTTGAAAGTGCAGAAAGCAGTTTTTCAAATCCGCTCTCAAAATCCTGTAGCTGATAACTGCTGATATATTCCCGTTTTTGCTCTATCCGCTGGCGTAATTGCTCGTCTTTTACATCTTCCGTATTGATACTGCTTAATTGACGCAGTGATTCTTCTTCATTACCTAGAGCTTCATATGCCAAAGAGCTTTTATATATTGCTTCCTGCTGAAGTTCCATATCAGAATAATTAGTGATCACCTGACGGTAGAAATTCAAAGCGGAATTATATCCGGCAAAACGCTCACGATAGATATCTCCTATACTCATTAAAATCCGAGGAGCATTATCCGGCTGCATGGGTAATGCCTGCTGCCAGTATCTGATAGCCTCTCGATAACGCCCTTCCTGCTCTGATATTCTACCCAGCAGATAAAGGCAATCGATCTTAAGTTCATTGTCAGGATCACCTGTCAGAAGATTTTCCACTCCCAGCTTTGCTTTGTCATAATTTCCCAGATAGTAATTTGCCTGAGCTATATCAAGTTCATAATTCCCTTTTAATTTATTTTCGTGAAATACTTTATTGAATTCTGCAGCACTGTCTATCACTTTGAGATACTGCTTCAGAGCGAGTGCAGTATCAGTATAAAGCAAAACCAGCTCAGGAAGATCATCAGCATTATTATATTTTTCCACCATCAGATCAAGCTGCTGCATTGCCTGTTGGTAATTTCCTGTTTCACGGAACTTAGCTACAAGTTTCTGTCGCAGAACTTTTTCATAGGTGCGCGGAACATTATCCTGTAATATCTTTTCCAGCTCAATGATCACCGTTTCAATGCCTTTTTCTTTTTCCAGAATATCCATCTGCAGATCGATCATTTGCCAGCGAGCATTCGATTGTGGAAAATCAGCAGATATCTGCTTCATTATTTGTTTGCCTTTATCTGCATTATTATCAGCAAAACTCGCTTTAGCTACCAGCAGCAGAAGTTCAGGCACTTGCTCATTTTCACTGTAATTTCGCACCAGACGTTCTCCCTGTAAGATAGTACTGCGATAGTCATTTAGCAAATAATAGCAGTTCACATAATCCACAAGTGCCAGCATGCTGTATTGTGAATTGGGATAATTCTCGATCAGATTTTCAAACTGGGTGACTGCTTCCTGATATTTAGCCTGTTTATACTGCATCAAGGCAAGATGATATTGATATCGATCTGGCTTATCAGTACCCGGATAGGCTCGCATTAATCTGGCATAAGATGATTCCGCCTTTGCCCAGTTTCCCTGAGTGCGATAGCTTTCACCAATATAAAAAAGAGAAGTTTCTGCTTCCTCACTGGTGGGATATTCATCGATCACCTTTTGAAATTCCACGATAGCTTCTTCATATAAACCATCCTGATATAATTCCAGGGCAAATTGATAACTGGCGCAGAACAGTGCCAGAGGGACTAATATTATTATGATAAGCATCAAATGCTTCATCTTTCCTCCATTACAGTTTTAATTACCTGATGGCATACTTTTTAACTATACCACCCCACTGTAAAGTAATTTCCTGTCAGTCCGGGAACTATATAGACAGTGGGTATGGACTTAATGGACAGGATGGACGCTGTGGACGTAATTATAGAAGGGGATTAGGGTAATTTTGTTGTATCCAAATCATCCCTGATCTGGGTTTTAGGAATTGGTTGACAGGGGTCGTTATCTGCGCCCCGCCTGGAAATACCCGGCGGTGCAAAACTAACTGAGCAGTAGAAATAGGTTGACATAAAATTTTAAAAAAGTTAAATTCAATATAAAGAAAAAATATCGGGGGAAGTTATGAGAAAGTTATTATTTATATTATTACTTATCACAGTAACACATTTAATTGCGGTTCCAGTGAATGAGAATGCAGCAGTGGAATGTGCGCAGAACTGGTATCTGGAAAGAACCGGTCAAAATGAAGAAGCATCGGAAATAATTGAGATCATAGAGCAGGGATTGATCGTGCTTTATGCCGTTAACCTTGAAAACGGATTTGTTCTGCTGACAGCCGATGATCGTGCAATGCCTGTTTTTGGTTACAGCGATGAAGGTCTTTATGATCCAGATAATCTGCCACCACAGCTGGAAGATATGCTTAACTGGCAGAAGCTGGAGATATATGATGGTATCATCAGTAATGCAACACCGGCTGAAGAAGTAGTATCTGCCTGGGAACGTTTGAGAGTGGAAGAATTCATGCCAGAGCGCAATTTACGTAACGTGTCACCACTTTTGAGCACTACCTGGGATCAGGGAGCGTATTTTAATGAGCTGTGCCCGGAAGATAATGATGGACCTAATGGTCACGTGTGGGCAGGTTGTGTGGCAACTGCCATGGCTCAGGTGATGAAATTCTGGAGTTTTCCTGAGATGGGAACTGGATCGCACAGTTATTATCATTCTATTTATGGCACACAATCAGCAAATTTTGGAGCAACCACCTATAATTGGTCAAGTATGCCTAATTCAATTTATAATTATAATACTTCAGTAGCTACCCTGTACTATCATCTGGGAGTATCAGTAGATATGGACTATAGTGTAGATGGCTCTGGTGCTTATAGTAGTGATGCACTTGATGCCTTAATTGGATATTTTCAGTACGATTCGGGAGCAGAATTGCTCTGGAAAGATGATTATCCAACCACTACATGGAATACTATGTTGCGCGGGGAGCTGGATAATGGCAGACCTATGTATTATCGGGGACAGAATACTACGAGTGGACATGCCTTTAATATTGATGGGTATCAAGGGACAGAATATTTTCATTTGAACTGGGGCTGGAGCGGAAGCTATAATGGCTACTTTTACCTTGATGACCTTACTCCTGGCAGTTCGAATTATGGCATGGAGCAGGCAGCTATCTTATATCTTGAGCCTTCTTTTCAGCCGGAAATTACTGTTACTGCTCCTAATGGTGGAGAGAGCTACGCCCAGGATGAATCAATAAATATCAACTGGGATTCGCAGGGAATTGGCAACAATGTAAGCATCATGCTGTATGATGGTAATACTCTGGACGAAATGATCAGCAGTACGACTTCTAATGATGGCAGTTTCAACTGGACTGTTCCTGCAGATTTTAGTGTTGGAGATAATTATCGCATCAAAATTGCTGATTATGGTAATAGCTCTATGTATGATTACAGTGATGGATATTTCAGTATTTATGATCCCATTACCCAGGAAATTGAGAATGTTATTATCACAGTAGGTGGAGCAGATGTAAATGTGGGAGATGATTTTGCTGTTGAAGTATCCACTTCAGAACTTGACCAGACCTGGGGCTTGATCTCTTATCAGTTTATTTTTTTATATGATGTTTCATATATGAGTTATGAAGGCTATACGGCAGGAGATTTCACGGGAAATATCTTAGCCTATGAAAGTACTCCGGGAGAAATTACGGTAGCTTATGCTAATGCCATGCCCATCAGTGGGGTAGGAAATCTGGTGATACTCAATTTTAATGCTTCAGCGGAAGGGACATCCAGCCTGGATATTAGCAGTTTCAGATATAATACCTATGATGTTACCAATATTGTCCCAAGCGAAGTAAATATTGCAGCATTAAGTCCTTTCCAGGAAGTGGTAATCACTACCGGTTCAGCAAATGGAGCTATTGGTAATTCTGTAGAGATTCCTGTAAGTACTACAGAACTAACCGGCGATATGGGAGCGGTCTCATTCCAGTTCAATCTGACTTATGATAATAGTTTACTTACTTTTGACAGTTTTTTATTAGGTGAAGTTCCTAATCCAGGAAACTTGATCGCTAATGAATCTTCACCTGGTGTGATCTCAGTTGCTTATGCAAATGTGATGCCTGTCACAGGTGAAGGTAATCTCTGTTACCTTATATTTACTGCTGATGCAGCGGGTACAAGTAATCTGGTACTTGATGAATTCAAATACAATTCTACCTACCTGAGCAATCTGGTTAATGGGAGTATTATGATCTCAGCAGTTCAATATCCGGACTGGTCGATCAATCCACCAGATTATCAATATAATGCTTCCATCTGGGGTATAGTGCTTCTTGATGATGTGGAAGTGGATATCACCAGTGGAATGCTGGGCTGCTTTGTCGGTAACGAATGCCGTGGAATAGCCAGTCTGGAAGATGGTTCTTTAATAGATTATACAGATCCATTTGGACATATTATATTCCTACCAATGGTATATAGTAATGTAACTTCAGGTGAAACTCTGGATTTCCTATATTTTGATGCTATCACAGAAGAAGTATATACTGTAGCAGAATCAATACCATTTGTTGCTGACACGGTGGAAGGTGATGGTATTGAACCATTTGAATTTAATGCTTCCACAGTTACTACTGTTGACGTCAGCAAAGAAATAGTTTCTGGCTGGAACTGGTTCTCAGTAAATGTTGTTGGCGAAGATATGGGCATCAACAGTGTACTGTCATCAATCGGAAATAATGGTGCTAATATCAAGAATCAGTCATACAGTGCAGTTTATTATGAAGGTGCTGGCTGGTACGGCTCTTTGGGTAATATTGATAATCTTTCACTTTACAAACTTGAAGCAAACAACGCAGTAACCTGGGAATATACAGGTGTGCCAGTTGATCTTGCTTCTACTACTTATGATCTGAGCAGCGGCTGGAACTGGATTTCCTACGCTCCTCAGGAACCAGAGGACATTAACTATGCTCTGGATGGACTGGAAAATGGTGCAAATATCAAGAACCAGTCATACAGTGCTATCTATTATACAGGTGCCGGCTGGTACGGAAGCCTTAGTACAATGGATCCTACCGCTGGTTATATGCTTCAGATGAATGAGGCAGAACAGCATAATTATCAAGCTCCAGCAGTTTTAAGAAATAATGAAAT